>Ga0222714_10004069_pt1 | contig 14549 bp, 15 predicted proteins | sample C33_3DmetaG_FD_165048 | JGI IMG/M metagenome (GOLD analysis project Ga0222714, IMG submission 165048) | Estuarine water microbial communities from San Francisco Bay, California, United States - C33_3D | ecosystem: Environmental > Aquatic > Marine > Unclassified | place: USA: California... | reverse complement strand
TGGAATGTTGATTAAGTGTTTCGACTATTCCAAAATAAGCGTAGACTCCTAATGCCACAGCAGTGACAATAGAAATTAGATTTCGGATAGGCATTCCTACCGTAGTCTTATCGCTTATCTCCATTTAGCATCTCCAGCGTTTACGTGCTTGTCTTAATCTTGAATTTGGGTCTGCTGCCGCTTTAGGAAACTTCTTCATTTGTCCTTCTGAACGAGCACAATAAGATTTTCTTCTTGAGGCTCTTTTACCTGTTGGATCTTTTTCCGTTACTGCAGTGGATAATTTAGAGCCGGGGTTCTCTCGTCTATAACGAGCGACACCAGCGCTTGTCATTCCTGCTCCACTTTTAGTAGAGCGAAAATACTTTTTAGTTTTAGGGGGTTGTTTATCTCTTTTACGATCAACCATTTAAAGCACTCCCATTTAATACATACATAAAATCCATTCCTGCTGAAATAGCTATATCGGCACCTGCTGAATCACCAACTGCTCTCATCTCAATATCTGTTTTTTCATCAAATTTTAAAGGAAAAAAATATGTTTGAACAATAGAACTTTCTGCTTTTACAAATCTATCTTTAACATTGAATACGCCACCAAATGGTCTAGCCACTAAAGAAACAGTACAATATTTATTATTCTGCGTTGTCGCCACAGTTACATCTGTTTGATAAAGATATGCGGTATAATTACGAGGCACGGTCCATAAAGACATTAATGTTTGATTATCTCCGATAGCAACAAAAGCATAACTCGTAGCGGGTACTCCTAGTGTAGGGGAAGCTTCTGATCCTACATGAAGATTACCTGCGTTTGCACCACCACTACCAGCAGTTAAAACTTGAATACGATTGACTCGAATAAATGTACCTAAACTAACACCAGATTGCCCATTCATGCTAACAGTAGCATCTACTTCATCGTAGTTAGAATCGAGTCCAGATACTTTAACAGTTCTAGCCCCTGTTCCAGCAGAAGTATCATCAGTAGAACTACTGGATACATACAAAGCTGTAGCAGAAGTAAGATAGGTATAGAGTCCTCCTTTAGACCAAACAGTTTCTAAGGAATCATCTATATCGGGATTAAAACCAAATTTAAAATTTGTTTTATGAAAAGCGATTTGTCCCTGAGCCACTTGAAGTTCAAATGGCTCAGTTTTACCTAGTTTTGTTATTGAAGTAACAAGTCTAGTCATACTTCTTAATCCATTCACACCAAACTGTAACTTCTTGACCAGCAACAGTTGTTGCAGGAATCTCTAATTTAACATCTCCTGTAAATCCAGTAGCTTCAGTATTATTAAGACCACCGAAAGAAGAGAAATCAAGTTCGTTATCATAGTTTAATGAAAGAAAAGGGACATCTGTATCAGCATCCCAAGTTAAAGTAGCAGATGCATTTGCTGCGCCTGCTCCGTTATACCATATTTTGTTCAAAGATACTTGAGTACAAGCATCTCCTCTTTTATTTGGTGCGAGAGCAGAAACGTCTACTAAAACTATTGAACTAGCGTTTCCACCATCACAAGACACAAAACATGTGTTTATAAGTTTTCGATCCCCTTGAAATTGAATAGTAGGACCTGTTACTGTGTTTGCCATTTTTTACTCCTATCATGGCGGGGGGACATTACTCCCCCACGCAGAGTTGGTTAATATTATTATGATGATACGTTGCCGTCATCTTTTACGTAATAATAGATGATGCCTGTAATTGTACCACCTGTTGCAGCAGATGCTCCTTGACCGCCAACAATTTTTACTCTTTCAGACATTGGAGTTCCAACATCACCAAGAGATGCACCTGAGGTTGAATCTCCACCCCATACAGTTACTACTGCACCTGCATCAGCATTAGCTTCATTAAGTAAACCATCAATGTCAACAAAGTTTGTACCGCCATCATAGTCGGTATACCCCATGTCGATTGTTGGGTCAGTACCACCAGTTGCATCACCATTGAATGCAATACCAGTTACGACTGCATTTTTAGGAAGAACAACTTTTCTTGTATCGGTTGAAGATACTTGAACGTCAGTTCCTGCTGCTGCAGTTGGGTCAAAGTAAAACTGTGCTGCTAACTGCACTGAGCCAGCATAAGTTTCTCTTGTGTTATCACCACCGTTGGATCTTACGATCCCAGTAAATGTAGTTTTTGCCATGTCTATTCTCCTTTTTTGAATAGTCCCCGAAGGGTCTTGGGTTAATAATAATTGAAAATACCATAAAAAAAGGGGGCATCAAAGCCCCCTTTTTGTTTATTTATGTTGGTTAGGCTTATGCAGCACCTGGTGAACCGAATACACATCTAGGATCTGAGAAACCGAATGAGTATCTCTCTCTAGCTTTGTATCTTACGTTTCCTGTGTCGAAATCACCTTCCATAGAAGTTCTAATTGGGCTTCTTTGGAATAACTTGAATCCGTTTGGAATGTCGGTTTTGATGAAGAAAGCACTTGGGTCTGTTAAGTAGTGGTTTACTGTGTAACCTTCAGGAATCATACCCATATTCTTCATTGCGTTAATATCATTGTCTGCAGTACCAACTCTTAATGTTGATTGAGTTAATCTGTCAGCAACGAATTGTAACTCAGAAGGAATAATAAGTTTTCTACCCTGAGTAGAAATTAATAAACCTCTCTCATCAGTGAAAGCAGCAATATCAATTAATGCTTGCTCAAGTGATGCTTCGTTTAGGTCAGCAGCAGTTGCTAACTCGTTTGAGAAAGTACCTGCTACGATTGGGTGCACTGTAGAGCAAAGCTCAACGCCGTCACCACCAGCAAAGTTAGAGTCAAACGCATTGTTTAATACGTTAGCTGCTTTAACTTGCTTTGTGTTTGCCATAGAACGTGCAAGAGCTTTTGTGTATCTTGCTGAGATTCTGTCATAAAGGTTATCTTCGACAGCTTCTTCAGTGATTGCAAAACCTAATGCAATTGTTTCATGTGTGTAACGAGCGGTGAAGGTTTCTACTGCATTGTCATAAACAATGGATCCACCTTCTGATTTTACTCTAGCATTACCAAAACCTGATAACATTACTTCTTCTTCGAATGCACGATCAGAAGTTTCTGTATCAAATATTTGTGTATGCTCAGCGTCGTAACGCCCATACTCCAGGCCAAATAAGGCATTTAGACCTGGCTCTAACTCTTTAACGAGTTGACTTCTTGAAATAGCCATATTTTATCTCCTTATACGCCTGTTGTATCAGTCAGCGAGTGTAAGTTGATTTTCACTTTGATTGCTGCATTTGCAGATGTGTAATCATTATTATCTACGTCAGTAGATAAACCTACAACTCTAAAGTTTGCTGCTGCGTTAGTAGTAAAGCTAGCACCATCAATAGCAACATTAGAAATACCATCTCTGGCTGCGCCAGCGCTGTATGTCGCAATGTTACAGTTAGTACCAACTTGTGCTTGTGAAGCTGCATTTGTTGTACACTTCACTTCATATATTACATTAGGATCGTCAATCACATACGCTTTGATATCGTCTGCTGCGATGCTGCCTGGGTAGTGGTTACTCCAAGTTGGTTTACCTGAAGTTGGATCAGTGTATTCACAACCATTAAAAATACCAATAAGTTCAGCACCTGGTGTCGATCCTATGTCAATGTTCCCGTTTGCTAAAAGCACAACAGGATCACCTTGATAGATTGCGGAAGCTTCGCCATTTCCAATAACGTACTCATTCTGACCTTGGCCATTATAAGCAGCACCGTTCATTTGGATTGGCTTGAAACCGTAATATCCATTTTGGTTTGCCATAGTTTTTCTCCTTTAATAAAAAGTGACCTAGTTGGTTTTCTTAGGACCTCCAAAAGTCACTCGACTCTGCCTATCGACATTGACAGGCATGCTAGGATGTTGTTCTTTCAGTGGATCATTTTCCCAAGCTTCGGTCTGTTGTTCAGTCCTCTTTTTGTAATAATCATTACGCTCGTTCACTGTTTCCACTGGAATTCTTGCCAATAGCAAGTCACCCACACTGATGACACCCTCATAAGCTTTGATGTTTCCGTTGTAAGCAGAGTATGAACCCTCTGTATGTTCGTCAGCTCGGACTAATTCCCAGCCTTCTCTCAATTTAGCGTTGATATTTTTTGTATCATCCGCTCCATTTACACGATGACGAAGCCATCTTTGCTTATATCCATCAGGACATGGTGGTGCGTCTAACTGAGACGGTGGTTTCCAAGGCTGTCTTCTAGCCTCTTTTTCCCTGGTTTGTGCACTTCTTGGTGTTTTATTATCTGTCATTTTGTACCTCCTATACGTACTTAGCATATTCGCTTAAAGGGACTCCAAGCTTATTAGCTATTTTTACCTGACTAGGAGTTAACCTAACAGATTTGCGCCCACTGGTTGCAGACCTTGAGGCAGAGGCAACGGGTTGGGCGAGTTTGTTGCTTCTGATAGTCTGATCCTGACCCTTCGAAAAGGATTCGGGAAACTTGTTTTTAACTCTATTAGTTAACTCATCATAATAGTCATCTGATTCAGTGTCAAATCCTTCTGCAACTAAACCACGATGAATTCTTTGAGCATATTCAGTCATTTCTTCATCACTTCTAAACCATGGATTACGTTCTGCCCAGGCTAATGCCTTAGAAGAAGGTTGTGGTCTAGCTTGGTTTTGAAGCACTTGATTGTAAACAGATTGCTCTTGAGCAAATTGTCTTTCAAACTCCTCATACTCTCGTTCTTTTTTAGTTTTAGTAACTCTAATTCTTTCAGCTTCTAAATCTAATTTAGTTAAAGCTTGACGAGCTTCTTCCTCTTTTTGATAATCACCTGCTTCACGAGCAGCAATTAAATTTTGACGAGCAATATCAGAAGCCATTTTATTCCGAACTTCACTTTCAGACATATAACCTTTGTCAATGTCAAAAGTTTTTTTCTTTGTTTCGGAAAGTTCTTTTTGAACGTTTTGAGCATATGCTAAGGCAGCTTCTTTTTCTCTTTCAGCTTCTCTCAGCTTCCAAGTTATTTTGTCAATTCTTTTTTTAACTTTATCAGAATACTCATCCATCTCATCTGATTGTTCTTCAACAACAGGTCTAAGTGGTTCTTTCTCTTCGGTTTTGATCTCTTCGTATTTTTCAGGTGCCACTGCTCCGTGAGATTTATCTTCTAATTCGATAACAGCTCCATCACCTGAAACGTCAAGATCGACCATCTTTTCGTCTTTAGCAGATTTTATATCTGTTTGCATGGTTTACCTCCCATGTTACATAATTGTTAGTATATCCTCTGGACTATCAACAGTGCCGAGTATCTCGTCATCATTTAACAGTCTTACTTCCCCACCTTCTATGCGCAGTCTTGATCCTGCGTATCTGCCAAACACAACCCAATCGCCTTGTTTACACCAAGGACCATTAGGAAACTTTTCTTTATCTTGATATGCATCAGGTCCTACTGCTAATACTAAAGCAACTGATGCGGTTAATTGTGAATCTTCAACTGTCTTGTCAGTTAAAAGAATACCACCTTTTGTTTTCTTATCTGCTTTAAAAGGTAATACTAAAATTCTCCAGCCAACTGGTTTTGGAAGTTTTTCCAATTCTTTTCTATCAGGACTCACTCCTTCAGAAGGATTTTTCATTTTTTTCATTATGTGCTCTGGCACATATAACGTTTTACTCATCTGTTTTCTCCTCTTTTTCCAGCAGGCGAGAAAGCTCCTGTTGGCACATGTCTAACATGTGTATCTTTCCTAGAATATACTTATATTCTGCATAATTTTCAACCCCTACCGTAAGATGTTCTAAAAGATTTTCTTTTAATGACTTTAATTCTTTTTGGTAATTATAAATTGTAAATAGGCTCATATAAGACTGTTATTACCAGGGACAATCTTTTGCCACTTTTCATTTTTACCGTCTTTAGTAACATACCACGTCTGTTCTAGACTATGATTAGCCCCAAAAGCAGGAGTATTTAGCTTACCTAATGCTGTTGGTACTGCTTGTTTTACAGATTCTAAAAGATAATCATCACCAAACATTACTCCTGTGGGTTTTAATTTAGGCCACCAGTTTTCAATGTCATCCATAACTGCTTCATATTCATGAGCACCATCTACCATAATGTAATCAATAGATTCATTTTCAAACTTATTAAGTATGTCAGGGGAGTCTGAACGACCTTGACATACATTAACCATTTCCCTTCCAATAAAAAATTTTAAATTTTCTTTAAAGATGTGTGAAAAATCTTGAGGAAGATTTAATGATGAATGTTCAGTAGATCCTTGAAATGTATCAACAGAATATATTTTTACATTTTCTTTTCCTGCATTGTAAAGTGCAGTTGCTAGATAAGATGTTGAACGACCTAAGAAAGATCCTATCTCAACGATCTTTCCATCATCAGCGATATCGTCTACAATCATGTCGTAAGTTTCAGTGTAATTACACCATCCAGGTATTTTGAAATACGTTTGTTTCATAGTTAAGTTCCTTATTTGCTTGTCTTAACTATTTGTATCTTTTTATAAATATTTTGCAACCCTTGTGGTAAGGGACCTTTCTTAGGAGGAACTGTCTTTGTCAGTCTGACTGGTTTCTTTGACTTCGTCATGGACACACCTCGCACATTCACACATACAGGATGCACCGCAGTGACAGTCGCATCCACATAATTGACATTGTTTAATCATTGATTCACACTTTAAACAGAGTTTATCGCAACCCTCACACATATCTATTTCTTAAACTTCTTTATTGCTAGATCAGTCACTTTTAAACCAAAAGAAGAAGCAATAGCTGCCATTAATGCCCAAATATACCAATCAGGTAATTCATCTAATGCTAGAAAACCATCTTTTAATTTTGCAATCCAATCAAGACGGTCAAAAAATACAGCACCAAACACAATAATTAATGGAATTGACAAAATAATGGTAAACCACTCATCTCGCCATGAATCCCCCATATTTTTTTGGGCTTGAAGGTTATATTCAATCTCTCCTTCAGCCATTTTCATAGCATGCGTTTGTTCTGCCTTAGCAATAAGCTTTTTTGTTTCGGTTTTAGTCTTAATAACGTCAATAAGACCACCTGCAACAGTTGATACTAAACTCCAAATCATTATTTTTTCTTGCTCATGCCTGCTTTTGATAAAGCAATTGCTATTTTTTGTTTTTGTGCAGCTTTTTTACCTGATTTTTTAGCAGTCTTAGCTAAAATTTTAGGTGGATTCTCTTTCATCTCCTTAAAAGCAGCTTTTAATTTCATTTTTTTGTTCATATTAACCTCTTTCCTGTTGATTTTGTCTTTGTAAAGCTACGTCTGCACGTAAAGTTGCTAAATCATAATCTTTTTTAAGCTTTTGAGCATCAAAAATTTGTTTATAATCAAATTGATTTTCCTTTAAAGCTTGATTCTCACCTTTTAACTGAGCATTCATTTCAATTTCTGCTTGTCGTAAAGCTAATTCTTGTTGTTTTAACATAACGAGAGGGTCCATGTTCTGTCCCTGTAAAACTTCCTGCTCTTCACTAACCATTTGTTCAGTAATTTTTACAATTTCATTATCAATTGCTGACTCTCTTTGTGCTTGAAGTTGTTGTATTAATTCTGGTGGAATATTTTCACCATATTGTTGACGTAGTTTTTCCGCTTCTTGTACCATTGCTTGATCAACCGTTTGAGTTGCTAGTAAAGATACGTGTTGCATGATGTGTGAAACTAAATTCATCACTGCCATTGGATTAGATTTAACTAATGCTGAAGACATAAAGGTTCGATGTGCTTTAATATGCAATTCTTGATTCTGTTGCGGAAATGCTTGCAAAGGAGCTCCTTGTAAAACAACACTGTGTTCCATTGCAGGATCCTGTGGTTGAGGCGGTTGAGGAACAGGTAGAATCTGTTCAATATCTTTTACTCCTAAAGAAACATACATTCTACGATAGGCTTCTCGTAGATTATGCATTTGTGGATTAGTTTGTGCTAATTGTAATTGTTGTTGAGCCAAAGTCACTCTTTGTGACATTGAGAAAATGTTTGGATCAGAAACAGGTAAGATGTCTATCTTATCATCAAAATCTTGAACTTTAATTTCTCTTGGTCCACCTGGTACATCAAAAGGATAAACCGGTGGTAAAGCTAATTTGAAAATTTTAGCAAGTAGTTCAAATTCTTTCTTTTGAGCATAGTGTAATCTTTTATGAACTGCAGACATAACCTTGGTGCCACGTTCCATTAACGCCATAGTTGTACCTACAGGAGTTTGTGAACTTCCTATTTCAGACAATTGCATGTCGGCAACAGTTGCGAATTGTTTAGCTGCATCTACACAGAAACCTAATAACTGCATTAAAACAGCATCAGGTCCTTTGTAAGGTAATGGCATTAACGCTTCACGGATAATTCCATTCGGTGCATCGACATCTCTAAATTCACCTGGTTGTAAAGGTTGATCGTCATCACGAATTCTAAAACCACGTGATTTAAAACCAGCAGGTAAATTAGATAAAGTGCCTGCATCTAATAATTGTCTTAAAGCAGTTGTAGCAGTTCTGGTTAAACCACCAATCATGTGAATTAAACCAAAGCCGTAGAAACCTAGACCAGGTAAAAACTTGTAGTGTACAAAATAATCATTTTTCTTTTTTAAAAAATCACCTTCTGTATAGTTTCTATAAACAGAAAGTATTTTATTAGAACCTTTTTCTATTGTTACAATGTAAGGAAGTTGTATCCCACTGGGCTCACCATTTCTTGGATTAATATCTTCGAAACCTTCTAAATCAATATTGACATGCATTTCATAAAGCTCTGCCATGTCATCCATGCGATAATTAGTTGGATTGGATCCATCTATTTTATCTTTCTTTTCTTGTATTTGATTTGCATCATCGCCACCATAGGGCTGTAAATCTATATCTCGATAAAATCCTAAAACTTGTTTTTTACGCAAGTCATTCATTGACATTTTTACAATTTGTGTGATTCGATCACAACTGTCTAAATCAGATGCGCCGTAGGGTACGATAACATCCTCTGCAGGAACAAATTTAGAAGTTGCTCTATTTAGGTTTTCATCAAAATAAATTTTCTTAAAAGCACTACCTGCTATAGGAAGTTGAAAAAGTAATTGGTCCATTTCTGGATTATAATCTTCCATGACATGAGTAATCTCATAATTCATGTAATCTTTAACACGCTCTGCAGCTAATTGTAATTGATCTGTGTTTGCTCCTACAACTTGTGTTCTTACAGGACCATCACTCGGTAATAATTCCACATAAGCCATTGCTTGAAACTGTGTAACCGCTTGAGCAAGAACAGGGTGATGAACACTGGCAGCTCCCCTAAAAGGTCTAGTGCGTTCTTCGTATTTAAACCCTAATAAATCTAAACCTTTAGTATAAGCTTGTTCCCACTCTTCTCGAGAAGATTTATCATTTTCTATTTTTTCTAAAAGGTCATTGGATAACGCTTGAAGATATCCCTCGTCTAAAACTTCTGCTAAGTTTGAATTAAAGCCTTGTGCTATCGGTAATCCTTCAGGATTAATAATGGCAGAACCATCATCCTCCACTTGGATAGCAGGATCCATAGGTCCTCCTGTTAGATCAACAGTCGTTCCTGTTTCTTCTACCATAATATCACTATCATCCACTTCACCGCCCTCTCGAGCTAGATAAGGTGTATCTTGTATGCTGTCAAATTTATCTACCATATTCTCCGAATATATCTGTGATTGAAATTAACCTATCTTTGTCGATAATCCCACCACTTTTTTTCTTAAACATAAACATCGGTGCTTTCGCTTTCTCACTATCTAAAGTGATTGTGAACATCGGTATTTCTTGTGGGTTATATTCTTCGATTCTTAGTGCTGCTGAATTAATATTATCACCCGGTTTTAAAGGCACTAATTCAAAAGTTAAGTCTTGTCTAGGGATGCCCTGAGAAGGTCCTGTTGGATTAACCCAATAATCCATTGTCTGTCCAGGCGCTACTTCCTTTGTATAAACAATACTATCCATGCCCATATTGTGAGCAGCCCTTGCTAATTCAGAATCAATAAACTGTTGTTGCTCACCAAAACTTAAATTAGCTGCTAACTCATCTTGTTTTGATAAGAAGTAATTACCATCCACATCTCTTTGTAAAAAATTTAAACCACGATCTGCTTTTCTAGCATCGAGGATGACTTCAAACTTAGCTTCCCCACCATACTTTTTGGCAATATTTTTCATGGTCTGTTGACCCACGTTGTCATACAAATCTCTAAACTTTTTACCTGCATCACTATCAGGACTTTTACCCCAACGTTTATTAACTAATTCAGAAGGATAGATAGCTACTTTGTTAATCCCTTTGGATTGGGCATCTTTGATAGTGGATTTAATTAACAAGTCTACATAGTCTGCTTGTTTGTTAAAAGGAATAGGTGGAAATAATTCTAACTGCTTCATAGTACCATAATTACTGGGTTCGATATTTGTAGGACGAACGGCATCAGCATAATCAGCTAGTTCATCTGTACTTTTAGTTCCAGGAACTCTAATTCCTTTTAAAACTTGATCTAGTTCTCCCGATCTATTTAAATCCATTAATTTATTTAGGACCTCTTCTTGTTTACCACTAATATCTCGAAGCAAAGTGGAGGTTTCCGGTAACTTCTGTTGAATATCTTTTTGTACCACTAAATTAATTTCATCTTGTAATTTATTTAGCTCATCGGCATATCCTGGAATTAAATCTTTTGCTGCAGTGTTGGGATAAGGTTTAATTAAGTCACTAAACTTTTCTAATGCTTTTTGTGCTTCTAAAGGAACATCTCGTTCTAGATTGTTTAATATCATCTGACCACGTTCTATTCTCCAATTCTCTCCTGAGGCTATCTCGGTAGCTGCATTGTCTTTAAGAGCTTGAATTCTTTTCATCAACGCTTGTAATCGTTCTTGCTCTTTACGAACCTTGGTTAACATATCCGTTTGCATTTCCTGAATCACTGCAACTTTAGTACCATTCGGTTGCTCATAGTTAGCTACACGAGTAAAGCCTAAAACGTTTTCTTCTTGGTAGTGACCACTTTGTACGTAAGGATTTTTATCGCCTGGCAACGGCCCTGAGGTAACAACAATCTCACGATAATCAGTGCCTTGATTATCTAACATTTGACTGCCTGAATCTTTATGTTGTGCTTTTCCTGTATAGCCTGTGTACGCAGGATCATTTTGAGCCACAATAGGATTATCTCTTGCTTCTTTAACTTTGATTTCAATATTACCAATCGGGGAGGTTTCGTAGAAATCTACTAACTGTTGTTGTGTAATTTTTTGATTAGGAAAATAACTTTCAAAATCTCTGAGGTATTGTTCTAATCCTGTGTCTTTAATTTCTGAAATAGGAGCAGGTTGTCCTCCTGTTAAATAATTTGCCCAGTCTTGTGGTCTAGCTGCCTTGGGTGCATTCTTATCCATAATTTTATTCAAGGTAAAAGATTGAAATGCAAAATCTTCAGGCTGTAAGGTTTGTGTTGCAGGTAAAGTTTGACCAGGAGGTCCTGCAGGAACGTCCGATAAGGATTGTTTAATTTTATTCGGTGTATAAACAGAATCTGTTTTCATTAAACTTTTAAATATCTTACTAGGATTAAATGCATACAAATTGCCTGACTCCACTGCTTGACTAAAATAATCTTCTCCGTCAAAAGCTGGATCGGGTGAGTATTGTTGTTGATTGAGGTTTTGCAACGGATCACCGCCAATGGCCATTTTAACTGCACCACCTTTATTTAAAAATTTCATGTAACCAAGACCACCTTCTCTTTTAGGTGTTGTTCTAAAATCTTTTGGACTAATTTTATTTTCAACAGCGTAGTTTAATGCATTTAATATTGCTTCTTTATATTGATCTATCTTAGTGTCAACACCAATCTCTTTAGGGTTCTCTACACCAAAAACCATAGAATCTTTTTTAGCTCCTTTTTGTGTTGGAACAATACTTCTAATACCTCGCTCTTTGTAGATGTCGTCTATTGCTGCTGCTACTTCTTTTAAAAATTCTGATTGTTTTTTACCTTTTGGATTTAAATTAAATCCTTTGTTATTAATTAATTCTACAATCCCTTCGGTAATAAAATTTACTCTATCAGCAGGGGTTACAAGACGACCTTTTTTATCTTTTACTTTTTTGATAACAGTAGCATTCATATTAGCTGCTTTGTCCATTAAACCTTTTTGATTAAGAACGTCTGCTAATTTGTTTATGGTAGGATCTAAATCAACCTGTAATCTATTGTAGGGTTGGAAATGAGGATTTAAAAATTCAGGATCCGTTCCTGTATTTAAAAAACGACCCACTTTTTTTAATCTTCCTTTGCCTTCTACTCTTGTTTGAAATAAAGGAACATCATGAAGTTTATTCACTCTAAATAGTTGTTGATCTAATTGACCTTCATCATTAACTAAATAAGGTCTGTATTTTGGATTCTCGCTTAACTTTTGTAAGAAGTTCTGTCCTTCATTCTGCATATATAAACGATCTCTTTCTAACATAGCATAGTCAGAAAACTCGCTTCTCAAATCTTGTAAATCTTTTTCGCTGTATTTCATCTTAGTAAAGAAATCATCTTCTGATTGAATTCCTCTTGCACCTGATTCTTTTATACTGCGATACTTGTCATACATAAACTTCATAAATAAATTGTTGGGTCTAATTGGACCTTTAGAAAAATCTTTAGATAACATGGTAATCTGATCAAACATTTTTGGATTGATGTCACGGATATTTTCTACCCCTAACATTTGTAATCTATTTTCTACAGGAACTTTACTGTAAGCGGCCTGAAACTTATCTGTAGCGTCTTGAACTTTTTCAGGTCGATCAATAATCTCATCAAATAGTTCTTTAAACTCTGGGTTCTCATTATATCTTTTTGTCAAAGATTTTCTGTTAACAATTTTTAATCGAGGATCTGTTTCTTTTAAATTAACTAAGTCATCAGCAATTTTAGTAAAGCTTTCAAATTTTTCTCCCGACTCTCTTTTCTTTTGTAAGTATTCTAAAAGCTGTTCATCTCCTGCTTTTCCTTTTTGTAATCCAATATTTTTTTGTGATTGAGCTGTTCTAGCTTTATATAACTCAGGCACTTCTTTTTTTAATAATTCGCTCGATGTTTTTTTAAGGTCTTGTCTTCCTTGTAAAGTGATCCCTTGTAGATTGTATTTTTCTACCAGTTGTCGCATTGTTAAATTTTTATCTTCATCCAAATCCTTTTTTAAAATCTCTGCTAGTTTTAATGTTTCTTCTTCTTGGGCTTTTAATCTTTTCTGTTGCTCAATCGAAACACCTGGTCTAGGTGTGAATCCTCCACTACCACCCATATCTGCTTCTCTCATCACACCTTCAGGTATAAATCCTGCCCCACCAAAATAATTCTTTACTTCGGTAATCTCTGGAATGTCATCACTAGCTCGTAAAACATCATCCACGGTCTTCAGTCCAAGCTTACTTAACTTACTTAAAGCGACAGGAGGAAACAAAAAATCTAAGGCGTCTAAAGGTGCGAACGCTATCGCTGTGCGATCTTCTTGGGTTAACTCTTGTCCTTGAGATAATTTGTCAAAGGCTTTGCGTTGGTCGCCGTAGAAAAACTGTCCTATGCGACTCATGCCTTCTTTAAAACTTTGCGGTTGATATCCTGCTTGATCTAAACGTTCCTTGATCCCTGGGCTTTGGACCACGAAACTCGGTAAGTCTGCTTGTCCTGCATATTCTTCATACTTTGTTCCTTGCAACGCTTGTGCGGTTGCAAGTTCTCTTAGCTGTTTTAATTTTTCAATTTCTTGGAGTGTTTCTTCTTCGGGTGTAAGTAAAGAGTACGCTTTGGCGATTCCACTGGAGATGTACCGTGGTCCTTGGTCCGTGGTCAACGGTTGAATGAGACCTGCACGAGTACCACCGTCTGCCATATAGGCAGGGTCTTGCTCGATGATGTCATCAAAAGGATTATAGGCCATTAATAATACTCCACTTTATTGTGCCGTACGGGCTCTTCTTCGTAGTCGTCAAACAACTTTACAAAGTTCCCTTTACGAAACCTTAGTAGTGCTTGGCTCATCGAGTCGACTAAGTCATCATGTTCAGCGTAAGGGAACATGGCACACTCTTCAATCATCTCTTCAGCCCAGCGTTCATTCGGTGCCCACACAGCTCCTGATTCAAAAATCGGTGCTACTGCATGCACACGGCTTACCTTATCATTGCCTTTACTAGGTGTAAAGTTGATAACAGGGATTCCTTGTTGACGTAACTCTTGTATCAAAGGAAGACCCGAGGCCTTCGCTTCAATGATCACGGACTCCGGTTCCCAGTATTTATATAAATCTAGTGCCGCTCGTTTTAACTCGGGAAACTCAAAACGTTCTTTGACCACGTCCAACAAAATTATATTGGGGGTTCGCTCGTCAGGATAAAACACACCCCACGTTGTAATCGCACTATAGTCACCCGTTTCTTTTTTCGTAAATGCCGTATCATAGCTTTGTATCACATGCTTTAACATGGGCAT
>Ga0222714_10004067_pt1 | contig 14553 bp, 16 predicted proteins | sample C33_3DmetaG_FD_165048 | JGI IMG/M metagenome (GOLD analysis project Ga0222714, IMG submission 165048) | Estuarine water microbial communities from San Francisco Bay, California, United States - C33_3D | ecosystem: Environmental > Aquatic > Marine > Unclassified | place: USA: California... | reverse complement strand
AATATTAGTTCCTGCGATTTCATTACTCGTAATAACCAAAGACATTTATTTATAATTTAATAAATAAAAAAAAAATATATTATAATTTATAAATAAATGTTTCCTGTTAAGAAAGTTCCGAGATCAGTCTCTTATGCTTCTGATAATACTGCACGATCGAATCGTATTATGTTAAAACAATTACAGCACACTTTAAAGAAAGCTGAGGAAGGAAAAGTAGTTATGAGCGATTCCTTTAAAGAAGAATTAAAAAATAAAATTAAGGAATTAGAATAATATCTTTAATATATTATAATGCCTTTAAAAAAAAGTAAAGTAAAACCTAAGCCTCTCCCTTTAGACATGGAAAGAGCTATACGAGATTATACTAATGATAAAAATAAAGTAAAGGAAAAAGTATTCGTAAATGAAAAACCTGTTAAAAATAATAATAAGAAGTCTAAATATTAATCTTCGTCGTCTGAATCTACGAAGCCCTGTACCTGTTTAACCTTATTATCGTTAATCTGAATATTTACCCAGCAATTAACTCTCTTTCCGCTGTAATCGTCTAATCTTTTAGCCTTCATACAACCTTTACCCAGTAAATAATTTTTATATTTCTGAGCTGATAAACTGAGCTGAGCTTTCTTCATTACTACTTTAATATGATCCATAGAAATCCAATCCTTTTTATTTTCGTCCCATTCTGTATCATTAGGGAAATTAAATAGAGATAAGAATATATCTTCTTCTTTTTCTTCTTCTTTAAAGTCATTCATTTCTTCTTTCATATTATCAGGAATTAATGCCTTATCTCCGTAATTCTGAAAGATAATATAGATAAATGCATTCATTACTTCTTCCTTTCTACACCATGCTTTTATATCGTCGTCCTTCTTATAGAAATTACATACATTAACCATTTTCTTTTCTCCGTCTTCGTCTAGTTCATATTTAACTTCTCCCTCTTCTGTTTCATACATAACCGGACGCATAATAGGTTTTCCTAGTCTATCGTCGTCAGGGTTTAAAAACTTAGAAGGGAATCGAAACATATAACTCGTCTCCTTAGTATCTGCCGGCTCTATAGGAGGAAGGTCATTACAAAACATACAAACTCTCGCCTGAATCTTAAAATTAATCTCGTCCTTATGATTTACCCTTGCCTCTATCTTATCACCTCCGGAAGATAATTTCTTTAAAGTATTACCATTAATTCTAATTTTACCTTCTGAATCAATAGTAATCTCATTAGTCAATAATAATCTTTTAAACTCAAAGGGGACGAGCCATGATAAAGCCTTAGCGGAATCGCTCTGACCTTTCTTAAATAAGAAGTTTTCTGAGTTAGTACTTCTACAATATTCGCCGAAGCAATTCTCTAACATACCTACAAGGACACCCTTACCGCAATCCCTTTCTCCTATTCCTACTCCCCAGTTTTTATCCTCTATATGACCTGCAAGACCTCTCGCTATATAATTTAACCAGCATTTCATTAATCCAGTATCATTATTAAAGATAGGATTTAGAATCCTTTTATATACCTGATCTACTATATCCATATCAGGCATTTTTAATTCTCTATTAATTTTAATAGTCGTATGAGTATCATTATCATAATCCTCTAATCTTCCAGCTCTAAAATTGTAATATCCATTTCTAAAACATAATTTATAGATATTAGAGCTCCATAATTTATCAATAAAGTCAGGGTCTTCTGTAGGCTCTACATATACTAGCATATCTAAACAACCTTTCTTCATAGTAGAATGAGCGACTAACTGAATATCCGTTCCGTCCTTAGTCTGTATTATTTTTTCCATAAAAATATTCATATTACCTATGACCTTAATTAAGTTTCTTTTTATTACTTTATCATTTTCAGTCCATACATTATCTATCCTCATAAAGATTCTTTCCTGAGAGATAATGTAATCATTCTTTAATTTATCTGAAATATAATCTGCTCCCTCCTTATCTGTTTTTATTACAATCATTTCATTTAATTCAGGAAGCTCTTTAAAGGGTTTTACTTTTAATCCTATTTTTATTCCTGTATTATGCTGTAATTCCTGCTCTAATATTCCTATAATATTTTTATTATTTAATCTCTCGTCCTTTACTACATGAAGACCGTCATGAATTAAAGCTCCTATCGTATAATTTCTTTTCTTTAAAATATCAACTAACGCCATTAAGCACCTGCATTCTATAGTCTGTAAATAATAGCTCATAGCTGTTCCGTCTAAGTTATAATAGTCTGCTCCTTTATTTTCTATCGCTTTCATTCTGTAAGGGATCAATTCATTACTTTTTAATAATTCCTGAGTATTCGTTTTTAATTCTTTTTCTAACTCATAAATAGTATCAGGGATACATTCAGGCTCTATTTTATTTTCTCTACAGAAAGAAGGAATGCCTCCATTATAAAATATTTTCATTATCAATATTTTACAAGTATCTCTATCGATTCCCTTCTTTTCCATTTTATTAAAAAACTTATCTCTATTCTCATTATATACAGATAGAATAGTACAATCTAATCCTTTTTCTTTTAAGATATGCTCTAAGAATGTAGGGTGAGCGTTAATCATATCTAAATCATAATAATATTTAGAGCATAATGCAGATTTACATATTCCTTTCATAAATGCCTGAGCTATACAAGTCTCCCCCTCCTTTAATCCTTTTATTTTAATATTTAGTCTTCCTATTTCATTCTGACTATATTCTACTTCTACTTTTCCATTCTTACCCTTCTTAAGATATTTCTGTAAAGATCCCTTATATTCTTCGTCTAGAATATCAGATAGAAGAAGCTTTTTAGCATTAGTAATATCATACTTCTCTGTAATTGTAAAGGTCTTCATATTGTTTATTGTAGATAATTTTTCCATGATTTTATTTTCAGTCATTATTATTTATACTTATATATAGATAATATTTCTTTATATCATTTTAATTCTTTAAGTATATAGAAAAATAAAAATAATAAAATATTTTATGATAGGATTACTACATAAAATAATAAAAGTTTAAAATTATAGATAATTTAAAAAAAGTTTAAAAATCGCGATTTTTAAATAATTAAATTATTTTCCATTAATATTTTTACTTTTTCCGGATATTTATTTTTAAAATCTTCTATGCGATTACTATTCTTATAATAATAATATGAGCTCCTCGCTGTAAGATATTCTTTATTTTTATTATACTTATCCTTCTTTATTTCTTTATTATTCTGATAATGATTTCTCGCTCTATCTCTATTCTGATTTTTAAAATCTTCTGTATCTTTAATACGCTCATATCTCTCCTTCTCCTTCTTTCGTTTATTCTCATACTGCATTAAGATTTTATGAATCCTTTCGTCAGTTAAATCTGTCATTATTATATATTATACATAGAAAATAATTTTTAAATTATTTACCGGATAAATTAAATTATTCATAAATATATATAAATGCCTTTAGATAAACAGGGAAAACCTATACTATATAAGCCATGGAAGAATAATACAGGGTCTAAAAATAAATATTGGGTATATGTAAAAGCTGATAATAAATCAGGAATTAAAAAGATTGGATTCGGTCATAAAGACTATCAGCACTTTAAAGATAAAATAGGAGATTATAAATCTATGGATCATAATGACCCTGAAAGGAGAAAGAAGTACAGGAAGAGAGCTTCAGGTATAAAAGATAAACAGGGTAATCTAACTTATAAAAATAAAAATACTTCTAATTACTGGGCTTATAATTATCTATGGTAATAATTTCTCAGGCTCAGGCTCAGGCTCAGGCTCGATCTCCGGTTTATTAGGTTTCTTTTTTTCTTTATTATCTTCTTCGTCTGAACTATTATCAGGAGGGGGAGCTCTTTCACAGTCAAACACATAACACTTATCAGAACACCCTATCCTCATTCTACAGGCACAGCGAGACTTCCATATAGTTAAAAGTAATCCTCCTACACTTGCTAGGATTAAAGCACTAGCACCTGCGAGCTGGTCTATTGTAAAATCTTGCAGTCTCCCTCCGTTTATTTCTACGGTGCTACTCTGACTCATAATATTTTATATTTTTAATAGATATAATATTTTTATATCCTAAATTATAAAAGTATGTCTGATAATCATGTTAAACCTATTGACGAAGTAAGGGAAATTATTAATATAGTAAAAGACGAAATGAAAGTAATTAGATCTGATATAGAATACATTAAAAATAGACTGAATGAAATATTTAAAGAAAGGGAAGAAATGGAAAAGCACGAAGAGGATAATATTTCTAAAGGTTGGGGGTGGGGATTTTATTAAACTTTATTTTTTAGAAATTAATAGAAAACTTTAATAATTTTCAGATAATTTTTATTATATTTTAAGTAATATAATGGAAATATTACCGGTCATAAAACTCATGGAAGAAGATTTAGAACCCTTAGACGCTGAAAATGAAAGCGAGGAGGAAGGAGATACTATTGATATGGAAATTAAAGACGAAGTCCTCCCTGAAGTTAAAACTAATAAGCCTTCTATTGCAGAGGAAGATATATTCGTAGAGAAAAAGAAACCTGTAAAAGAGAAACCTGTAAAGGAAAAGAAAGAAAGAAAACCTCTTACAGAAGCACAGCTAGAACACCTTAGGAAGGGAAGAGAGAAGGCTCTTGCTGTACGGAGAGCTAAGGCACAGGAAAAGAAAGAGATTCAGGAATTACATGCGAAGAAGAAGAAGAAAGAAATACAGAAACTAAGAGAGGAAGTAGGCGAAGCACCTAAGAAAGAAGTTAATAAACTTACTGAGGGAATGCCTACTTTACAGCATTTAGATCCGGAGTTTATTAAGAAATTACAGAAGGACGCTATTGAGGGATATGATACACTTAGAAAGGAAAGGAAGGCTAAGAAGAAACAGGAACAGGAAACACATAATAGAAATACTACTAATATGAATATAATCAATAACGCACTTAATCCGCCTAAGTCCGTAAAATATGGCGACCCTAATTTTTTCAGCCATTTATTCTAAAGTCCTCTAATTTTTATAAAGTCCTTAAAAAAAGAGGACAGTCCCCTAAAATCTCCTGAAAAAAAGTAAATCTCTAATTGAGAATATGGAACTTTATATTTTATAATTTTCTAGAAATTATTTTTTAATTTTTGAGGACTTTGAGGACTTTGAGGACACTCTATATATAATTATTATACTTTTCTTATGTTTTATGACGCTAAGAGACGGAAAAGTAGTGTCCTCTATTTTCTGAGGGTTAAAATATTTTTGAGGACACAGTCCTATTTTTTGAGGACTCTGTTTATTTTTATAAATTAAAATATATTTTATTATTATATAATGGGATATATTTTATCATGCACTACAACGCCTAAGAGGATAGATTACTTAATACAATTAATCCCTCATATAAAGCCTAAGTATAAGTTTTTCGTTATAAATATATGCGGAGAGTATAGAAGATTTGGTAAGTTTAAGATCCCTAAATCATTACTAGAATTATGTAAGAATAATAAAAGAGTAGTTTTTAATTTTGTAAATGATTATGGGGCGATATGTAAATATATCGGCGGATTTAATTTCATGAAAAAAAGAGGACTTAGATTTGATAAGTTAATTATATGCGACGACGATACTATTTATAATACAGATTTATTTTATGAATTAATGGACTATAAGACGCCTGATAATATTACTACAGGCTCAGGATTTAATTATGATAAAAATAGAAATTATAATATAGTAGAAGGAGATAAATGCGATATGGTCGAAGGATATGCCGGAGTATGTTTTGATTATAATCAATATTCAGACTTTATAGATTTCTATATAGGATTCTATAAACATGCTAATTTTAAAAGTGAAGAGTTAATAGATAAATATTTAGTAGCTTCATTTATGGGAGACGATTTTATTTTATCTTATGAATATAAAAATAGATATGCCTGTAAAGATACGAGGAAATATGTACGCCCCTTAGATTATGCATTTCAGGAAGACGCTTTACATAAAAACAATATATTCGGATCTAATATGGGCTCATATTTATTCCTCCATAATAATATAAAAATATTAGATACATTTAAAAAAAAGTTTTATCTTAATCAGGAAATTAAGTTATTATCTATTAACATAGTATCTTTAAAAGAAAATCTCTAATACTCATACGGCGACCCATAGGCATTCCTGTTATATGAGCTGAGAAGTCTCCTTCTTTCCATTTCATTTCTTCCGGTAAATGATAATCTCTATAAAAACTCTGAATCATTCCATACGGTAATATTTTTATATTATCCTTATTATTTTCATAATCTTTTATCATAATCTCCTGCTCCCAGTTAGGAATAGTTTTAAATCTACTATTCTCGCCATGATTCCATATTCTATTTAAATAATTATAAGTCTCTTCGTTATTCCGGCATATTATAAATCCAGTATTAAAAGGCGGAACAACTTCAGCAGATAATAGTATATTATTATTTTCCATATTTTCTTCTATTATTTTTAGTAATTCTATATTTTGATTAGTTATTAAAATATCGTCGTCTATCCATACTATATAAGGGATTTCAGGATTTAACTTCATTTCCCTTTTAAGTAATAATATTTTACTCCACGCCGGAGCTCTATTAGTATCTAATGATTTATCTTCTAAGACGCATTTATAATTCCATTTATTACAATATGATACGAACCGCTGAAACATAGGAGCGGAAAAATAATCTCTATCTGATAGACTGCATATTAATATTTTATTCATATAGTTTAATATAAGAAAAAAAAATATATATTATAAATATAATGAGTAATCTAAAAATATTAAAGGTAGTCGATCCTCCTACGGAAAAAATAAAACCTCTGCACCCTAACCTCCCTAAGCCTCCGTCATGTGTGCTTTTAGTTATGCCTACTAAATCAGGAAAAAGTACTATTATTTCTAATATGCTTCTTAATAAAAACTTTTACGGACAAGACTATTTTGATTATGTTAAGATTATTAGTAATACAATTAATAACGATCAGACGAGTAGATTCTTAAAGAAAGCTTTTGACTGTGAAGACCATTATGAAGATAATATGATATATAATTTAGTTAAATCTCAGGACGAGTATGGAGACGATAAGCCGTCAGTATGTTTAGTATTAGACGACTGCCTCGGAGATAAGACTACGGCTTTAAATAACATTTCTTCTCGCTATAGGCATAGCAATATTCAGCTCCTTATGATTTCTACTCAGTTATTTAGAAAGGTAAGTCCTACAATAAGAGCGAATGCGAACTGGATTTTAATAGGTAGATTACAGAATGAATCAGAGTTAGACAAGCTCTCAGAGGAATATTCTTCCATGTACTCAGGAGATAAAAACTTTAGAGAATTATATAAACAAGCGACTAAAAAGAAATATAATTTTTTAACCTTAAATCTATCTGAGAACCCTGCTGAGGCTATGATTAATTTTGATACGAAAATATATCCTCCTGAAAGCATGAAAGAAGAAGAAGAAGAAGAAGAAGAAACGGAAGAATAAAAACATTTATTTTTTATTATATTAAATTAAAATATTTTAATTATTATAAATAATGGATTTCGTTAGTGCAGACCGGTCAGGCGATTCAGAGTTTCAGGCAAGATTAAAAGATTATAATTTCGGAGTAGCAGAGACTAATAGACAGATTACGACAGATATTCAGAATGATAGAGATACTGAAAAACAACAGGAATCAGATATAGATAATACTGAATTATTTACTCAGATTAAAGACGCTACAGGACAGGCGACAGCGATAGGGAATGCTACGGCAACATTTAAAAACTATCAGGCATACGGAGATAAAATACAGCAGGGCATACAGAAGGCTCAGAAGGTCGCAGGTGAAACAGCTCAGAAGATTCAGCAGGCGAAAGCTACATTAGATACTCCTCCGGATCAACTAGGAGGAAAGGTAGGAGCAGAAGTAGAGAAAGGAGGCGGAGCTTTAAGCGATTCCGGAGTAGCTTCTAAATTAGAACAAGCAGGAAAAAATACAGTAAATACAATAGCAGAGGGAGGAGACGCCGGAGGACTTATAGGTAAAGTAGGGACTAAGGCATTAAAAGGATTAGGTATTGTAGGCTCAGTCGCAGGAATGGGAATGGCTATAGCGTCTGACGAGAATGGAGGCTGGGCTAAAATGAGTACAGCTGATAAATTAGGTAATGTAGGGGAAATAGCAGGAGCAGGCATGGATATATTAGGAGTAGGATTAGAGGCTACAGGTATAGGCGTCCCTTTCGGTCTCGCTTTACAAGGTTTAGGAACTGCTTTTCAGCTCGCCTCAGGTTTAGAAAGTGAAATATCTTCTAAGGAATCAGTCGATCCTGCTAAAAAAGAAGCTCAACAGCAAGAACAACAGGCAGAAGCGTCAGAGCAGAAACCTATGCAGGAAGAAGTAGCAGTATCAGAATCTCAGGCAGGAGGTTTAGGAGTAGCACGACAGCAACAATAATCTTTTTATTTTTCATAATTTTTTTTTTAATTAAATTATTTATATAAAGGATATTATAAATATGAGTGTTTCATTCTGGCGAGCAGAGGGTAAGATTCCTATAGAACAGACTTCTAAATCTATTACTGTATTAAATGGGTTAGATTTTACAGGCGGACAAGAATTAAGAATTAAAGTCCCTCCTACAACTAAGTTTATTAAACCTAATGAATGTTATTTACAGGGTGATTTTACGATTGATTCTAATCTATCAGCGTCAGATTATCCTACTCTTTTACAATTAGACGAGAGGATCGCTGGGTCTAGTCTTATCAAGGATATTTCCATATATTCTTCGGCAGAGAAAGGGTCTGTACTTTTAGAACAGATTACTAATTATAATTCTATGGTCTCAGTCATGAGAGACTATGATACTAATGATTCTGAAAAAAATAAAAGAGCTCTTACAGAGGGGGCGACTGTATGGAATCCTAAGACAAGAGGAACGCTAGGAACTACTCGCTCTGAATGTGCTGACTGCACTTCTACGAATCCTTATTTTTCTCAGACCCTTAATGCCTCAGGAAATAAAGTAGCTAAGACTTTAGAGTTTAGAACTGTTAAACTATGTATTCCATTAGAGACAGGTATTTTCCGCTCAGAAAAAGTATGGGTAAATATGCTTACAGGTTTAGAAATTGTTATTACATTAGAAGACGCATTTAAAGTCCTTCGTCCTCTAGATAATACTATTAAAGATAGACGCCTCCGCCTAAATCCTAGATTCCATTCTCTAAATGGATCTAGTGCTCCGGACAACTGGGTTAATGGCTCTGCCTCTACTTCCTTTTATGTTAGTAAAACTAATTCTAATTTAACTCCTGAGACTGTGCCTTTCGTGGTAGGTGAGCGTATTAATTTCGTAGATCCTAGTAATTCTCATGTGGGAGTCATGGATAGTCCTATGGTTATTAGTCAGATTAACGCCTCCGCTGGTGCTGACGGTGGAAAGGGTCTCGTGGAGATTGTTTTAGATTCTAGTAAGACTAATAATGGAAGTAATGTAATCTCTGATTCATGGTTTATATTTTCTGATAGTATAGCTAATAATTCGGCGAACTGGACTCCTAAATATTCTTTTAAGAATGTAGAGTTAGTCGTGCAGGAGGTAGATATGGGAAGCTCCTATGTTAATGCTGTTATGAGTAGTATGAAAGAAAAGGGAGTTATTGTTTATGATATGCTTTCAGCTCAGAATTATAAATATTCTCTAAATAAAGAGGATACGGTCGCTAATATCCGCCTTCCATTAGTTAATAGCAGGGCGAAGTCTATTATATGCGTCCCTACTGACGCTTCCGTATATTCTGCTAAAAATCTCATGAATGCTATAGGGACTTATGATATAGGAGCAGTCCCTACGGTAGATACAGTCCTTAAAGCAGTTGATACTATGAGAGGCATTTCAGATTATTTAACTGATTATCAGTTTATTTATGACGGTCGCCTTCAGCCTTCTCGTCCGGTTAAATGCAGTAAGACTTCTTCTAAGGTCAGCATAGATCAACAGCCTCTTATTGAGAGTACTAAGGCTCTTCAGCAGGCGGATATTTCAGCTCGCTCTCTTTCTGAATACAATAGAAACTTTATTATCGGAAGAGCCCTCGCACTTAATAAGGGTATTTATGATACTCGTAATAAAGATTTTAATCTTCAGGTAAATTATCAAGGGACAGCACCTACTAAGAATAAGTTATGGAATAATTATGTATTTCATTTAAGGAGAATTAATATTAGAGGAGATTCTATTTCTGTAGAATATTAAGTATTTTTATCTTTTTTTAATTTTTATTTTAGAAGAATATTTATATATTAAATAATATAAATATGAGTAATCGCTATTTAGAAATCAAGCCTCAGAATCATAACGCTTCTTTTTCGTATAATGAGGGTCGCCCTATCATTTCATTTCAGATTTCAGAGCAGGAAGCTCTCCTCCTTCCTCGCTCAGTCCGTTTCTGCGGACAGTTTAACGCCTATACTAGTACGGCAAGAGGCATTCCTGCGAATGAAAGATTAAGTATGGATAGTCGCCTAGGTATATGGTCTATCGTGGATCAGCTAGTAATTTCTTCTGCACGCAGTAAGCAGACAATAGAACATTTAAGACATGCTAATAGGTTTTATAGTACATTCTTTCCTGCTACTTCAGACGAGAAGCACCTAATAGGAGCATTCGGCGAGACCGGTCTTACGCTTCCTTCTACTGGGGGACAACAGAGATCCGTAATACAAGAATCAGGGGCAGAATCTAATAATGCGAATGAGTTTTGTATTCACCTTCCTAGCGGTCTTCTTTCAGGAACTTCTGCTATTCCCCTTTCAGCTCAGTCAGGAGTAGGGGGTCTTACGATTGATATTCACCTCGCCCCTAGCTCGGCGGTTTTGTTTGATAAAAACGGAGACGCTTCAGGCGGTAATCTCTTAGGAGCTTTCTATGAAGTCTTTAACTGTAAGCTCGTCTGCGAACTTCACATGCCTTCTCCTCAGGATATGCCTGCTCCTTCTTCCGGCGGTCAGTTAGAATATAATTCATTCTCCGGATATTATCAGACTATTAACTCTACTAATGCTGAAATTAATTTCTCATTAGGTCTAAGTCGTGTAAATAGTGTATTTATGAACTTCATTCCTTCGTCGCACCTTAACAATCTAAATCATAATTCCATGGCTACTCTAATCCCTACAAGAGCAGACGGAACTATCGCAGACTTATCGCAGGTCGTATTTACTAAGGGAGGCGTCCGGTACCCACTAGACTATAATATTGATACAGCATATAAACAAGACAACAAGCAGAGACAAGTAGATCCTCAGGTAATTCGTAATGGTATAAATGCAGTTATTCCATTTACTAAGCTTACTCATACTTCTATTTCTCCTATGAATTGTAATAAAAATTGGAGCTCTAATGATAATAGCGTCCTTAATGGAGGTCTAAGCTATATCGTAGGAGTAGCGTATGATACAGTAGGAAGCGATACAGCAGGCGGAAACTTTATGGACGAAGCATGGGGCGTCCAGTTAGACTTAGGACTTACAGATAATAATCCAGTATCAGCATTTATCTTCGTCCATGCTAAACAGACTCTAATGTTTAAGGGCGGTCAGGTACAAGTCCTACAATAATTAATTTCTATACTTTTTAATTAACTTTTTTTTTTAATAATTTTTATATTTATAAGATTATAAATATGAGTTATTCTAAAAATGATATTCCTGATTTCCTAGAGGGCGTAGGAGCTCAGCTTACGGACATGGCTCAGAGAATCGATACTGATATTTTAGAGCCAGTAGTATTCTCTGATAGTTTTATTAGATTCCAGTTTCAGAATAAGGGTCTTTTAAATCCTCAGTCTCGTATTACTTTTTCATTTACAGATCCGGCAGTAGTAGGGTCTTTCCTTCCTATCGGTGTAGGGATAGGGTCGCTTATTCAGAGAGCAACTCTTAAAATCGGCGGTAAAACTATATGCGAGGTAGAGGATTGGGCTCATTACAATTTTTACAAGCAATTATTTATGGATCAGCAAGTCGTTAAAGAAAGAGAGCAATATTTAAGCGGTAGAGCAATCTCTAACGGAGTCCTCTATGAGAATAACGGTAATAATTCTCTTTATGTAGGTATGGATTTAGGTATGGAAACGACAACAGGGGAAACTGAGGCGGATAATGATATGGAGGTTCAGCACTTTCAGGAGCTCGCTCAGTCGCCAGTTTTCTCCCTTAAGTTAGAAGACCTCGTCCCCTGCCTCCGCTCAGTACAACTCCCTCTCTTCATGCTTAAAGAGGAAGTCCAGCTAGAATTAACCCTAACAAGCACTATCGGAAAGCGTGCCTGTATGCCTTTCTCTCGCCTAGCTCAGAAGGATACTGAAATTAAACTAAATCAGAGCGAAGTAAGACTTATCGCTGATTATACTTTCCTAGACGGCGATCAAATGCAAGCATACGCTCAGGCTAATTCTAATTATCAATATACTTTCTTAGAGCCTCGTCTTACTAAGACTACTCTCGCTAATGCTACAGCATGGGAAAATCAGATTAGAAATGTAGGAGGAGCAGGTCGCCGTGTTCCTAAAATGTTCGTCCTTATGACTTCGGATAAAATGGGTAATAGTTCTACAGACGGCACTAAATCGCCAGCTCATAATCAACTTACTCTCCTTAATGATTACAGGTCTATCTCTCCTTATTCCGGTAATGAGGCTAATGGTATTTATGCTAAACTTACTGCAAATATTAAAAAGAATGACGCTTTTATTTTCCCTATTGATAGAAGTAATACGGCTCTTCATTATCACGGAGTACAGCAAACAGAAGGAGCAGTCCCTCATATTACGAGAGATATGTATTGTAGGCAGGGTAATAGTCTATCTGATTCTAAGTTTAAGTCTTTTCGTATAGATCAAGACGACGAGCTTTCAGGTCAGTTCTTCGTACAGGCATATAGATTCCCTGACGGTCAGAGAGTAGATAGTAGGGGTTTAGAGCTTCATAATAAATATTCAGGACTAGATACTGACGAAGCTCCATTCACTCAGAGAGCATATATCGAAGTAGAAAAGAGAGTCATGATTCAGGACGGTATTACTGATACTATGTATGAATAAACAATAATATATTTTATTTAACTTTATTTTTTATTAGGTCTCAAAGTCCTCAAAGTCCTCAAAATTATTAAGCGAAAAAGCAAATCTCAAAATTAAGAATTATGGATTATATAATCGCCGTATTTCAGATATTATTTTTTCGGAAAATAAAAAGAGGACTTTCAGGACTTTAGGACTTTTTCATTTTAGTTTATATTATTTAAATAAAATCTAAATAATAAATATAAATATGGATAAAGAAAAACTAACTGAAATTATTTCTAAATCTCGCCCTAATGCGAAAGAGTCAAGTATTAAAATGTATGTATCTAACCTTATTAAATTAATGAAACTATATGAAAAAGATAATTTAGATTTTTTAAAAAATCCTGACGAAATAGAAGAGAAATTAGATACATTACATTATACAACTCGCCGGAATTATTTAAACTCTATTATAGTTTATTTAATAGCTGTAAAGGATAAAGACGATCCTATCATTAAAGAGTTTTCAGATATGAGAGATATACATAATAAAAAATATGAAGAGGAGAATGCGACCGGTATTATCTCAGATAAACAAAAAGAAAACTTCGTAGATATATCAGAGATTAATAACATGATTAATCAAATGGGAGAAGAGATTAAAGATAAAAAATTAAAAAAGAAAGAAGACCTTACTGCAAAAGATAAGAATCTTATTCAGGTATATACATTATTTAATATATATACAAGACTTCCCCTTCGTAATGACCTCGCCGGAATGGAGGTAATTAATAAGAGAGCATATAATAAATTATCAGCAGAAGAAAAGGAGGCTGAAAATTATTTAGTCATTAATAAAAATAATATGTTTATGGTATTAAATAAATATAAGACCTCTTCTAAATATGAAGAATTAAAGATCGATATTCCTAAGGATTTAGAGAAACTATTAAGACAGTATATTAGAATTAATGGTATGGGTGTATTATTTAAATCCTCTACAGGTAAGCCATTAACTAGAAACGCTTTATCTCAGGTATTACTTAAAGAAACTAAAAAGAGAATGGGAAAATCAATTAGTACGACTATGCTTAGAAAGATCTATTTATCTTCTAAGTATGCAGGAATGAAAGAGGAATTAGAAGCTGATAATAAAATAATGGGGCATAGTAAAGAGGTCGCCTTAGAAACATATATTAAGAAGCCTCAGAAGGAATCTCAGGAAGAAAAATAATATCCTTAGGAAGATTCATTTTATAGCAATAATAGAGAGTATCAAATGTAGCGGAGCTTTTAAGGTGTGGGGCAAAATTAATTCTTTTATTAGGGACGATAATCTGTATATCCTTAAAAGGTTTAAAATAATTATAGCATATAGTAGATACAGGCATTATCAGAATAAAAGGTTTATCTAATATTAATAATCTTTCTAATATTTTTTTTTTAATAGAAAAAG
>Ga0222714_10004064_pt1 | contig 14565 bp, 13 predicted proteins | sample C33_3DmetaG_FD_165048 | JGI IMG/M metagenome (GOLD analysis project Ga0222714, IMG submission 165048) | Estuarine water microbial communities from San Francisco Bay, California, United States - C33_3D | ecosystem: Environmental > Aquatic > Marine > Unclassified | place: USA: California... | reverse complement strand
TCAATTTAGCAAAAGAAAAATTTACAAAATTTTTTTTTATTAAACCAGATTCTAGTAGAAAAGAATCCAAGGAGCTTTATTTGTATTGCGTATTATAAATAGTTGACTTTATTTTATTAAACAAATAAATAAGTCTATGGAACTAAATAAAGCACTTACATTTGACGACGTTCTGCTCGTCCCAAAAAAATCATCACACTTACCATCAAGTTCAGTCACAAAAACCCATCTAACTAACAGCATTCCTTTGGGAATACCTATCATTTCTGCAGCTATGGATACGGTATCAGATTATAGATTAGCGATTGCCATTGCTCAGTTAGGAGGGATAGCTTGTATACATAAAAATATGAGTATTGAAGAGCAGTCTATGCAAATAAAAAATGTAAAAAAATTCGAGTCTGGGATGGTGGTGAATCCAATTACTATACAACCAGAAAAAGATATTGCCTTTGCAATTGAATTAATGAATCAAAACAAAATTTCTGGAATTCCAGTGGTCGATAATACAAATAAACTGGTTGGAATAATTACGAACAGAGATTTGAGATTTGCAATAAATACAAAAGCCAAAGTTAAAGATTTAATGACTAAAAAAGTAATCACTGTTAATCAGGGTGTAAAATCAGAAATAGCCAAAAAATTACTTCATAAACATAGAATTGAAAAACTTGTTGTAGTTAACAATAAGTTTCAGTGTGTTGGTTTGATTACCGTAAAGGACTTGGAAAAATCTCAATTATATCCAGATGCCTCTAAAGATAAAAACCAATCCTTATTAGTTGCAGCAGCAATAGGAGTTGGAGAGGATGGTTTGAGAAGAGCAGAAAACTTGATTGAATCTGGAGTGGATGCGTTAGTTTTAGATACAGCACATGGTCATACAGAATCTGTTCAAAAAACTTTAAAAGCATTAAAAAAAATTGTTAAATTTAGTAATTTAATAGTTGGAAATGTTGCTACATCAGACGCAGCCAAAGAACTTGCTGACTTGGGTGCTGATGCAATTAAAGTAGGAATTGGTCCTGGTTCTATTTGCACCACCAGAGTTGTTGCTGGCGTTGGGGTCCCTCAGTTTACAGCTATTAATAATGTTGCAAATGGATTAAAAAATTACAAAGTTAGAGTTATAGCTGATGGGGGTATTAGATATTCAGGAGATATTGCAAAAGCTATAGGGGCTGGAGCAGATACAGTTATGATAGGATCGCTTTTTGCTGGAACTGATGAAGCTCCAGGTGACATATTTTATTATCAAGGTAGAAGTTATAAGTCTTATAGAGGTATGGGGTCTTTAGGAGCAATGGCTAGAGGTTCTGCAGATAGATATTTTCAACAAGACATAAAAGATTCATTAAAACTAGTTCCAGAGGGAATTGAAGGCAGAGTGCCCTATAGAGGCCCCATAAAAAATATTATTAATCAATTAATTGGTGGTTTAAAATCATCAATGGGTTACGTTGGGGCAAAAACAATAGAAGAGTTGAAGAAAAACGCCTCCTTTGTAGAAATTACTAATTCAGGAATTAAAGAGGGACATGTGCACGATGTTCAAATCACAAAACAATCCCCAAATTACCCTGTTGAACATTAAATGAAATATTTCATTTTTATATTTTTTTTATTTTTTAGCACTAATTCTTTTGCAATTGAAAATAACAATCTAATAAATGGAAAAAAATTGTATTTAGAAAAAAACTACGAAGAGGCAAAAATAGAGTTTCAAAAAAGTATTGTAAAAAATCCAAAAAGTTCAGAAAGTTATTTATATTTGTCAAAAATATTTAATAAAATAAAAGATTTTAAGGAGGAAGAAAAAAATTTAAAGACCACTTTATTATTGGATCCTAAAAATAAAGAGGCTCTCTACTTAATTATAAATTTTTATGCTAAAGAAGGTGATTTTAATAAAGCATTAGCTAAATATGAATTATTTAAAAAAATTTGCGATAATTGTAAAGATTTGCAAAAAATTCAAAGTTTAATTGAGAAATTAAAAATCAATGATAAGTAATGAAAAAATTTTAATAGTTGATTTTGGATCCCAGGTAACCCAATTAATTGCAAGAAGAGTAAGGGAACTGTGTGTTTATTGTGAAATAATTAGTTATCAAAATTTTAATAATCTTAAAATACTTAATGGCATAAAAGGAATCATTCTATCAGGAAGCGCAGCATCTATCTCAGATATAAAATCACCTAATTTATCTAATTATAGTTTTATTAAAAATATACCTATTTTGGCTATTTGTTATGGCCATCAATTAATTTCAAAAAAATTTGGTGGTAAAGTTAAAATTTCAAAAAAAAAAGAATTTGGTAGAGCAGAACTTTTTTATTTAAAAAAATCACCACTTACAAATAATTTTTTTAAAAATAAAAAAAATATAGTATGGATGAGTCACTCAGATCAAGTTACAAAAGTTGGAAAAGGGTTTGAGATAGTAGCGTTTACTACTAATGCGAGATGTGCGGTAACACAAAATTTTAAATTAAAAATTTTTACAGTTCAGTTTCATCCAGAAGTTGTTCATACTAATAATGGTAAAATAATTTTTAAAAACTTTATTTTTAATATATGTAAATGTAAAAAAAACTGGACAAACGAAACTAAGTTAAAAAAAATTATAAAGGAAATTAAAACCAAAGTCGGTAACGATAAAGTATTGTGCGCTTTGTCAGGGGGTGTTGATAGCAGTGTTCTTGCTCATATATTGCACAGGTCACTTAAAAAAAATGTATTCTTTGTATATGTTGATACTGGTTTGATGAGGAAGGCAGAAAGCATTGAGATATCAGGGGTATTTAAAAAAAAATTTAAAAAAAATTTTATTCATTTAAAAAAAGAAAAAGATTTTTTTAGATATTTAAAAAATGTTTCGGATCCCGAAAAAAAAAGAAAAGTTATAGGAAAAACTTTTATTAGAATATTTGAAAATTTTAGCAAAAAGTATAAAAATATAAAATTTTTAGCTCAAGGAACTTTGTATCCTGATATAATAGAGAGTCAAAGTTTTTCAGGTAGCCCAACATCTAAAATAAAATCTCACCACAATGTAGGCGGATTACCAAAAAATATTAAATTCAAATTAATAGAACCATTTCGAGAAATGTTTAAGGACGAAGTTAGAATTCTTGGAAAAAAAATGAATATAAGTAGTTTTATTTTAAACAGACATCCTTTCCCTGGCCCTGGATTAGCTATTCGTATTATTGGGCCTGTAACTAAAGAAAAAGTAAAAATTTTACAAGATATAGATGCAATTTTTATAAGAGAGTTAAAAAAAAGAGATTTATATAATAAAATTTGGCAAGCATTTGCTGTTCTGTTGCCAATTAAATCTGTTGGAGTTATGGGTGATACAAGAACTTATAATTTTGTATGTTCTTTGAGAGCAGTTACATCAGTGGACGGTATGACAGCCGATTTTTTTTCATTTAGGAAAGTTGATTTGTCTAGTATAAGCAATATGATAGTTAATGAAGTTAAAGGTGTTAACAGAGTGGTTTATGATATAACATCAAAGCCTCCTAGCACAATAGAATGGGAGTAGTTAGTAGCTGCTTATATTAATTTTTTTTGTTCTATTAATGTAATTTGTAAAGTGTTGTTTAAAAGTCATAAATAAGTTGATTATCGATAATAATTATAAGAATAAGTATTTTATAAAAAATTAGATATTAAATCACAGCAATATCTAAATCTATTAAAATTTGAAAATTTGATGTAGTAAACAGGTAATTTAATTAAATTTAGTACTTATAATTTAAAACTTAATCTTTATAAAAATGTCTAATGAATTTGAATCCCAGGTTAAAGAAAGTATTTTTAATGATAAATTATTAAATTTTTATAAAAAATTTAAATTTTATATAATAGTTTTTTTTTTTTTAATAATTTTAATTCATATAATTTATCAATTTATAAGTTATAAAAATAATAAAAAAAATATGAATTATCTAGAAGTATATAGTTATGCTATAAGTGATTTGAGAAATAAAGATTTTAATAAATCAATTAACACTTTTGAAAAATTAGCATTAAGCGATAATAATACTATAGCATTATTGTCCTTTTATCAGCTTTACGAATTAAACAAAAATTCAAAATCACAATTAATTAAATTAATAGATAGGATTCTGAATAAAAAAAAACTTGTCAAAGAAAATATAGAACTACTTAAATTAAAAAAATCTCTAATAATATTTGATAATGCTACTGAAGATGAAATGTTAAAAACTTTAGATATAAAAAGAAATAATAATTTATTTTATGAAATTAATTTGAAAATAATGTATGATTTTTATGTTGCTCGAAATGAAAATAATAAAGCTATTGAATTAAAAAAAATTATTGATGGTAAATAGATTTTTTTTTTTATTTTTATCTTTAGCATTAATAAGTTGTTCTTCCAAAATTGATGTTGGTATAGATTTAGATAGTCTTAAAAATGAAGGAGATTTATTTAAACAAAATGAAAATTTAATTTTTTTAGATAAGAAAATCGAGAAAATAAATAGCATTATTATGCCGGACAATAAAAGTGGTAATATTAATTTTTCAAGTTTAACAAAAAAAAAATTCTTTTCCCCATTAAAAAATAACAATTTTAAAAAAGAAATTATTAATTATAATGATAAAATTATTTATATAGATGATCAGTCTAATTTATACATAATTAATAAAAAATTAAAAAGTCAAAAAAAAATAAAAATTTTAAATAAAGATATTAAAAATTTTCCAATAAAATTTTCTTTATTAATTGATAACGATATTTTGTATGGAGCTGATAATTTTGGTTCTATATTTTCTTTTGATTTAAAAAATAATGATTTTTTATGGCATAATTTTTTAAATGTACCTTTTTTTTCAAATATAGTTTCTTATAAAGATTATATTTTTGCATTAAATGCTAACGGAAAAATTTTTTCATTTAGCAAGTTAGATGGTAAGGTAATTTGGTCACAAGAGATAGGATCTGGCATTATAAAATCCTATGATTCCTTTAAAATTTTGAATGTTAAAGATAAGTTAGTTTTTACAAATGATTTAGGTTTTGTTTATTGTTTAGATCTATTAAACAAAAATTCAGTTTGGAGTCTTAAAATACCATTAAAAAAATCTAAAACATCGAATAGTGTTCTTAAATTATCAAATTTAGTTTTTGATGAAAAATTTATATATATTTCATCTAATTTAGGAGGTTTTTTGAAAATTGATTTGAATACAGGTGAAATAATCTGGTCTTTAAATATTTTCTCAAATCAACCAATATTTGTCAGTAAAAAGCATATATCACTTTTGACAACGAATGGATTTTTAACAATTGTAAACAAAAACTCTAGTGAGGTTATGTTTAATAAAAATTTGAAGATAATTAAGAGTCTAAAAAAAAATGCTGCCTCTGATATAGAGTTTTTAGATTTTTTTTCTTCAGGCAAATATTTATATATTTTTTCAAATTTTGGAGATTTACTGATTTTTGACTCTTTTAATCTAAAATCAATAAATTACAAAAATATATCAAACCTAATAACCTCTAATATTGTTAAAATAAACGAATTTGTTTATTTTCTTGCAGATGAGGGTAGACTTTATCAATACAAGTGAGCATACACGTTTCAATAGTTGGAAAACCAAACGTTGGTAAATCAACTTTTTTTAATAAAATTTTTTCGTCTAATATATCCAAAGTTGCAAATGAACCAGGCACAACCAAACAAGTCATTGAAAAAATGCTTAAAATAAATGATCAAGAATTAGTGTTTTATGATACTGGTGGTCTAAAAAAAAAATCGAAATCAAAAACAAATTATCAATCATATATTACTAAAGAATGCCTAAGTGCAATTAATAAGTCGGATATTGTAATATTTATGATGGATGCAAATGATAATTTTACTAAGAATGATAAACAAATTTGTAGAATGATTTTAAATAAATTAAAAACTTTAATTGTAATAATTAACAAGTCAGATTTGATAAAAAATGAAATCAAAATCAAAACTAAGTATTTTAACTATTATTTTGAAAATCTTTTTTCTGATATTTTAATTAAACCTTATTTTTTTTCTTCAATTTCAAAAAAAGATACTAATTTGTTTATTGATTTAATTTGTGAGTTAGAAACTGCTTTGAAAAGCGTAATTGATAATAAGCAACTTAATATTTTCTTATCAAGTATTAATAATGCATATAAAGCTCCATTTAAGGGTAATTTTCGACCGAGAATTAAGTTTTTGAAACAAGTTAATAGTAACCCGTTAATATTGAAAGCATTTGGCTCGAGACTTGTTGGTATTAATAGAGATTATAAAAATTTTTTTATTAAAAAGTTTTTAAGTTATTTCAATATACTCAATAGAGTTGTCATAGTAAAATTTATTAATAACGAAAATCCATTTAATTAATTTCTATTAGCAAAATCACTAAGAAGAGATAATTGATTATTTTTTTCTTTTTGATTTTTAGAATCAATTGGTTCAACAGGGTAGTCTCCCGTAAAACAATGATCTGTAAATTGAGGATTTGATTTATCTCGTTTTTCGCATCCAAGTGCCATGTAAACACCGTCGATAGTCAAAAATGAAAGAGTTTTAACCCCAATTATTTTTCTCATTTGATCAACTGTATTATTTGCAGCAAGTAATTCTTCTTTAACAGGCGTATCAATTCCGTAGTAATCTGGATATTTAATAGGAGGGCTTGATATCTTCATATGAACTTCTTTGGCACCAGCATCGTAGAGCATAGATACAATTTTTTTTGAAGTTGTACCTCTTACAATAGAATCGTCAATTAATAATATTTTTTTATTTTTTATAACTGATTTGTTTGGATTGTGTTTTAACTTCACACCTAATTGTCTTATTTGTTGAGTAGGCTCAATAAATGTTCTTCCAACATAATGATTTCTAATAATTCCCATATCAAATTGGATTTTAGATTGCTCTGAATAACCTATTGCTGCAGGGTTTCCAGAATCTGGAACTGATGAAACTATATCTGCTTCTATTGGAGATTCTATTGCTAAATATTTTCCTAGGCTTTTTCTGTATTCATAGACACCTTTTCCAGCAATAATGCTATCTGGTCGAGAAAAATAAATATATTCAAAAATACAGGGTCTTGGATTTATTTTTGGAAAAGGTTTTATACTTTCAATACCATCTTTATTGATTACTACTATTTCACCATTCTCAACTTCTCTTACAAAGTCAGCTCCAATAATATCTAAAGCACATGTTTCAGATGCAAAAATATATGAATTATTTAATTTACCTAAAACAAGTGGCCGAATACCATACGGATCTCTAATGCCTATCAATTTTTTATTAGTCATCATAACCAAAGCGTAACCACCTTGGATTTGAAAAATTGTATCTATTATTTTATCAATAATTTTTACTCTTTTTGACTTTGCTATTAGTTGAACAATAGTTTCAGTATCAGAGGTAGTTTGAAAAACAGCACCCTCTCTAACCATTTTTTCTCTTATATGAATTGCGTTTGTAATATTTCCGTTATGAGCAATGCTAATGCCACCAAGATGCAAGTCTGCAAAAAAAGGTTGAATATTTCTAATAATGGGTAAGCCAGTAGTGGAGTACCTATTATGTCCTATAGCCACATATCCTGGCAATTGTTCTAAAACATCTGGATTTGTAAAATTGTCACCAACCAAACCTCTCCTCTTAATAGAATAGAAGTGCTTTCCATCAAATGAATTTATACCACAAGCTTCTTGTCCGCGATGTTGAAGGGCGTGAAGACCTAAAGCTGTAAGTGTTGAGGCGTCTTTGTGATCAAAAATTCCAAAAACACCACACTCTTCATGCAATCTATCATCAAACATATTGAATTGAGTACATTACTTCTTCAAATTAGTCATTTAGTAATTTTGTCAACTTTTTCCTTACTTTTATCAATATACTCATATCTTTTGGGTAAATTTTCCTCCAAAAAATTCTTTCCGGCTATGATTATATGAAAAAAACTACCGCTGTTAAGGTTCTTATTCCATCTTTCATAGGGGTGAGCAAAATTAATTAATGTGAAAATTGAAACAAAATAAATGTATCCTTTAATAGAGCCAAAAATTAATCCGAAAAATTTATCAACACCTCCAAAACCTGTCCAATTGATAGTTTTTTTTAGACCTTTGTTAATTAAAATTATAAGAAAAATTGATAATATAAAAATAATACTTCCAAATATTATATCATGCGTAAATTCTGAATTTATTAAATTTTCGGTATAAGGTTTTGTTATTGGTAAAAATATTTTTGTTAAAATAAGTGCAAAAACCCATTTTAGAAAAGATAATAAGCTTAGAATAAATCCATTACTCAAACTTATTAATGAATTTATCAATAAAAAAAATAAAAAAATAAAATCTAAAATACTAAATATTTCAAAGAAATTTAAAAAATTTTCTAACATTTAAGATGAAAACTGAACTAGAAGCCTAGGTAGTAATGTTAAAACTAAAATTAAAGCTGTTATCATTGCAAGTCCGGTAAATACTCCAAAATAGATAGTAGGAATAAAATTAGAAAAAGATAAAATTGAAAAACCAAAAACAATTGTTATTGAGGTACTAATTATTGCCCTTCCCACGCTATGATGACAGTTGTAAATAGCAGTATGCTTGTTGACTGAAATAGTTTCTTCTTTAAATCTATAAATATAATGAATACTATTATCTACTGCTATGCCAATTGTAATAGCTGCAATAGTGATTGTCATCATATCCAAAGGTATGTTTAAAAATCCTATAAAACCTAAAATGAAAAAAGCTGCAATAAAATTAGGTATGGTTCCTACTAATGCATATTTTAATGATCTAAAAAGTATCAAAAACATCAAAAAGATGCCAAGCATAACAAACCCAAGTGTTTTAATCTGTGAATCAAACAAACTTTGAAGTAGGTTATTAAAGATTACTAAAACACCTGTAATTTTATATTCATCTTTTTTTAAAAAAAATTTATTTTGTAAATCACTATTAATTTTTTCGATTAGTTCTTTTCTTCTTAAATCTGGCATGGAATCATAAATCCTCATTGCTATCCTGGCCTCGTCATTTTCAATTGAAATATATGGAGAAATGATATTTTTTTTAATTTCATCAGGTATTTTATTATACAGTATACCCATTTCTAAAGTTCCAAGCTCATTCCCCTTGTTGAGATCTTTTGCAATTTGTAAAATTGATGAAAAAGACAAAACTTTTCCAATATATGGATTTTCTTCTAAATATTTATGTATAGATATTATTTTATCAATTTTATCTTTTGTGAACCAGTATTTATATTTATAATTATACTCATTCTCTTTATTTTCACCCAGGAAATCGGCATTGTTTTCTCTAACACCTCCTAAAAAATCATCGTTATTATTGTTATTATTATTTTTTTTAAATTTTATAATAAGCTCTAAGGGAGTAGTCCCTCCAAGCTTTTCATCAATTTTTTTCATTCCTTGATAAATTTCAGTAGTTTTGCTGAAGTAATTTATGAAGCTATTTTCAACTTTCAATTTACTAATTCCGTATATTGAAAAAATAATAATAAAAAAACTTATGAAATAAATAATATATGGAAATTTAATCGCAACGAATGCAAGTGTATCAGCAAATTTTGATTTTTTTTCCAAAAAAGGCTCTGAAACCTTAGGATCAAAAATGAGAATTAAAGCTGGTAAGACAAAAAATAATAAAACAAAAGAAACTAATAATCCATAAGTCATCATCCATCCAAAATCTATAACTGGTTTTATGTCACTAAATACCAATGACATAAATGCACAAATAGTTGTCAAAACTGCATACAAAATTGGAAAAAAAATATTAGATGATGTATTTGTTACAATTTCGTAAATTGAGTTGTTAATATTTTTTGATTTGAGCTGTATGTATCTTACAAGGTAATGGATATTCATTGATATTGTTAAAATTAACATCAAAGCTATAAAATTTGATGATATTACGGTTACTTTCCACTCCAAAAATCCTAACAAACCTATCATTAAAATAATTGCTAGTGAGCAATTAATTAATGGAAAGAGAACCCATTTAAAATTCTTAAAAACTAACCAAAGAATAAAAATAATAAATAAAAATACGCCCAAGCCAAAAATAATTATATCTTTTTTTATAAAAGAAATCATATCATCTGCAATCATTGGTATACCGCCAAGTCTAATTTCAGCAATTGAACTTTGATTTTTAATTAAATTTTTTATATTGCCATTATAAGCCGATATAAGAGTACCTTGTTTTTTTTTTAAAATATCAATTGATTTATTTAATATATCTAGTTCATTATTTTCTAATGAGTTTAGTTTTTTTCTTTTTGAATTATCTAAAATTAAAGCTTTTTTATTAATTTTTTCTATTAAATCTTTGTTATCTTTTAGGTAAACAATTATTCCAAAAGTTTTTTCATCTGCACTTATTATCAAGTCTCTATATACAGGGCTATTTACTAATTCAGAAATTGCAGCATCAAAGTTGACAGTTGAATTTGTGATGTATTTTAAGTTTTGAATTTTTTCTACAAGAGGTTCGTCTGAACTTTTTAATAAAGGGGCATTTATAATACTTATCGTTTTACTAACCCATGGTAAATTATTAATTTGTTTTACAAATTTCTCTAATTCACTAATAGATTCTTTATTAATTGATGATTTCGGTTGATATGTTAAAATAAAAAAATCCTCAGATCCATATCTTTTGTTAATTGTTCTAAGATATGCAAGATCTGGATCATTTTCTAGCAATAAAGTTTCTGCCGAGGCATCTAGTTCAAAATTTTTTATAAAATAAATTGAAAATAATAGTATTATAGATGTTACTAAAAGTATTGTTTTAGGAAAATTTAAAATCTTTTTATAAATCATTAAAAAAAATATATTTTTATATATATTTTTTATCATATCTTGAGGACATGCAAGTGATAATTCTATAAGGAATTGTTCCTGATTGCTTGGCAAAGTCATCAATCGTATAAAATCTATTGTATATATCTATATAGTCTCCAACTTTAATTATATTTTTTAATTTAGATACATCTAATATAATCAAATCCATTGATACTCTTCCGATTATGGGGACTTTTTTTTTATTGAAATGAAAGTAACCATTGTTACTTAGTCTAATATTCATTCCATCTGCGTAACCGATTGCTATTGTTGCTGTGGTAATATTTTTTTTTGCATAATAGGTTCTTGAATAACCTATTGATTGTCCCTTTTTAATATTATTAATTTGAATAACAGGTGCCTTAAGCGCAACAGCATGCTTAATTTTTGGATGAAAGGTTCTTTTTCCTCCATACAGACTTATTCCTGGTCGCACCATATCATAATGATATTCTTTACCTAAAAAAATACCACCTGATGCTGCTAAGCTATATTTGAATCCTGGAAATTCTTTTTTTATTTGATCAAATTTTGTTTTTTGTTCTAAATTAAATGGATTATTCACATCATCTGCACAAGCTAAATGACTCATAAACAAAACATTTTTAAATTTGTATAGTATTTCTCTATTTTTCTTTAATTTTTCAATATCATTTTTTTGAAAACCCAATCTGTTCATACCAGTGTCAAAATGTAAAATAAGCTGTTTGTTATAATTATTTTTAATAACTCCTAACCATTTTTTAAATTGATTAAAATTATTTAAAATTGGTGTGATATTGTAATCAAGAAAAGTTTTTTCTTCATTTTTGTGTAATCCATTTAAAACAAAAATGTTAATAGATTTAAACTTTTTTCTAATTTTTATTGCCTCAACTATATTAGCTACAAAAAAATTTTGACATTTATTTTTGAACAGCGTTTCAACAATCTTATTTTCGCCGCCAAGCCCATAACTTGAAGCTTTCACCGTTGCTGCAACTTCTGATTTATTGCAAAACTTTCTTAAAAATAAATAATTATTTTTAATTGCTTTTAGGTCTATTGATACTTGGCCTGTAGAATAATTCATAAATTGAATTGTGTGTTTATAATTTATTTTGAGATAACTGTAACCAAGAATCTATTGAGTAGCGTCTTTAAATTTAGTGAAAGCACTCTCAAATTCCAGCCTAATTATTCCTGTAGGTCCATGTCTTTGCTTCCCAATTATAAGTTCTGCTAAATTATGGACTAAATTCATTTTTTCTTGCCATTCTACGTGTTCTGCAGTACCGACTCTTGGTTCTAACTTTTCAAGATAATACTCTTCTCTATAAACAAACATCACCACATCAGCATCTTGTTCAATTGAACCAGATTCTCTCAAGTCTGATAGCTGGGGTTTTTTATCATCCCTTTGTTCAACTGCCCTGGATAGTTGAGATAAGGCCAGAATTGGAACGTCAAGCTCCTTTGCCAAAGCCTTTAAACCCTGTGTGATCTCTGCTATTTCTTGAACTCTACCATCGTTTCGGTAATTTCCTGATTTCATAAGCTGTATATAGTCAACGACAATTAGCTCAAGCCCATGTAATCTTTTTATTCTTCTAGCTCTATTGCTTAATGTAGAAATTGTTATTGCTGGAGTATCATCAATAAATAAAGGCAAATTTTCTAAACTTTTTGAGGTTTCAATAAATTTTTCAAAATCGTCTTGATTAATTTTGCCTCTTCTAATGTCATTAGATTTAATTCTGGCTTGCTCTGATAAAATTCTTGTTGATAATTGTTCCGATGACATTTCTAAAGAGAAGAAAATAATAGAAGAATTCTTTTCTCTATTTCTTATAATTTTTGCTGCATTAAATGCAATATTTGTTGCCAGTGCCGTTTTTCCCATAGAGGGTCTTCCAGCTATAATAATCAAATCTTGCTTATGCAGGCCGCCAAGTCTGTCATCTAAATCTTTGAGTCCCGACGGTACACCAACTATTCCTTCTTCATTTTTGTAGGCAGATGAGGCCATAGCTATTGTCTGGACAAGCGCTTCTTTAAATTCAATATATGACTTGTTAAACTTTCCTCTTTCTGCAATATCAAACAATTTTTTTTCTGCACCCTCTATGATTTGCTCTGAATTGATTTCAGAATTTTTATTCGCAGAATCCTCTAAGATTTGTTTAGAAATTTCAATGAGATTTCGTCTGATTTTTAAATCATGTAGTAAGTTTGTGTAATATTTAATTTGTAATTTTGACGTTGAGAATTTAGTAAGTTTTATTAAGTATTCACTTCCACCAATTTCATTTAACTCATTTTCGTCTGAAAAAAAATTTTTTAAAGTTATTGGATTAGCTAATAGCCCCTTTTGCATTAAATTATTAATAACTCTAAAAATTTTTTTATTTATTGGGTTATAAAAAAAATCTTCATTAATATCCGTGATTTCATCGTATATTTCATTTGACACAAGTATCGATCCAAGAACAGTTTGTTCTGCCTCTAAATTTTGCGGATCACTATTTAGATTTGAAAGTATTTCTATATTTTTAAGAGAGCTCATTTAGTGAAACTCTTATTATAAAAAGAGCATCCTACAATAGGTTATTTGAAATTAAAATGTGGAAAAGTTTATACTTATTCTACTTTTGGTTTAACATTAAGATTTACAGTCGATTGAACCTCAGCATGTAAATTAATATAAACTTTTGACAAACCTATATTTTTAATTTGTCCTTTGATCTCAACTTGCTCAGAAGAGATCTCTACGTTTTTTTGATTTTTTAATAAAGAAATTATCTCTTTAATAGAAATTGAACCATAGAGTTGGCCATTGTCCATAGCTTCTTTAAAAATATCTATTTCTATATTATTTATAATTTGGTTAATTTCTTTTGCCTTTTGTTTTTCAGCTTCATTTTTTTTATTGATTTCATTTTTTTGTTTTTCAAAAATCTCTATATTTTTTTTATTGGCCAAAAGTGCTTTTTTATTTTTAAGTAAAAAATTTCTAGCATAACCAGCCTTAACTTTTACTTTTTGTCCTATAGTTCCTAGCTTTTTTATATTTTCTAAAAGTATTATTTCCATATTAATCTCCAACGTATGGCATTAGCGCTAATACTCTAGCTTTTTTTATTTCTTTAGCCAATTGTCTTTGTTTTCCTAAAGAAACATTTGTTATTCTGGTAGGGAGTATCTTAGCTGTGTCTGATACATATTTTTTTAGTAGTTTTAAATTTTTGTAGTTTATATCTGGGGCATTTTTACCGCTAAGAGGGCATGATTTGCTTTGTCTTTGATTATTTTTTCCAAATAAAGAATTTGAATTGTTCTTATTAAATTTTTTTTTATCTTTTTTTCTTTTCATCATTCTGAAACTTTTGCTAATTCCGAACTTTCTTCAGGAATTTTTTTTATTTTAATTGATAGAAATTTTATTATTCTTTCATCATATTTTTCAAATTGCTCAATTTCTTTTATAACTTTATTGTTACCTTCAATGTATAAGTTACTATATTTTCCTTTAGAGTTTTTTTTTATTTGATAGGCTAATGATCTTAATCCCCAATCTTCTTCTTTAAGAATTTTACCGTCATTCTTTTTTATGATTTCGTCAATTTTTTTTCTAACAGAATCTGAGTCTTCCTTGCTTAGTT
>Ga0222714_10004062_pt1 | contig 14566 bp, 10 predicted proteins | sample C33_3DmetaG_FD_165048 | JGI IMG/M metagenome (GOLD analysis project Ga0222714, IMG submission 165048) | Estuarine water microbial communities from San Francisco Bay, California, United States - C33_3D | ecosystem: Environmental > Aquatic > Marine > Unclassified | place: USA: California... | reverse complement strand
CCGCATGCGGCTGGTGCTGGACACCAACATCTGGCTCGACTGGCTGATCTTTGGGGAGCCCGACATCGCTCCCCTGCAATCCACCGTCGCTGCAGGCCGCGCGCAAATCATCATCAATGCCGCCTGCGAAGAAGAACTGATCCGCGTGCTCGCCTATCCGCTGCAGCGGTGGACGATTGATGCCGAACAGCAGGCTGCCTGCCTTGAGCAATGCCGTGGCATAGCCACCATGGTGGATATCTCCTGTGCGGCCGCTCTGCCGCGCTGCGCGGATCCCGATGATCAGAAATTCCTCGAGCTAGCTTCGGCAGCCAAGGCCGGCTGGCTGATCACCCGTGACCGCGAACTGCTGGCACTGGCGCGGCATCATGCGCGGCTGGGGTTCCATATCGTGACTCCGGCTGAATTCGCATCTCGCGCGGCGTAGAATCCGCAGTTCGAGACGTTTCAACTGCTGTCGGGGGGTTGCTGATGGAAGTATTGCCGCTGGGACCGGGATTCGCTGCCGAGATACGCGGTACCGGCATGGCCGAGGTCGCGGCCAGTGACGCAGCCTACGCTGCCGTCCGCGCGGCCTTCGAAGAGCATTCAGTGCTGGTATTCCGCCGCCAACCGATCACTGATGAGCTGCAGGTGGCGTTCTCGCGCAGATTCGGCCCGCTGGAAACCGCCAAGGCAGCCTCGCGCGGCGAAGGCACGCCGTTCAGCATACTCACCAACGTTGAACCTGACGGTACGCTAGTGCCGCCCGGCCACAAGGAAGAGCTCCGCGCCCGCGCCAACCAGCTGTGGCACACCGACAGCTGTTTCAAGGCACCTCCGGCACTGGCTTCGGTGCTTTCCGCACGGACCATTGCGCAGTCTGGAGGCGAAACCGAGTTCGTATCCATGCGCCGTGCCTGGAACGACCTGCCGGCAGCCACTCGTAAAAGCATCGAAAATGCCTGCGCCTGGCACGACTACGCACATTCCCGCGGCAAGATCGCGCCGCATCTGGCCTCGGAACGCGAGCGCTCGACGATGCCACCGGTGGCCTGGCGCATACGCTGGCGCAACCCGGTCAACGGCCGTGATGCGCTGTACATCGCCTCGCACACCTGCGGCATCGACGACAGGCCGCAAGACGAAGCGTTGCGCCTGATCGACGATCTGACCGCACTTGCCACCCGCCCCGAATGCATCTACCAGCACCGTTGGCAGGCAGGCGACGTGGTGATGTGGGACAACCGTGCGACCATGCATCGCGGTCGCCCCTGGCCCGACGACCAGCCGCGTTACATGATCCGCACCACGATAACCGCCACCGATGCCGACGGGCTGGCTGCGATGTGGCCGGAAAAAGCGGCCTGATTTTTGGCCACGTAAACCACAGGCACCAAAAAAAACGCCGCGTAGTCGCGGCGTTTTTCGTAACAGCACAACCGGTCAGTTGGCCTTGATGCCGGCCTCGCGGATGACCTTGCCCCACTTGGCATATTCCGACTGGATGAATTTGCTGAATTTCACCGGATCGGAAGGTGCTGCTTCGGTGCCTGCGCGCTGGAAGGCTGTAACAATGTTCTTGTCCTTCAGCAGCTCCGTGGTTTCCTTGTGCAGCTTGTCGATGATGGCCTTCGGCGTGCCCTTGGGCACCGTCAGTCCCAGCCAGAAAGTGGCGTCATAGCCTTTGACACCCGCTTCGGCGATGCTCGGAACATCAGGCATTTGCGGCGAACGCTCCTCTGTGGTCACACCCAGCGCGCGCAGACGGCCGGCCTTGTGGTGCGGCAGCGCAATGGCAATGCCAGGGAAACCGATCTTCACCTGCCCTCCGAGCATGTCCGCGGTCGCAGCGCCGCTGCCCTTGTAGGAAATGTGCACCGTCTTGATATCCGCCATGGTCATGAACAGGGCACCGGACAGATGCTGGAAGCCACCGGTTCCGGAAGACGCCCAATCGAGCTTGCCCGGCTGGCTTTTCGCCATCGCAATGACGTCCTTGACCGACTTGGCTCCCAGCGATGGATGGACGACCAGCACGTTGGGCGCGGCACCGAACTGTGTAACCGGCACGAAATCCTTCAGCGGATCGTAAGACAGCTTCTTGTAGATATGGGGGCTGAGTACGAAAGGTGTTGCGGTCATCAGCACCGTGTAGCCATCGGGCTCCGCCTTGGCTGCCACCGCGGTGCCCAGCGCCCCGCCCTGTCCGGGACGGTTGTCGACGACGATCTGCTGTCCCAGGCGCTCGCTCAGCTTGCTTGATGCAATGCGTGCCGGAGTATCCGTTGCGCCACCTGCCGCAAACGGAATGATCATGCGGATGGGACGCTCGGGATACGATTGGGCGGCGACGGCAGCGCAAGAAAATGCGGCTGCTGCAACCGTCAGTCCGGTCCTAAAAGGCAGTTTCATCAGGTTCTCCTCATTTTTATTGGAAATAACCGGTCAATAGTAACAATTCCGCAGCGATAAACCAAAACCCCGCGTTACTGCTCATTTACCGCATTACGAGATGAAAATCAGTTGATTTCGGCACCGCTGGCCTTGACGACCTGCGCCCACTTGGCAGCCTCGGTTTTCATGAAGGCAAAAAACTGTTCCGGGGTGTCCTGCCACGCCGGTTCCTGTCCGACCTTTTGCAGGGCCGATTTCATATCCGGAGTCTTCAGCACCTGCAGCAGGTCCGCGTGCAGTTTCATCTGGATCGTACGTGACAGGCCCTTGGGCGTCGCCACGCCAAACCATGCCACCATCTCATATCCCTTTACGCCGGCTTCGGCGATCGTGGGTATCTCCGGCAATTCCGCCGAACGGCGTGAACCGGTCACTCCAAGCGCGCGCAACTTGCCCGATTTGATGTGCGGCAGCATGCCGGCAATGCCGGGGAACGCCAGCATCACCTGCCCGCCGAGCAGATCGGCTGTCACCGGACCACTGCCGCGATACGGGATATGCGTGATGTTGATGCCCGCCATGCTGGCGAACAAGGCACCCGTCAGGTGCTGGGTGCTGCCATTACCCGAAGAAGCAAAATCGATCTGCCCGGGGCGCGCCTTGGCCAGCGCGATCAGGTCCTTGACCGATTTCACCGGCAGCGAGGGATGAACCACCAGCACGTTCGGTGCGCTGGTGATCTGGGTCACCGGCGTGAAATCGTTCAGCGAATCGTATGGCAGTTTTTTATGCAGTGCTGCACTGACGAAGTGGGTATTGCTGATCATGAAAATGGTATAGCCGTCAGGGGCTGACTTGGCCACAGTGTCCGCACCAATGGTGGAACCGGCTCCAGGGCGGTTTTCGACTATGACCTGCTGCTTCAGCACCGCGGACAGTTTCTGCATCACGATGCGTCCCGGTACATCCGCCGCACCGCCGGCGGAAAACGGGATCACCATGCGCACGGTCTTGGTGGGATAGTTCTGCGCCGCGGCCGTCCCTGCCAGGGATGCGGCAGTGATCGCCACCACCGAAAGTGACAAACAAGTCATTGATTTCAAATTATTTCTCCGATTTTTCGAGGACACATATCAAGCGGGCCATGATACCACCGCACACCGCCGGCGACGGCACTTACACTTGCGCTGAAGCGGCATCAGGAAATGAAAAGCCCCGACTGTGCGGGGCTTTGTTTTGGCCGGGGTATCGGCCTGGCGCCACCGAAGAGCGGCGTCCTTTGACGAATGGCATCACACCACTCCGGAGAACACGCCGACTGCGGCTTGCGGCCACAACCGTAACAGGCGGTATCCGGACGGTCGCCCGGAATTCCACACGCTGCGCATCAGGTACCGGACACACAGTGCTGCGCGACTCTGGTTACAGTTTTACGCCCCGCAAAAGTTCAAGTCAACAGGCTCGGGCAACATTTTTTACGCTGACCAGATGAGGTTGCAGTCAGGCCCGAAAAACAGAAACTTGCATCAGATGTTTCCCGGAAAACCTGACTGATCAGCCCTAACCCCAGCAACTTGAATGATTTTCAGGCTACGGCAACTCCGGCTGCCGCTTTTTCGAAAGTCATGCCGCCTTTTTTGGCATCGACCCTGACCACATCCTTGGGCCCAAAGCGTCCTTCCAGTATCAGTTTAGCCAGCGGATTCTCAATCTGCGCCTGTATCGCCCGCTTCAGCGGACGCGCACCGTAGACCGGATCAAATCCTGCGGCCGCAATATCCCTCATCGCAGAGTCACTCACTTCGAGCCGCATTTCCATCTGCGCCAGGCGCTTCTCCAGATAGCCGAGCTGGATGCGCGCGATCGATTTGATGTGCTTCTCATCGAGCGCATGGAACACGATGATTTCATCAATGCGGTTGACAAACTCCGGCCTCAGTTGTGATTTCACCTCGCCCAGCACGGCCAGCTTGATCACCTGATAGTCATCACCCTGCATGCTCTGGATCATCTGCGAGCCAAGATTGGATGTCATGACGATGACCGTGTTCTTGAAGTCTACGGTCCGCCCCTGGCCATCGGTCATGCGGCCATCATCCAGTACCTGCAGCAGCACATTGAACACGTCCGGATGCGCCTTCTCGATTTCATCGAGCAGGATCACCGAATAAGGTTTGCGACGCACTGCTTCCGTCAGGTAGCCACCCTCGTCATAGCCGACGTATCCGGGCGGCGCGCCAATCAGCCGTGCCACGGAATGTTTTTCCATGAACTCGGACATGTCGATGCGGATGAGGTGCTCCTCCGAGTCAAACATGAACTCGGCCAGCGCCTTGCACAGTTCGGTCTTGCCGACGCCCGTGGGTCCGAGGAACAGGAAGGAGCCATAGGGCCGCTTCGGATCGCCCAGCCCGGCGCGCGAACGCCGGATCGCGTCCGACACCAGCCGTACCGCCTCATCCTGGCCGACCACGCGGGCATGCAACCGGTCTTCCATCTTCAGCAACTTCTCGCGCTCGCCCTGCATCATTTTCGATACCGGAATGCCGGTAGCACGGGACACCACCTCGGCAATCTCCTCGGTTCCGACGTGGGTACGCAGCAGCTTGTGCTTGGAAGTTGCAGCGCCCGCAGTTTCCGCCTGCTTCAACTGGGCTTCGAGCTGCGGCAATTTTCCGTACTGCAGCTCGGCAACCTTGTCCAGCTTGCCTTCGCGCTGCAACTTGACGATCTCCGCACGGACACGGTCAATCTCTTCCTTGACATGCGCACTGCCCTGCACCTGCGCCTTCTCGGCTTTCCAGATCTCTTCCAGATCGGCATACTCGCGTTCCAGAGTGCCTATTTCCTTCTCGAGCAGTTCCAGCCTCTTTTTCGAGGCTTCGTCTTTTTCCTTCTTCACCGCTTCGCGTTCGATCTTCAGCTGGATCAGCCGGCGGTCGAGTTTATCCATTGATTCAGGTTTTGAATCAATTTCCATTTTGATGCGCGAGGCCGCCTCATCAATCAGGTCGATCGCCTTGTCCGGCAAAAAGCGGTCGGTGATGTAACGGTGCGACAGCTCGGCGGCAGCGACGATTGCCGGGTCGGTAATCTCCACACCATGATGAAGCTCGTACTTTTCCTGCAGGCCACGCAGGATGGCGATTGTCGCTTCCACTGAGGGCTCATCGACAAGTACTTTCTGGAAGCGGCGCTCGAGTGCGGCGTCCTTCTCGATGTACTTGCGGTATTCGTCGAGCGTGGTGGCGCCGACACAGTGCAGTTCACCCCGCGCCAGGGCAGGCTTCAGCATATTGCCGGCGTCGATCGCACCTTCAGCCTTGCCCGCACCTACCATGGTATGCAGTTCGTCGATGAAGACGATGGTCTGGCCGGCATCCTGGGCGATTTCCTTGAGCACCGACTTCAGGCGCTCCTCGAATTCACCGCGGTATTTGGCGCCGGCCAGCAGAGCCGCCATGTCCAGCGACAGCACACGCTTGTTCTTCAGGGTTTCCGGTACCTCGCCGTTGATGATGCGCTGGGCGAGACCCTCGACGATCGCGGTCTTGCCGACGCCGGGTTCGCCGATCAGCACCGGATTGTTTTTGGTGCGACGCTGCAGTATCTGCACCACCCGCCGGATCTCGTCGTCACGGCCGATCACCGGATCGAGCTTGGCCGAACGTGCACGCTCGGTCAGATCGAGTGTGTATTTCTTCAACGCCTCGCGATTGCCCTCGGCTTCGGGAGAGCCCACGGTTTCCGCACCGCGCAGGTCGTCGACGGCTTTGGCGATATGCGCCCTGTCACCGCCGGCCTGCTTCAGCAGGCGGCCGGTTTCGCCCTTGTCCTGGGCCAGCGCCAGCAGAAACAGCTCGGAGGCTATGTACTGGTCACCGCGTTTCTGCGCTTCCTTGTCAGTGAGATTGAGCAGGTTGCCCAGTTCACGCGAGATCGTCACTTCTCCGCCGGTGCCCTCGACCTTGGGCAGGCGCTCGATCGCGGATTTCAGTGCATTGCGTAGCGACGAAACATTGACGCCGGCACGCTGCAGCAGCGACGCCGCGCTGCCGTCCTGCTGGTTGAGCAGCGCATGCAGCAGATGCTGGGGTTCGATGTAGGCGTGGTCGCCGCCAACTGCAGCGCTCTGTGCGTCGGCAAAAGCCTGCTGGAACCGGGTGGTGAATTTGTCGAAGCGCATGGATGCCTCATTGCCGCCAGTTAACGATAACCAGCAGATGGGGCGTCAATGACAAAATTTCAATGTACCGGGACAGTTACTTTTTAATGAATAAAAACAATAGCTTATATGCTTTTTTTCACAAAAACAGGGGACTACTTGGCTGCTTCGGTGGCGTGTGACACGTAACGGGCGACCGCCTGTATCTGTTCCTCGCTCAGCTTGCCTTCATAGGCAGGCATGACTCCCAGACCTTTGCGTACGGCTTCCATGACTCTTGCAGGATCAGGCTTGAGTTCCTCAAGCTTGGCGCCGATTTCACCCGTCGTCCCGGCATCCTGAAGGGTATGGCAAAGCCCGCAAGGCGGCACCGCAATCCTGGTAAAAACTTCGCGCCCCAACGAAAGCTGCGCCTTCAAATCTGCTGCGGTTGCAGTAAAGCCTATTGACTGGATAACGCAGACCACAGCCAGTCTCAGCAGGAAACAAGGAAAAGCTCTCGATTTGCTCATGACAATCTTCCGTAAGACAAAAAAATTGCGGCACGACTCGAAGGCCGCGCCGCAAATCCGTATAACAGGTCAGGCTACGTTCAGCCTGACGCCATGATCACGCCAGCCGTTATGACCATACCCGCGTTCGTTTTCGACGCGCTCAGGAGGTTGTGTATTACCCTTCTCGTCAGTGGCACGGCTCATCAAAGCGTAACTGCCTGCATCGAGCTTCACCGGCAGCACGAATTGTCGCCAGCCAGTGGGCCCCAGATCTGGCCCCACGAATTTGGCATCCTTCCAGCTCTTGCCGCCGTCGAGAGAAACTTCGACCCGTGTCACGCGATTGACTCCGGCAAATGCCACGCCATTGATCTGCACCATGCCCGAACTGACTGAATCGCCATCCCCCGAAGGATGGTTGATCCATGACTTGACATTCATCTCCCACATCGACGGCTGGCTGGGTGCGCCTTTCTTGCCGATATCGCGGATGCGGTATCCCGAAGACTGAATGGATGCGTCAGTTTCTTTTGCAGTGAAAGCCAACTGGGCCAGATATTTGACGTTGTTGACGCCGTAGTATCCCGGTATGACCAGTCGCAACGGACCGCCGTGGGCAACCGCGAGAGGCTCGCCATTGAGCTCCCAGGCCAGGATCGCGGTATCCAAAGCCCGCATCGGCACCGACCGCTCCACCATGACCTTCTTTGGCTCCACACCGGGCGGAATTTTTTCGCCACCGGTTCCGGTCATGAAGGTCATGCCGCCGGCAACACCGCCAAGTTCCTTCACCACCGTCGCGACCGGCAAACCACTCCAGATCACGCATCCGGCAGCACCGACTTTCCACTGGGTGCCGCTGGCCTTGTGCTTGAAAAAACCGCGACCGTTGCCGGAGCACTGCAATACGCTCGCCACGGTTTCAACGCCCATCCGTTTCAGCTCTCCGAGCGTGAACTTGCGCGGATTCGCAACACCCTGGATCGACACCTCCCATGCATCAGGATCATAGGCTATCGTTTCCGGGGGAGGAGGCAGATTGTTGCGTACAAAAAGAATGTCATTCGGCACAATGACACTGGTGCCAAATGCAGCCCTTTTGGTTTCAATGGTGTTGCTGCTGTGTACGATTACGCTGTCGAGATATTTCCATTCGACATACTTGGGCAGCGGTTTGGGCTTAGCCGCCTGCGCCAGTGCATCTGCTGATACGGTACCCACTGCAGTTGCGGCCGCAGCAGCACCCAGCAGGACCTGACGACGTCGCAAGTCCACGACTTTTTCCATTTCCCCTCCTCTTGATGAATGTGTCCAGCCGGTCTTGAATTTGGTTGTAGGAGAGACCGGCAACAGACGATTCAGTCTATCAGAATGTTCGAACAAACAAACTTATAAACGATTCTTATGCGCACATAGATTCACTATGCCCGCAACAACATCAGGGGATAATTTTCAGGCCACCAGACCCTGCTGCCCGCCCTGCACCCTGGCGGCATCAATGCTGGCCCTCACCTCGGGATAGGGATAGAGCATGTTCAGCGCAATGCTCTGGTTGGCGCTCTGCACGATGCGCAAATGCTCACGTTTGAGTTCCCGGGCATGCCGGCAACCGCAGGCATGGGCAATCATGTCGATTTCCTTGTTCATGTTCAGACAGTAATTGGCCACCCTCAGGTATTTTTCCGCCACCACGAGCCCGCGCTGCAGCCGCTTGTTGTGCGTGGTAACGCCGGTAGGACAGGTATTCTGATGACAACGCAGCGCCTGGATGCAGCCGAGCGCAAACATGAATCCCCGTGCGGAATTGACGAAATCAGCGCCCACGCACAGGGCCCATGCCGCCTTGGCCGAAGTTACCAGCTTGCCGGAGGCGACAACCCGAACACGCCCGCGCAGGTCAGACTGGATCAGTGAATCGACTACCCTCGGCAGTGCCTCGGCAATGGGCAAAGCCATGTGATCCATCAGGGTTTGCGGCGCAGCTCCGGTTCCACCTTCGCCACCGTCTATGGCAATGAAATCCGGTGCGAATTCCAGTCCACGTCGCAGCACGGCATCGCAGAGATCATTGATGAAACTCCATCCGCCGACAGCAGTCTTGATGCCCACAGGCCGGCCGGTCAGGTTGCGGATATAGGCCACCTTGTCGAGCAGTTCATCGACATTGGAGATGTCGCGGTGCCGGTTGGGGCTGATGGAGTCCTTGCCCAGCGGGATGCCGCGGATACGGGAGATTTCCTCGGTCACCTTCTCACCCGGCAACACGCCGCCCTTGCCCGGCTTTGCACCCTGTGACAGCTTGATCTCGAATGCCTTGACATGCTTCGCCAGCTCCTTCGCCTTCTGCGGTGAAAAACTGCCGTCGTGCTCGCGTATGCCGTACTTGGCAGTACCGATCTGCATGATGACATCGCAGTTACCGCGCAGGTGGTAGGGTGACAACCCGCCTTCGCCGGTATCCATCCAGCACCCTGCAGCGGCGGCACCCCGTGATAACGCCTCAACCGCCGGCTGGGAAATCGCACCAAAGCTCATGCCACTGATGTTAAGTATGGATTTCGCCTCGAAAGGCTGGTCGCAATACCCTTCGCCGATCAGCACCGAAGGCGTCGGCAGCTTGTCCTCTTCAAGTACCGGGTAGGGATGATTGACAAAAATGATCGACCCGGGGGAATTTAGATCGTTGGTGGATCCGAATCCAATGATGCCGCCCTCATTCTTCGCATTCTTGTAGACCCACCCGCGCGTGGCACGGTTGAACGGCATTTCCTCGCGATCATTGGAGAAAAAATACTGACGGAAATATTCACCCAGGTTCTCGAAAAAGAAGCGCAATCTGCCGACCAGCGGATAGTTGCGCAGAACGGTATGCTTCTTCTGGGTGACATCATGAATGATCATGAAAATCAGCCAGCCGATCAGCACGAATCCCAGCACGGTGCCGATACCGTATGACAATACGCTCATGACTTCACTCATGCGCTATCCCCCGGCCTGCTCGGTTAGAATTTGCATTCAACTATAGAGCAAACCCATGGATTTGGCATCCGAGATTAAGAGCAATGTCACCGCCGCGCTGCGGGAAGACGTCGGCGACGGCGACCTTACAGCACAATTGACTCCCGATATTCCCGCCCGGGCTACGGTCATTGCACGGCAGCAAGCCGTGTTATGTGGGACAGCCTGGTTCGATGCCTGCATCCTGCGACTGGACCCGTTGGCCAGGATAAAGTGGCGGGTGCAGGACCGCGACCGGGTTGACGCCGACACTCTCCTGTGCGAAATCAGCGGTTCCTCCCGCGCCCTGCTCACCGCGGAGCGTGCGGCACTCAACTTCCTTCAACTGCTGTCCGCGGTAGCCACCACAACCCGGCGCTATGTCGATGCCGTCGCCGGAACCCGGGCGGCAATCCTGGACACGCGCAAGACCTTGCCGGGCCTGCGCGTTGCCCAGAAATACGCGGTAGCAACCGGTGGGGGCATGAATCACCGCATGGGACTGCATGACGCGATCCTGATCAAGGAAAACCATATCGCAGCCGCTGGCGGGATACGCACCGCCCTGGAGGCAGCGAAGGCTCTGGCCGGGAAAGCCCAGTGGGTACAGATCGAGGTCGAAACACTGGCCCAGCTGCACGAAGCCGTTGATGCCGGCGCCACCATGGTATTGCTCGACAACATGACGACGGACGTCATGCGCGAAGCCGTGCAGTGGACTGCAGGCCGCGCCAAGCTGGAAGCGTCGGGTGGGATCACGCTGCAGAACGTCAGGGAGATAGCGGAAACCGGGGTTGACCGCATCTCCATCGGGGCACTGACCAAGGATGTCAGCGCCGTCGATCTGTCGATGCGCTTCAGTGCAGCGGGAAAACAATAAACCCGGCTATTTCCCGCCCTTCAGGTTCTGGCGGCGATATACGACTTGACCGCCTCGACATCCGGATCCATGACCGCCACCCGCTGCGGGCGGTTTTCCAGGCCGTCGAAGCCGGCAGGAATAACGGGATCACGGCCCAGCGCCTCGCGTATGGTCTCGGAGAATTTCGCGGGAAGTGCGGTTTCCAGGCAGATCAGCGGTACATTCTGCTCACGGTGCCGGCGACCGATGTTGACGCCATCCGCCGTATGCGGATCAATGGTCACGCCATAACGCTGTTCGACATCGCGTATCGTGGCCAGTCGTTCGGCATGGCTGCTGCGGCCGGAAGCGAAACCATAGCGAACCATGTCCTTCCAGTAAGGTGTCTCACCGAGACTGAACCCCCCTGCCTCATCGACTTCGCGCCACAGCCGCGACACCACTGCCGGGTCCCGGCCGACAACATCAAAAATGAACCGTTCGAAGTTCGAAGCCTTAGAAATGTCCATCGAGGGACTGGAAGTTTGCGCCACTTCACGGCCGCTGCGCACCCTGTAATGCCCGGTACGGAAGAATTCGTCGAGCACATCATTCTCATTCGACGCCAGGATGAGCCGACGTATCGGCAAGCCCATGCTGCGTGCAATATGCCCGGCAAAAATGTTGCCGAAGTTGCCGGAAGGCACCGCAAATGCAACCTCTTCGTCATTATTGCGGGTGGCCGCAAAATAACCCTTGAAGTAGTAAACAGTCTGGGCCACGATGCGCGCCCAGTTGATCGAGTTGACGGCACCGATCTGGCGCGAATTCTTGAATTTCGCATCACCGCTGACTGCCTTGACGATGTCCTGGCAATCGTCGAAAACGCCACGGATGGCAATGTTGAAAATATTGGCATCCTGCAGCGAATACATCTGCGCACGCTGGAACGGGCTCATCTTGCCGTGCGGAGACAGCATGAACACCCGAATCCCCTTGCGCCCGCGCATGGCGTACTCCGCTGCGGAGCCGGTGTCCCCCGATGTCGCCCCAAGAATGTTGAGCGACCTGCCCTCGCGGGCCAGCACGTATTCGAAAAGCTCGCCCAGCAGCTGCATGGCCACGTCCTTGAATGCCAGCGTCGGGCCATTGGAAAGCTTTAACAGGTGCAATCCGGGCTCCAGTGTCTGCAGCGGAGTAATGTCCGCAGAACCGAAAGACTCTGCCCTGTAGGCGTGTTGCACCAGCGTATGGAGATCCTCTGCCGGAATGTCGTCGACAAAACGGCTGATGACGGCAAACGCCAGATCCGGATAGGACATCCCACGCATGCTCTGCAAATCCCCCGCATCCAGGCGCGGATAGGATTGCGGGATTACCAGTCCGCCATCCGGCGCCAGACCTCCCAGCAGCACGTCGCAAAAACGGGCCTGAGGCATGCGACCGCGGGTGCTGATGTAGCGCGCAGAAGCCATCACCGGCGCAGCGGCCGCCCCAGTCGCAGCACTGCTCACTGCAACGCCTCCATGCGGATGCGGGTGATTTTCCCGGAGACCACCGGCAGTCCTTCGATGCGGGAAATGGCAGCATCGATTTTCTTCTCGCGGGTGACGTGTGTAAGCAGAATGATGTCGACCTGGCGTTCTCCTGCCTGCGGCTCTTTTTGCACCAGCGCCTCGATGGAGATTCCCTGATCTGCAAGAATTCTCGTGATGTCAGCCAGAACACCTGCCTTGTCCTCGACACGGAGTCGCAGGTAATACGAAGTTTCCACTTCGCCCATCGGCAGCACCGGCGCATCGGATAACCGGTCCGGCTGGAAAGCCAGATGGGGAACGCGATGTTCAGGGTCCGCAGTGAGCATGCGCGCTACGTCGACGAGGTCCGCCACGACGGCCGATCCCGTCGGTTCAGCGCCGGCTCCTGCTCCGTAATACATGGTCTGCCCTACCGCGTCACCCTTGACCAGAATGGCATTCATCACGCCTTCGACATTGGCAATCAGCTGACGCGCAGGGATCAGCGTCGGATGGACGCGCAATTCAAAACCCGCAGACTTGCGTTTGGCTATGCCCAGCAGCTTTATGCGGTAACCCAGTTCTTCGGCATAGCGGATGTCAATCGGGTCAAGCCTGGAAATGCCTTCCACATGCGCCTTGCCGAACTGCACCGGAATACCGAACCCGATTGCCGCCATGATGGAAAGCTTGTGGGCCGCATCCACACCCTCGATGTCGAAAGTCGGATCGGCTTCGGCATAACCCATGCGCTGCGCTTCCTTCAGCACGTCCGCGAAAGCCGCCCCTTTTTCGCGCATTTCCGAGAGGATGAAGTTGCTGGTGCCGTTGATGATGCCTGCTATCCAGTCAATGCGGTTCGCAGTCAATCCCTCACGCAGGGATTTGATGATCGGGATACCGCCGCCGACGGCAGCCTCGAATGCCACCGTGACGCCCTTTTTGGAAGCTGCAGAGAAAATTTCGTTGCCATGCAGTGCCAGCAGCGCCTTGTTTGCGGTCACCACATGCTTGCCAGCTGCAATGGCCTGCAGCATCAGATCCTTGGCGATGGTATAGCCACCGATCAGCTCGATGACAATGTCGATCTGCGGGTCGGCAACCACTTCCCGCGCATCGGCTGTGACCCTCGCGGAATCACCGGCAACCGATTTGGCGCGTGCAACATCCTTGTCAGCAACCGTTGATATGCGGATAGCCCGTCCTGCGCGGCGCGAAATTTCCTCGCTGTTGCGCTGTAGCACCCTGAAAGTACCGCCGCCGACGGTGCCGGCGCCCAGCAGACCCACGTTGATCGGTTTCATGATGTTGCCGTTCTTCCCCTGATTTGCCCTGATTATTTCAGCAGTCCGTCCTTGCGGAACATTTCCTTGATGGTGCGTATGGCCTGGCGGGTCCGCGCTTCATTTTCGATCAGCGCAAAGCGGACATGGCCGTCCCCGTAATGTCCGAAACCCGTTCCCGGTGCCACTGCGACCTTGCCCTCGATCAGCAGCTTCTTCGAAAACTCCAGGGAGCCCATGGCCTTGTACGGCTCCGGAATCGGTGCCCAGATGTACATCGTCGCCTTGGGCTTGGGCACGGTCCAGCCCATCGCATTCAGCCCCGCCCACAGCACATCGCGCCGGTCCTGGTAAACCTCGCGCACGCTTTCGACGCAATCCTGCGGCCCTTCCAGTGCGATGATGGAAGCCACCTGGATCGGCGTGAAGGTGCCGTAATCGTGGTAACTCTTCATCCGCGCAAGCGCGGTCACCAGTTCGCGGTTGCCGACCATGAAACCGACTCGCCAGCCTGCCATGTTGTAACTCTTGGACATCGTGAAAAATTCGACCGCGATGTCACGTGCGCCTGGCACCTGCAGGATCGAAGGCGCCTTGTAGCCGTCGAAGACGATGTCGGCATACGCCAGATCGTGCACCACGTAAATGTCGTGCTCTTTGGCAATCGCGATCAATCTCTCGAAAAATGCAATGTCAACACACTGGGTGGTCGGATTGCTCGGAAAATTCACAATCAGCATTTTCGGCTTGGGATAGGTATCGCGGATCGACTGCTCAAGCGACTCGAAGAAGTCCACCCCATCGTGCATGGGCACATGACGGATGTCAGCACCTGCGATCACCGGCCCGTAAATGTGTATCGGATAGCTCGGGTTCGGTACCAGCACGATGTC
>Ga0222714_10004060_pt1 | contig 14567 bp, 7 predicted proteins | sample C33_3DmetaG_FD_165048 | JGI IMG/M metagenome (GOLD analysis project Ga0222714, IMG submission 165048) | Estuarine water microbial communities from San Francisco Bay, California, United States - C33_3D | ecosystem: Environmental > Aquatic > Marine > Unclassified | place: USA: California... | reverse complement strand
AGACTGGACCCTTGACCATCGTGGCTGTGGCCACCCGACGGAGAGAACACAATAGAGTTTTCACTCACCGCACCAGTAGAAGACGAAATAGACGTTCTCCTATACGAAGCCGCATATCTTGGCATTAGACCACCTTCCTCAAAACCATTGATTGACCGGGGCTTCCGCTATACGAAACATTCTTAGAAATAACCCAATAGTCACCATCTATTATATCAAATGCATCAAGATCACTAATAGTGATCTTATCCCCCACCATAACTCTTGGAGTCAAAAGTGTTTGAACATTAAGAATAGGCGCAGGCTCGCTCATCTTAGAAATAATAAAATCTGCAATCTTTTGACCATGATTAAAATCAGTAATAAATGGATTCTCAATGACAATCTCTTTAAGGCCATAAAGCCTTATGTTGTCGCTCAGATCTGCCACCTGCTCTTTAATCTGACTACCCTGCTCGGTCAAAAGAACAGGTGTTCCAGCGACAGCAGTGAATGAAACCTTTTCAGTCAATGGGTCAGTACCTTCTGCAAAAACAAATGTGCCTTTATCGACATTAGAGTTCGCTGCAATAACTAATTCAGCACCATAATGCTGAGGGTTCCATTTAAGAATATCAATCTGGGCTGGACTTTCAAATTTAATTCCAGTAATAAAAGGGTCTTTTACTTCAAAAGCTGGAGCCTTGTCATACTTTAGATCCCAATATCTGGCTTCTCTAACTGCTGTGTTTGCGGTATGAGTTGTTGCTTCTGTACCAAAAAGACCTCTCTCAAGATTGTCAAAACTATTTGCAGTCTTTGATGTGTACTTAACAATTTCATTATCAATAACAAGATACCCTCCCTTGAAGAATGGCGGATCTTCAGTTGAGTCAACAGTAATACTTGTAGCATTAGATGTGACATTTGCTTCAAGATTCACAACAGCAAGTGTTGTAGGGTCATCAGCCCTCCACAGAGGCTGAACACCCACAAGGTTGCTTGACAGACCAGCAATTTTCACAACCACCTTGTTAGCTTGCAATTGAACAGCATAATCTGCTGATATAATACTATTTTCATCACTAATTGTTACTTGAGTATTTGCGTGTTGATCAATAGTAGGCTCAAAGAAGGCATAAAAATGCTCGTACTGAGCGATACCATTTTCATCGATATAGAAGCGACCTAAATCAGCAAGAGTCACTTCTTCAATAATGTCTTTTGCTGATGCTTCGTTCCCATACAGGAACGGATACACTGTCAACTGTTGCATCTGAGTTTCTGTGTATCGGTCGTTAACCTCAGCAACCGTCAAGGCTTTGTTATACAACACAAACTGATCACAGAAGAAGTCCTTCAGATTTGTTGGAGCAACCTCACCTACACCAATTGAGTAGTAAGCATTTCTTCCACCAAAAGCTAAGTCCAAATTATTCCAAGAAGAAACTGTGCCAGAAAGCTGTATTGTATCAACATTTTGACCGTTGTGATAGTAAGTCAAGTTTGAACCATCACACACAATCATAATATGTGACCATTCCCAAGCGTCCAGTGGGTGAGTGTCGGCAACAGACTCAATGCCAGCAGAAGTCTCTATCTTAAACCCATTTTCAGTTGAGCTATTAAAAAATTCAAATCCGCCTGTAGGAGAAGCCCCATCAAACATGCTTACATAGGCATAATCCCCACTAAACCCTGAAGATGTCGGTTTAACATACAGTTCAATCGACCATCCGCCAGTATAGTTTTCGCTAGATGAGTCGTTTAAATCCCAAGAGATATCATAAGGTAATCTCATGTATGTATCTGAAGTAAACCTCACCGATCTATTTTCATCATTTGATGAAATACCCCCGGCTTGATTAACCTCAATTTCACCAAGATACACGCCATTGTTTCTGTTATTATTCCTGTCTTCAGAACCAACAGTAAATGGTGTTTCTTTGGAACCGATTCTGTCCACAGCAGCCATTGTGTAAACATTTTCAATAGGCACAACGGCAAGCGGATCAGAACCAATTGCATACTGCAAGTACACGCTGAACTCATCAACAGTGTTAAAAGAAACCGAATGATAGCACTCAATTCTAATCTTATAAGGCTTGCCAGCAATTAGATTTAACTCATCAGAAGTCAAATCAGTATATGAACCAGAAGCTACCGGATGATCCACCCAGCTATCAAGAATCAAGGTGTTCTCAAGATAAACTCTCACCCCACCATGAGCAATGCCAATCGCAAGCACCTGACTTCCAGAGTCTGGTGGAGTGTAATAGCCATCAAAGACCATATTATAGTAATCTACAACAGTAGACCCGACCGAATCTACGAATGAAAAATCAACCAAATCAAGAGCGTGGTTTACATCATAGTTAATATTAACTGTATTTGTTGTATAGTCTGAGGCAACATATGCAGACTCACCCAAAGCTTTTTCCAATTCAGACAGCTGTTTATCTAAAGCATCAAGAGTAATGTCTTTAACCTTGTTGAATCGACCCTCAGGCATGGACAGGAATCTTGCCCTTAAACCATTTTTAACAGGTAAAGATGTTCCGCTTCTATCGGAAACTGTCTCAGAGAAGTTCATATGAATAACAGCACCCTTCTCTCTAGCAGACTTTTTAAATGTATTTAGGTAATGTATGTCTGACTGAGGAAAGTTTGCTTGCATCAAAAGATTCTTAACGGCATCGGCAACAGTAACATCTTTTAAGAAAAATCCATTTGTAATAATTCTTTCAGTAGCAAACTTAGTCCAATCAAGACAAGAAGCACTTACTGTCATGCCGTCCGATTCACTAGACCACTCATCCACATAAGTCGTAACCGCCTTAGGGTACTCGTAAGTTTCAAGAACAACTTTTGTTCCTACAGCATGAGTTCTTGCAATTGTATTATTGAAACCTCGCTCAATGACCGAAACATTGTAAGTATCATCAACCGACTCAACAAGCACATATTCTCTTGTGTAATTATCAGGATCAATAATCATTACATATTGGTCACTAGCACCCGAAATTTCTGGTAGATCATTTGTGTTACTCAAGGATAAAACACCGTCGGTGCTGCTAAACTCAGACCTTATTTCCTTTTCTATAAATAAAGATTCACTTTTAACAGTCTGCCAGCCCACAGTTGATTCGACTTTAACATTCTTTTTCATATATCGACCATACGTCGAACTACTGCTAAAAACACTGTAGTCTTTATCAGTATTGTCAATAGTAAAACCAACGCTCGCCGCTCCTGACCCGCCTATTGGAAGCTCAGTTGTGTGCAAATCTCTTGTAAAATCAGTTGACAAATCAAGCACATCATCAGAAATATCCGTCTGATAAATTATGTTTACTTCATGAATTCTTGCATAATCTTCAGGGTTTCTAGTTGAAATAACTTCAAGATCAACCCTGTTGATAGTAGAGTGCCCGACTGACGGTGGCAGATAGTGTTCATACAAATAGTTACCTGAAGGAATAGTGATAACTTCCGTGTAGAGAGGATTTGCAACACCAGAGTCCGAGCTTCTAACTGTCAATCTATAAGTATGAACCTGTCCGCTGTATTCTGATGTAACAACGCGAATGAGATTACAAGCTCTGCTTGTAAAATTCATCGTTACAGTGGGATTGTTGTTAAACTCATAGCCCCCATATGTTGCTTCAGTGTTTGCTGTCGAAGTTGAACCTGACCACCAACCAAACTCGTAGTCATCTGATGTGTCAGGCGGCATACAATACCAGTGACCATTTGCTTTAATTGTAATTCCATCTTTATCTTTAGCACCGGCAACAGCCCAAGTAAAAGACTGCCTTTCATAACCATTTACTAGCTGCTTAGGTTGAAAATATGAACCAAGCTCGCCATCGTCTGTGGAAGCATGTTGGTTATTTGAATCAACACTGACAGTGAGATTCTCAAGATTTTTACTCTCAAGCCAGTTAACAACAACCTTAGGCTTCAGTTTTTGAGAAGCAGAAGTCGTCTTTGCAATAAAGGTGTCTGTTAGCGTGTTACCGTAAATATCCTTAGTTAACAACTACACTTCCTCCAACTGAAGAGAACAATCCCACAGATACATGTCATTTGGCACATCCCTCCTGACCAGCTTTTCTGTGTAACCTCTCACCAATACAGTATACTCTGTTTCAGTGTAAGGTGTAGTTCCGTCACTATCTAAATTCAAGACTTTGAGAGTGTGAGTATCAGGGTCCCTAGCGATCTCTTTAATCTTGTTTCTACCAAATCTCAAATCAACAGTTTGCGATCTATCACTAGGTAACATAGTCCACGTAATATCAAACGTCTTTCTTCCACCAGAATTTTTATAGTATCTAGTTCTTGTCGCACTCCAGTTTTGATTTTCAACAAAAGATTGAACAATTGCAGAGCTAAGTTTGCGATTATGTTCAGACAAAGGTTTGCCGTCAATTGACAACAATGTCCTTATAAGCTGAACATCCTCAACAACACTTGGACTAAATCTAGTCGCACCAACAATAATTCTTGACTCAGCTGACAGCGTTACTACTCCCGGTATAGTATTAGCTAGTGGAGAAGTCAATGTTGCCGACAATGCAGCACGACCAAGCAGAATCTCTCTACCTACTACAACGCTTGTTGTGGTAGATGTTAAATCTGCAACACCAAACAAAATCTCCAAAGCAGTAATCGAAGATGAAGCAGAACCACTCATGACGCTTGCAGAATACGCCTGCTTAAGAGATGTAGCAGCCATATCTACATCAATTGACTGGCTTGAAATGGAATAAGCAAACTTGTATGCAGTAGCTGTGAGTTCAACATTCTCTATCGTGTCAGTTGATATTGATGCATATGCAAACTTAAAAGAAGTAGCAGTCAAATCCACCGAACCGGAGACTGACAACGATATGCCCGGAATTCTAATCGTGTCACAAGTTAAATCCGATGTAATAGATATTGAAGAATCAGCAGTAGCAACTTTTGTACCGTCAACCGTAACGTTGACATTTGATGAAGCAGAATCCACACCCGGAATCAATATCTCAAGCGCAGTCGGTGTTAAAGTGGCACTGCCCGAAACTGCTGCCGACGCATACTGCTCCTCAATAGCAGACACCGACAACGTAACCGAACCATCAAGAAACGTACCAGTCTTAAGAACTTCAAGCGAAACAATAACCGTTGCAAGATCACCCAGAAGAACGGGGTCAAGGTAAACAATCTCAAGAGCCGTAACAGACGACGTAGCGGACGCAGACAAAGAAGCAGAAGCATGAGAAATCTTTGTACCTTCAACGGTAAAAGACGACTCAGCACTTGTTAAAATCTTCGGGTATAAAGGGTCATTCCCATAAAAATCGACATCACCCGCAGAATAAGTGAAAGAATACTTTGAGTAATTACCGCTACCCATTACGCCTCAACCACCTCAAAACTAATCTGGTAATAAATACACTGAGAAGCAGGATCTCTTCTAACAATTGTCTCAGAATAGTTATCAATAAAACCCGAATATTCTACAGGGTCATCAAAAGGATTGTCTTTATAGTTAATAGTAACAGCAGGAGCGTTTGCTGCCAGATTATAAATAAAATCTCTACCTGCACGACCATCAACAGTCTTTTCACTACTAGAAGCAATGTAAGCATAACCTATGGACAAACTACGTTTGTTATTTCTTGCATACCTTTTCATGCGACCAGCAGCAGTTTCAACTTCAGCAACATTCAAATTCTCTGTAAGATCATACTGAGCGCCACCGACAGTTATCTCTGTGCCGTTAAGTGAAACATATTTAAGGAGGTCGGTCTGTTGATTTTGAATCGCAACCATTAGTACATCCCCGCACCCTTATAGGTTGTGTAGAACCTATCCTGAGTATTAAACTTCTTGTCCTGAGCGGGTCGGACCTTCATGTTGTATTCCTTAATCATAGAGTTAAACCACTCGTCTTCACCAATAAAGTTCTCAACATAAATGTGAGTAGTGTTTGTAGTGTTGTAATTGTTTACAATACCTTCTGGAGTCTTAGGCTTTGGAGCAGAAATCTTGTCAGGGAAATAAGGCAATCCAGACAAGTTTGCTCCACCGAATCTTGCTTTGTTTAGCATGTCCAACATGGATGCAGTCATACCAATCTTCTGAACAGCCTGCCTGTTCAAGACATACTCACCACCATGAAGGATTGCAGGAATACCAGTAGACCTATAGCCCGGTGTCATAATGCCACCCGGAGCAAATGAAGGAATTCTTCCTCCTTTAGCAAAACCTCTAACAATTCCACCCTTAGAGTAATAACCCGGATCACCCGGCTTGATAGGAGCAAAGTCTTTAGGCAACAAAGTCTTAGGAGAAACAATCTCAGCAAGACTGGAATTAACAACAATGCTTACATCAGCACCCTGATACGGGTTCTTGAAATACTCATCCCATGGGAACTTGTTCTGAGCCGTAGCAGGAGGAACAGGAGTAGTCGGACCATCATTACCATTGCCACCGCTACCTGCTGCTTCATTAGCACCCTCAATAGCCTCCTGAACAGCCTCCCACGCCAACTGAGCCTGAACGACAGCCGCAATATACGGGTCCATCATGTCAGCAAGATCATCAACCTTAGAGATAATATGATCCACAGTGCCAGTCCACTCATACAAGATGGACTCATTAGCGTGCTTAATAGCTGCTTCCAAAACAGCGGCAGGACCATGCTTTTCAATAACAGCCTTTATACCGTCAGAGGCTTCACTCTTAATCTCATCAGAAAGACTTTCAAGAATATTAGTAAAGTTTGTGCTGATGGCCTGACCCTCAACGCCTTCAGGATCAAACTTATCACCCATCTTCGTAAGCAAATCAACAGTTGCACCAACAACACCAATATTGTTGTTATCCAAACCAAACTTAGCTCTAGCAGTATTAATCAAAGTATCAAGATTTGTACCGAACACGCCGACAGTCTTTTCCGGCATTTCAGTAACAATCTTCTCTTGCATCTTGTCAAAAGTCTTCGCAAACTCTGCGGCATTCTCTTCACCAAATACAGTTGCAAGATCCTTCAACTGTGTTAACTGAGACTCATAATCCTCAATTGTCTGAGGAGCAAACTTTGTAATATCTTTCGAAGATTCTTTAAACGCCGCAATCTGGGCCTTAAAGAAATCATCAGCCTCTTTCTTTGCTTCCTTAATAGAGTTCTTTAAGAAATTAAGATTCTCTTTACGAAGCTGCTCATTGCGCTTATTCTGAGTGTCGGCAATAGTTGAGGCACTATCCTTCTGGTCCTTCTGCTCCTCACGATCCAACAAGCGGGCATCATCAATACGACCCTCATAGATAGCAAGAGCACGATTCCTCTTATAGTTAGCAGCATTAAGTTCACGCTCATCCTGCAACTTACGCAAAGTCAACTGATGCTCACGCTCAGCAGTCAAAGACTTCTCTGCATCCTCAAGCTTGTCTAGAACATCAATCTGCTCATCAAACACAGCAAGAGCAGCATCTCTCTGAGCCTCAAGAGCAGAAGTCAATTCGTCAGCAACTTTTGAAATCTCATTACCCAAATAGTCACCGACAAGATCAACAAACTTCTGACGAAGATCATCCATCTGATCCTTAAACTTCTTAGCAAACTCGTTACCAGCATCCTCACCAGCAGCACTAGAAGCATCAATAATCGGCTCATAAATCTCGTCAGCCTCCTCCTCAAGTGCTTCAGCAGCAGCATCAGCTATTTGCGAACCAAGCGCTTTGCCACCATTCTTACCGACCTCGGTAGGAGCAAACTGCTCCAGAGCCTGAAGAGCCATATCCTTAAAGCCATCAATCATCGAATCAAAGCCTTCAGTAGTACCCGCAAGAGCATTACCGACAACATCACTAAGCATTCCGGCAAGATCCATAGCCTTATCGCCCAAGAAATCAGTTGCAGCATCAGCAAGCGACAACAAGCCACCCATAGCAACATCAGCAACATCAACCAAAACATTCAAAGCACTAGAAGCAGCAGCACCCATCGCTGCAACACCCGAACCGATAGCATTAATTCCGTCTAGAATTGGACCAGCAACAAAACCAACAATGTCACCCAACCAACCAAGAGAATCAAGAGCCTTCCTAGCAAACTCAACTGCCATCTTCAGCATCTCTTGGAAGACCGAAGACAAAAACTCAGGCATCTTAGCAAACAATCTCATGATTCCAACAACCAAGAATCTAATTATCTTAAAAGCAAGAATTCTGAATTCAATAAACAAACGAATAATGCCCACAATAATCTGAGGCATAAACTCAACAAGCTTAATGAATATTCGATACATAACCTTGATCAGCTCAGCAATACCACTAACCAAAGCAGGAGCCAGAGTGCCCAAGAACAACTGCTTAATACCCTCAAACACCTTACCAACACCGGCCTTCAACTGATCAAATGAACCCTGAGCACCGCTACGCATACCCTGAGCGCCCTTAACAATCATCTTAAACCCATCAATAATTGTCATAACAGCACCAAGCGCTTTTCTGATAAACGGCACTACATACTGTTCAACAAAAGCCTGAACCTTATCCGCTGCTTTTTGAATAAACTGAGCAATAGTATTAAAAGCATTTGCAATACCCTCAACAGAACTTGTAGACTCCTCACCAGCAGCAAAAATTTGGAAGAAATCCAAAAAAGGCTCAACCAAAGCAAGACCAATATTCTTTAAAGTTTCAAGAGTATTCTTCAAAGCTTCCATAGCAGGCTGAGTTTTTTCTTTAAACTTATCAAAGTGACCCACAACAACAGCCGCAATGCCAGCGATAGCAAGCAAGGCAATTCCAATACCAGCACCCATCAAAGCGGTTCTTGCTATCTTCATGGCATTACCCAAACTTGTAATCGACTTGATAGCACTAATAGCACCAGTCTTCATACCAGAAAAAGTCAGCAAAGAAGTGGTCCTCAACGCCTTCATCTTCGCAGACATAGCATCAACAGCCTTATTACCAATAAGCATTCTTAGCGTTGAATTACCAACAGCACCGCTATAAATCTTTGCGCTAGCCGCACCCCTTCTAAAAGAAGATGGAGACTTCTTATTAAACAAAGCAGCCTTTTCGGTCAAAGCTGCTTGTTTCGCATTAGCTTTATCCAAAGCAGCACTCAACGGGCCAAGACTCTTCGTTGTGCCACTGTAGTCACCAAGTTTTCTACCTACACCCCTAGCTGTATCGGCCATCCCGGTCTTAGAGAAACTCTGCTTAATCGAACCAATATCGGCACCAGCAACTGTACGAGCAAGACGGCTCTTACCAAGAAGACCTTCACCAGCAGCAGTACGGCCTCTGCGGATAACCATATTCTCTTCCATGCGGCCCAGTCGCCTACCCCCACGCCCTGTAGCACGACCAGTAGCTTCGTCAATACCTAAACCACGTTGAGCAAGGAAACCTGTTCTCCTAAACCTTGCCTGATCAGCCAAAGCCTGACCATCAACACCTTTTCTACCAAAAAGTCCGGCAAGACTTGAACCGCCCATCATAGCCCTCTGGAGATCTTTAGGTCTAGGAGCCATCGTTGCGGCAGCACCACGGGCTGTTCTAGCTGCGCCACCCAAACTGGCAGCACCACCACGCATAGCACCAGCAACAGCAGACTGACCAGCCCCCTTCATGGTCTGGCCGAAGCTCATAATGCTTCCACCAACACCAGAACGAATAGCACGGAACTTACCCATACGACCAGAACCAAAACGGCTAGCAGAAGTGTAATCTTCAGCACCAATCTGACCCCTCTCAAAAGGAGTCATACCCAATGCTGACGTATAATCTGGAACCGGAGCATTAGCAGCAACAATACCCTGCATCATTCCACCTAGAGCGCTGGCCCTAGTAGCCGCACCACCAAGCCTAGTTGCCTGCCCAGCAGCACTCATGCTGGCAGCTTTATCTCTTATCTTTGCGGCCTGACCTGTTAGAAAGGCGCTACCTTGAAACAGCCCCTTTCTGCTCTTGCTTACAGCACCACCACGAACTTGACCAGTAAGGAATCTTTCAGATCTTACATCCTGAGCACCGACTCCCATAGGAGACAATCCAAACGCATGTGCTCTATCAGTAAGGATTCGACCTCTAGCCATAGCCGCAGCCTCATCCATTGCCGGACGATTCAACCTACCTGCCATTGGGCCGACTGTCGTAGCTAGAGCGCCCGCCCTACCAGAGAACGCCCCAGTAGCAGTCATAGGAACGTCATAACCTAGCCCTCTAAGATTTTTAGCCGCAACTTGAGAAACTTCTCTATATGTAGAAGTAGGTCTAGGGCCTATTGGCAGTGACATACCCGGCTTATGACCAGTACTAACTATAGGCTTACCACCAAGAGTAGCTGTCTTGGTAGAAACTGGAGGAACAGGCATAGAAACTATTGACGGAGGGGCACCGACTGGCAACGACATACCCGGCTTAATACCAGCACCGACTACAGACTTACCGCCTAAAGTAGCCGCACTGCCCATTCCAAGATTCTTAAGAGAAGATGTCTGTTTAGCCGTTAGCTTTTTAGCAACATTGTTACCTGCTCCTGAGATTGCAGCAGCAGCAGTATTTCCTGCATTAACAACAGAGCTAGCCTGAGCAGCAGCAGCTTTTTGCTGAGCAAGAACAACCTTGTTAGCAGACGCATAAATAGAATCAGCAATCTTCTGACCCGGACCAGTCGTGCCAGCCATCCTAGCCATGACACCAGCATCAGCAGTTGTGCCTGTCTTCAGGATTCCGGTCATCATACCAAACTGGTTAGCCATAGAAGCAATAGGGCCTTTACCGCTAGCCATAGTTGCTATAAATCTTGAGAAACGACCCGCCGAAGTAGAGAAACCGTCACCGACCATCACAACAGAACGACGCAAACGCAACATTGCAGGAGCCGCTGCAAGAGAATGGGCTTCCAAAGCAACCATCGAAGGCAACAGCTTCAACAGGCCGCCCATAACAACACCAATAGCAAGTCTAAACTGACCGAAAATAAACACCAAAGGACCAAGGGCCGCAACAGCACCAAGAATTATAACAATAAACTTCCTAGTACCCTTGCTTAAATTTCTAACCCTATCCAAAAGACCTTGAAAACTATCAGCAAGCGTTTTAAAAGTTTCCCCAAAAGCTTCAGCAAACTCAATTGCAAGATTTTTGAATGAGTTTTTTATTCTATCAATCTGAGTATAAGTTGCACCTAAAGCCTTACCTAACTCGTCGTTTGCTGCTTGTTGAGCACTTCCAGCACCCAAAAATTCAGTAACAAGGCCCTTACCGGCTTGAGAAGAGACCTCAGACAAAAGTTGCTCAATTTTGTCTTGACCATCTTCACTCATAGTCCTATACTCTTCAAGTATTATTTCCCTTGTGCGTCTAGCAGAATCAATGTCTGCTTGAGTAACAGCTCTACCCAAAGACTTAGAGTAATCATTCACCTGAGAGTTTGCAAGCTTTGAAACTTGAGTTAAATCTTCAACAGTATCAACCAAAGGAACAATACCACCAGTAGCCCGGTTTGCCTCCCTAATCGCCATGTTCAATTCATTTCTAAACGCACCAACAGGGCCACCAGTATCCTTCAACTCCTTCTGGAAAGTTACAAGGTCATCAATAACCACCAACATTCTTGGAGCCTGTCTCTTTCTAAAGAGATGAGAATAGAAGTTAAGGAGTTCCTCATCAGTGACAGTCGTTTCCTCTCTCAAAGACATTGTTGCATCAATCAAACCTTGAATTGAAGACATACCCACGCCTTGAATTGCTTCAAAAGCACTTTCTAACTGAGGAGCAGCTGTGCCATAAGTATCAACAAGGCTAGCCATAGTTTGATTGACCTGATTTGTTGGAGTAACCAGTCTTTGGAACGACACCTTCAAACCATTAGCGGCTGTAGAAATATCAATACCAGCAGCCTTCATCGGAGCAAGCAAAGAAGCCGTTTGAGTCATAGAGAGACCAAAACTAGTAGCTGCGGCTGAAGCCTCTGGCAAAGAATCAGCCATATCTCTAAACGACAAAGCCGTATTGTTTTCAATTCTATTGAATAGAGCAAGCTGTGCGTTAACAGATGCAAGCGCTGCTGCCTGCTTGTCAGCATTGGATTCAAATGTGCGTCCCATCAGATTCATTGTCCTGATTGTTCCCAAGAACATTGTTTGAGTCAACAACTGCGAATCAGAAACATCCATAGAACCCAGAATGCTCATCTCTGTGGTAACTTTTGTCAAACCAGCAAGAACACCTTCGCTCTGAATACCCAACTCAGCAAAATCAGCGGTAACACCAGTAAGCAAATCTCTTGATATACCTGTTTGATTGCTAAGTTCATACAAGGCATTTTCAAGGGCTTTGACTCCAGTAGTCGCACCACCACTACCTATTTTAATTGCACTACCAAAATTATTAAATTTTGCTGCTAGTGAATCAGCATCTTGCGCCATATCTGTCATATCCTTAGACAAGATTTTTGACATTCTAGTGAACTCTCTACTATAAGTCTTCAAAGAGTCCACGCCTCTGCGGGCAAACAGAAGCATAGGTGTGGTCAAACCAATAATAAGGCTTCGACCAACAAACTGGGCATCTTTACCCATCTTTTTCATCTGCAATGATACAGACTTAAGGTCAGAAACTAAAGCCCTAGCCTTAATTCCACGCAAAGAAGAAGCAACACCGCGCATACCACTAGCAAACTGACGAGCGCCTTTCCTCTCCAGTTCGTTATTTAAATGCTTAACAGTTTCAGTAACACGCCGAGCTTCTGCCTGAACTCTGTGAATTTCAGAACCAAGAGCCTTCTGGTTTATAATAACCTGACGAATGGACTTAGCATGTTCACCCATGCCTTTTGACGTAACACCAATGGAGCGACTCAACGCTCTTTGAGCGGAGTCCATACTTCTGGTCTGGTTAGTTAAACCCTTATTGGTAGCAATAAGGTTTCTCAGGCTAACAGACAGATTCTTGATGGCCTCTTCGCCATCAACAACTACATTAAACCTGATATTATCATCAAAAGCCATAGTTCACCATAGTAATTATCCCATTATCGTTACAATAAAGCAACAACTATTAGCCCTCGTAGCCCAGACCAATAGGTATAAATCTTAGGTCACTATTTTCAATGACCTCAGGAGGCTTAGGAGGCTCAGGATCATACCAGTCCTCGTCCCAATCAATTTCCGCTCCCTGAGAAGCAGCCATAGCTTTAAAGTTATTGTTGAACTCTGAATTAGCCGCACGATACAGAACAAATAACTCATCAAGAGTTAAAGATTCTTCAATATCAAGAATTGACTTCCAAGCTCCACACCTAACTAAAAGCTCTGACTCATATTTAAGGAGGGGGACATCTTCCCAGTTCAGACCTTCTTCAGATCCGCCTTTAGACTCTTCCCCCTCCGGGTTTAGGAAGGGTCGCCACCCATGGCGGCATTCATAAGCTCACCAAAGCAGCGAAGATCAAGAATATCTTCAAGAGCCTCAGCATCTTCAGCAAGCTCAGGGTCAATCTTTGCTAGTGCGATACCAGCAGCCTCAACCATTCTGTCAATATCTTCATCATTCATTTCACCCTCATTGGTGTTTAGCTGACTAGCAACCTTCATGAACTTACGAAGCTGACGGATAGTGAGAGGCTTGATGGTGCGGCTAACGCCGTCCGCAAAAACAATATCAGTACCCTTATGCAAATCTTTATTCTGTGCCATTTTTTCTCCTTAGCAGTCAATATAGAGGAAAACCCTCGGATATGAATTATATCATAACCAAGGGTTTCCCAGTGAACTATATTAAGTTTTTTATCAAGCAGTTTGATCAATGATCTTGCCATACTCGTAGCTGGTGTCAGCTGAGACAGGCAGGATTCGGAATGAAACAGCAAAGGTTGTTGCCTCTGCACGCTTCATCGAAATGCTTGAAGATTCAAACGAAATTGCACGCTTAGTGTTAAACTTACGGGTACGGGTCGTTGAAGCCGTTGAACCCGGTGCGTTACCGACAATCTGAACGGCCTTTTCGAATGGGTAAACATTCTGAACACCAAACATGAACGTCTTTGTATTAGCACCGTCGTTGTTCACAAGAACATCGGCACCGTCATCGTCCTGATCGTATGACCAAGCGATTGCAAGGTTGTTAAGAGTAGCCTCTGCGAGTGTCGTCTTAAGCATAACCTTAACCTTTGACTGGATGACCTTAGCGGCATCACCGTACTGGTCAACTTCAATGTCAACCATGTCTGGCTCCCAAGAGATTTCTACACCTTCCTGAGTAGCGCCGACTGATGCGAGACTATCGAAATCTGAATTAGTCATCGAAGTGTTCGATGCTCCAACCTTGACTTCTGCCTCACCCACAACAATATTTGCGGTAGTTACTGAGCCTGAACCTGGCATTTTTAATCCTCCTATTCAAGAACAAAAATTCTTTTGCCCTTTTTATCACGCCATTTAGCGATTTTTTTTACGTGATCTGGTCTGATTTCATCGGCTCTGTTACCGATTCCGACACCTTTCTGCCATTCAAACTCGTAAACCGTTTTCCCGACTCTAGCGAAGAAGCCTCCACCAGACCTTCCTACGTAT
>Ga0222714_10004059_pt1 | contig 14568 bp, 12 predicted proteins | sample C33_3DmetaG_FD_165048 | JGI IMG/M metagenome (GOLD analysis project Ga0222714, IMG submission 165048) | Estuarine water microbial communities from San Francisco Bay, California, United States - C33_3D | ecosystem: Environmental > Aquatic > Marine > Unclassified | place: USA: California... | reverse complement strand
GGTTATGTTTCAAACCACGATGATGATGAGAACGACGACTGGGACATAGGCGAGGCTATGAGGCTTATCAAAGGAAAGAAATGAGTTCCTTTATAAGTTGCGGGGGGTAAGCATACTTCTCCCACAAATTAAATGTCCTCGTCTGTTCCTTCCCAAGGTTTTTCTTTGAGTTGCCTATACAGTTAAGGTGTCTTCCGTCGGGAGTGAGGGCATCACAATCAAATCGGCACCTCTTGGGTTCAAAATATTTGATGTTCGTCCAAATGCGTGTGTTCTTGCGATACGGGAAGCCATACTTGCAGTAGGAAACGACAAAAAAGGGAAGGTCTTTCATAAAGTATTGTTCCTTGAGCGCTCCCCCCTCTGGGTTCTCAATCGCCCAAGCTTTCGGTTTATAATAATTAATAATTTCAAGGGTTCTTAAAACAACTTCATTTGCTTTCTCTATGTCCTCCTGCCTCCTTTGCGGGGACTTGTTTATGTGTTGTAGTGAGGAATAGGCTTCGCAGGGAACGCCAGCAAAAATGAAATGAAAGTGGTGAGGGGGGAAAACCGTGTAGTCCCAAAGCATTATATCTTCCTGAATGGTCGGTTTATTAAACTTACTACAAATATCCAAAGACACCGCTTCATACCCCAACTCCGCACAGACCTTCTCCACACTCCCACTTCCCGAAAACAAGTCCAACACTCTCATTTCTTAGTAGTGGGTGCGTTTATTTCTGTGTCCCTCTTCGGCTTGTGTGGAACCACAACTTTTTTCAGCAAAGCAACATCTTCCCTGATAATTTTCTTGTGCCTCTTGACTGCTCTTGCAATTGCGGGTATGCGGAGAAGCGCCTCCATCTCTTTTTGAAGACAAGCAAATAAATTTATTCTTCAGGTTCTTCCTTCACAGCGCCTCGTTTGAAGGCAAATCCAGTCAGCGAGCTCGTCTTTCTATCCATAAACCAAGGGTCAATCGTATTGATTTCAATTGGCTCCCCATCAATACGGCGCTCTCGCAAATCCTCCATTCTTTCACAGTCCCCGTCCTCCGCCCATTCCAAGAGCATTTGTTTCGTAGAAGCACCGACACCAGACAGCTCAAATATTTTGTTGTTGGCGTTCTCCTCCTCTGCTGTGAGATGTTCGTGGCTCACCATATACTTCTCGCCTTTTACCTCCTCACTCAAACCCTCAACATAGTCTTTGATAGACCAGAAGGCTCGTTTGAACCCTGTGGCACGACCGTCGTCCCCAGTAGCCTTGTAGATGAGGGAAGCCTCTTGGAGAATGTTTAGAAAGTCTATGATGTTCTTCACATCGTCGGTCGCCATCGCCCCTTTGTCCCCCGTCTGGCCACGGTGTTCTAAATTTCAGCCCAAATAATGACGCAAACCCAAATTTGAAATCAACCCAAAAACATAAATCAAGCTTCACACCCAAGAAGAAGTCATCACTTAGACGATGTCTATCATCAACCGAAACAAAAGAACTATAGCAAACGATTACAAGAGCGCTCATAATGTAGCGGAGGTGGTTCAAAGGTTTCACGACAACATTTCGGCAATCCACGCAGAGTGCGTAAAAGCGGTTCAACTTGAGAGTGAAGTGTATGAAGAAGTATTCAAAAGCTACGACCTCGGGGATTTACAGGCACTCCAAGAGGAGCAAAGAAAGCAACAGCTTATCGCCGAAAAGGAAAGGGAATTAGCGGAACTTCGTGGCGAAAAGCCAATTATACACACATCGCCAACTCATTCTCATTTTGGCAACGCAAGGATTACGACAATCCGTTTTGATAGTCAAGGAGAGAAAGACAGTCCTATCGTGGTTGAGGAAAATTCTGCTATAGAAGATGAGGCAGTCAGCGACCACTTTAAACGGCTCAGTAAGAAGCGTGGAAAGGTTTGGCTCAGCAAAGAGAATGTTCTCAAATGGAAGAAGAGTTGGATTACCTTGACAAACAACTTGAAGGGCTACAAGAAGAGCAACGGGAGGACTTCCACAGAAAGTAAGTTGAATTCTCAAAAACGCTATAAAGAGGAATTCCTGAAGCACAAGAAGATGACGAAAGAGTTTTTAAAATACCTTTACCAGACCAAGGCACCAGAATTGAAAGGGACATTCAATCCAACGGAACACGAGAAAAAAGCTTTTAAAGATTGGGCGGACAGAGAACTTGAGGCGAGGGACACGGAGGACACCCACTCGGAAAATCGCTCTCGGGGTTCTGCCTCTTCAGGGAGCGAACATACAAGCACAAAATACAAGTGCGTCCAAAATACTGAAAAGGGAGGGCGGTGTTCCCATTTTGCTCTTGACGGAAAGGATATGTGCCGTCAGCATTACAACCAGAGCAAAAAGCGTCGTCTTTCCTAATGGAGTGGTTTAAGACCGGCCTTCTTGACAGCTTTCCTGACTGCCCTCACTCTGGACGCTGGAACGACCACCTCATTCTTATGAAGTTTATAAACACCAGTTTTACCTACCTTTCCACCGTCCTTGAACGATGAGATGACCCGAGCGAAATCATTCGCACCCTTCTTGATGACGGGGGAGAATTCGCCGAACCCTGTTGCCATAGCTACATCGCCAAGAGCATTTCCAACGACACTTGTGGTGTTTGCAATAGCCTTGCGAGACTTCTTTCCCCCCTTATCCAAGTAGAAAGCAGACGGAACATCCATCAGTCCGTAGCATCCCTGCTTCAAGTAAGGGTTCTTGATGTCATTACACTTCTTCTTATAGTAAGCGCTCATTTTGAAAGTATGTTAGAATATTATTTTCGCTTGGGTCTTGGAGTGCGAACACTTGTCCTTGCCTGAGTTTCATATTGAGGCTCCACCAAGTCCTCAATCCTCGTGTCGCTATTGTTAAGCATTCCCCTCAGGTATTCAATAAGGCGATACTCTTTGCCTCGGGCGCTAATTTTTTCATTATCCAATCGCTTTACTTTGCCCGTTGCGTAATCCAAAGCCAAGGTCGGGCTGGGGCATAACATATCAAGAGTAAATTCTTTCTTTTGCCTCCCAAACTTATCAAAGGGCATTAACTTGTAGTCGTGCTTGAGGTTAGGCATCGCCCTTTCGTATAATCTTGGTTTCTTACTCAAGTAGCCCTCGTCGTAGAGCTGTGAAAATAACTTGTGGAACTCCTTGGGTTCGCCAATATACCATTCCCCACCCGACACATCTCGAGTAGAACTGAGAACCTTCACGATAGGCAGGTTTTCAAATGTTCCTTTGTCGTTGTCCTCCACATACTTGGTGTATCCACGCTTTATCGTATCAAATAGCCACTTTTCGGCATCTCGGCATCTCTGCGCCACTTCCTTGTCCTCCCGCTTTGCGTCAGGAGTAAGTTGTTTGCTTTTCAAGTATTTGACCCCGTTTTTATCAACCTCTTCGGTATTCTCAAAGGTATAAGCGTTGATTTTTCCACAGATGCCTATCCCGAGGATATGAACGCCCCGTGGAAAGCTTCCATTAATCTGGTGAAATCTCTGGACGAGATTTGCGGACTGCCCTATCTTTACCAAGGGATACTTACACATAACCGAAGAGGGTTCCTGATACATATACACACCAGAATTCCCATAGTCAAGGTCTTTGTATATGCTATTAACTTTCTCCTTCACCCTCCTGAGTTGTTCCTTGCTCTTAAAAGTATATTCTCCTTCCTCAATAAACTCGGTGTTCTCTGCTGAAGATGCAGTATTCTCTGTAGGTGTCCTTCTTTGCCTCTTCCTTGGTGCCGTTGTCGTTCGTTTCTGTCCTATGAGCTTCTCAAGCAACTTTCCAGACGATTGAAACCAGCTGAAAGTAGCGTCCATTCTATTACTGGGCTTGAATATAATTCTTGTAGGGTATTTCCTTATTGACGCAGAGGGGATTGTTTCGGTTTAAAGAAATCAGTTCGCCTTCCTTCTTTAACAAGTCCTCCTCCCAGTCCTCACATACGCCGTCCTTTTGACAGCCTTTACAGCACTTACATCTAAAGCAATAGGTTGTCTTACTCAAAACCTCTTCCTCAACGCAATCCTGCCCTTTCTCATACACGACAAAACTCTCGCATTCGTGCTTGTTCTTTTGAAAGTCCCCCCGATGTTGTTTGAACCTCGCATTAACGCTGAAGGACGAGCCGAGGTAATAGTGTCCCGTCTTCGTGTTGGCTATTCTATACAAATAGCCAGTCCCCAACACATCATACTTGTGCGGAGAGCGGGTAATCCAAACTTGATTTTCGTTTTGACACCTACCGACACACATTTCAATCATTCTCGAGTATTTGTGGCAATCCCCGCCATTCGTTTCCATTCCGTTCAAGTCAATAAAGAGCCGACGACCCTTGAATGTTTGCCCTTGGTATGCGTGGGAGGTATGTGCGACTTGCCTTACGACCTTTGTCTGCCCCTCTTCCGTTTGAAAGCAACTGGGAAGTGTCCCGTGTAAGATATTCCCGACAAAGTAGCCGTCCCCAGCCACCTCAACCCTATGAATTTGTATGTGAGGCAAATCTTTCGTGTTCTTGTCCTTCTTATCATTCACGGAATTGATTATGATGTCGTTGTCTGTAAAGTGCCTCTTCATCTCCTCGTAGGAAAGCGTTTGGTGCTGAAAAATCTCCTTCAAGCGCTCCACGAGGTCTCTGTGGGTCTTCTTCTCTTCCCAAATATCATCAACGATGCCCCTCAACTCGGTATTGATGTCCTTGAGGGTCTGCGTCTTTGCACGGTATTGGTCTGTGAATTTATACACATCACCCCAGAACTCATCTATGATAATCTCTTCCTTTGCACTCGGGAAGGGAGGAAGCTGATGCTGAGGGTCGCCGAGATAGATGATTTTGTGGGACGGAAATAGCTCCTCAATTCTTTTCCAAATCTTGGTGGGATACTGTGGGCTTTCATCAAATAGAATGATGCCGTGCGAGTTAATCCAATCAAACCTCCGTTCCTGATTGGGGGTCATTCCCACCACAGGATTGGGGCATTTGTGCTTCTTACACACTTTACACACGCCACAGGATTTCCATTTCTTCCCCATAATACAATCAGCCCTTCTTGCCTTACAATTTTCACACTCGTCCATTCCGCAAGGTTTCAAGCTTCTCCGTATCGTTGCTTCAAGAGTGAGCGTATCCAAATCTATTCCATTCTCCTTGGCAGTCTTTCTCATATCAGCATTTAGAGCGTGGGTCTTCGTAATAAATAGAGGATTTGCCAAAGATTTGTTATTCAAAACGACCAGACCATAAGACTTCCCTCCCCCACCTATTCCGCAGTAGAGGTCATACTTTGAAAATGTCCTGAACACGGGAAGCCTTTTGTAATTAAAGGTCGGCTGATGAAATGGCACCCACTCCGGCGACAATCCGTTCTGCTTCCACCTACTATCTGGGATTTTCTGGATACACTCGCCAAGTTCAGGAAACTTTGGAATGTCTATTTCGTAGTAGGCTTGAAAGTCCCCTCCGTCCAACTCAGGGCTTTTTGAAACCCATACTTCAATTTCGTTTTCAAAGGCGTTCAAGGTCTTATGGTTGGAAGCACAGGCGCTACAAGGGCTATACCTCATACAGGACTTCTTTGAGCGGTCAAGCACGTATTTGGTTTCAGTAATCCGCACATTTCCAAGCTTCCTACAGACCTCACACATTTCCTCGTCCCAAGCGTCCCAACAATTCCTCGGGCAATCCCTAAACTCTTCTCTGTAGCGCTTGTCGTCAAATTGAATGGGATTGTCGTCCAGCCCCAAGGCATTCTTGTTGAAGATTATCGCATCCGCATTTATTCTCCACACATCGTCGCCCCGTTTGAACTTGAGAAGCTGTGTAAATGTATCCATCCAGCAGTAGGAGTAGATGTAAGCAACCACCTGAGGACAAACATAGGCACTTTGCTTCGGGAGTGTCGCCTTTATCAAATTTGGGTGGGTCGCCAAAGTATCCAACTGAATGCTGGGGTCAAGACAACTTTCCATCACTTCCTTGTAGTTCTCATTCCCGACGAACCAAAACTCGTTGTTAGTCTGTTTGCTGACCTGAATACCCGTCCAAGTGGCGTAGGAAGACGGTTTCATTCCATCGTTTTTCATTTCATCGGGGAAGAGTTCCTCGTTCGCACAAATGCGTTGTCCCGCAACAAACCAGCTACATTTGTATTTCAAGCCCACCTCATCAAAGAAGGGAAGGCAACTGTCTGGAAAGCCACAAGGAGCATCGTGGTGGGACGGGAGGTTTAAATTTAAATCGGCAATCCATCTTTTCACTTTAAAAGGAAGTCCCTCAAATCCATCAAAAGTCAAGCCGTAAATATAGCAAGTGTCCTTCCTGTAGGAAAAAGGTTTCCCGTCAGCCACCTGACCCATCTGCCAAATCTTCCCCATATATCCGTCATAATACTTACTAAACGAGCAGTTGGCGAAAGCTTTTCTCATATCCATATACCGTGCCTCGACTGGAAGCCAATACCTCTCAAGGCCCCCACCGTATTGAAACCCACGCCTTTGAAAATGTTTTGAACCGATTATTTCTTTCGTCCCTCTGTCAAGGAAACTTTGAGTGGGGCAAATACAGGCGGACAGAACGAGGTCGTGAACGTCTGGATTAGCAATCATATCAAAAGCGTGTATCTTCATTCTCTCGCAAAACAAGGCATACGCTTGGTTGCGTGTCCCACAATATATACCGTTTGGAGTGAAGAGTTTCGTGATACGACCTCCACGCTTAACAAACGCCGTCAAGTCATATCCTTTCATAATGCTCTCGTAGAAAAGACCCCCGTTCTTAATTACAAGTGGAACATCCTGCCCCGTTTTCTTGAGGTAGTTCTCAATCTTGTGGAGGTGCGAGAGGTCAATCTCATAAACATTCTTCACTTCGTCTTCGTCGTCCGTGTCCTCGTCTTCATCAACCCGTTCGCCTCGTTGCTTTTTTTCTTTTTTCTCTATCTTCTTCCTCAAATTATCTTGTTTCTTTCTTTCTTCCTCGTCTTCAAGAATGGCATCATCTCGTTTTAAATACTTGAAGGCAGGGAACCAGTTCAGTAGCTTCTGCGGAGCGATTTCCAGATGGTTGCTTCTCGTATTCCAGAAGTTAAATACTTTGTTGTATCCTCCAGAACCTTTGGAATACACCTTTGGACTTCCGTGAGCTATAAGCTGGTTCTTGAGAATAGGAGAACGAAAATTGTTCGCCTCCAACTGGTCTATTTTCATTTCCAACATCCGCACTTGGTCGGTGAGCGTTTCTTCCTTCACAGAGAGGTATTCTGGATGAATTAGTTCAATATGCTCGCCAAAATCAAACCCGTCCCAGTCCCACAGAAGACAGCATTTCGCCAGACGGATATTTTCCAGCGTCCTTTGATACTTGTTCCTCTCAATCTTCAAATCCATAATGTCTGCATTCAACGCAACCTTGGTTTTATCCACGGGAAGCAAGGAAACAACATTAATCCTGATTTTTAAGTCTTCACAAACCTTTGGAATGTCGGCGTAGGGAAGTCCTTCCTTGTAAATCTCAAGATACTCTTGGACTTTCTTTAAAGAGCTTTTAAGTTTCCTGATTGGTTCCCCTGTGTTGTGTTTACATTTTGTAAGAGCCCTCCACTCCTCGTTGTTTTCCATCTTCAGCCGTTCTATCTGCTCGGCAAGTTCGTCAATTTTGGGCTGAATTTCCTTGGACTTACGCTCGAAGTCCTTCTCATACGATTTCAGGATTTCGCTGAAGACACAGTTTGCGTTTGTAGCGTCCAAAAACTTCTGCCTGAAGAATGCGTCGGTGTAGGTTCCCTTGAACGGGTTCCCAGTCGTTTCAATCGCCCACGAGTAATTAGAGTAGGCGCTTTCGGTGCTGTCATCGTGAAAATTAATCCACGACCCCAACTCAGTTTGTTTTTTCCAGAACTTATAAAACTCTTGAACGGACTTGAATGATGGAATATCCAAACACGCAAACTTGACTTCCTCACCTTCTATATATTGGGTAATACAAACCCCCTTTTGACCCTGAAATCCGTCGTAGAGCGCCCAGCCAAGTTTAATGGGGACTTGTTCTCCTTTCTTGTTCTTCTCCCAGAAGCCGTCAAACTTATATTGGCTCCCAAGCTGAACGCCAACTCTGCGGACTGGGCGGTAGTGAATTTGGTCTGTGGAGCGGTTGATGTAGGGTATGGAGAAAACTTTGTTCTTCTTATAATTGACCTCCACGGCAATCTTGGGGAACTCCTTCCAAGACACATCACCGTCCTTCAATTCACCCCAGAATATCTTCCCAGCCAAATTACTTCCAGTAGTCCTGACTGCATTCGCACACTTGCGCACCTTGCGGTTAAACCACTTGACGAAGGGACGGGTCAAAGCTCTTTCATTTCTCGTGAATGGCGAACGGGTGTATCCTTCCTCCTTGACTTGTTTCTTAAATTTTTTGATTTCATTTTTCCTTTCGCCCGTGTTCCAAGCCACGAACTCCATTCCTTACTGTGGGCTGGGAGAATAACTCCGCAAAAAAAAACACATACTTCACACATTCTTCACGAAGATGGGTAAGGGACGGAAGCTTCACCCAGCCACGAAAAAGGGGGGTAAATACCTCAAGGCGCCCAGAGGTGCATTCTCAATCAACAAGGAAAGACTTCACCAAGCCCAACAAGTTGCCCTTCAGCTACTTGAAGACCTTGATATTGATACTTTCCGCACAAGTGAAGTCTTCAACCAACGAAATGGTATGTATCGTTTGATTTATGGTGTGGGACACGCTTGGATTGAAAGAAAGAACGGAGAGATATACGACCCATCTGAAAAATTTACGAGAAAAGAACAGGCAATCCACCAAGCTAAAGACATAATTCGGGAGGAGTGGTCGCCCAAGGTTTCTGCCGTGATACACAAAGTAATGAAGAAGACTTGGGAGAGCAAAGTGAAAGCAGACCCGATGCTTGAAGCAAAGTTTAAAGAACAACCAGAAAAAGGCTCTTGCTACTATAACTGCTATGCAAAACTTCCAGATTTTCCAGATGGCGAAGTGAAATATGGAAAGTTTGGTTGGACGAAACCCGACGGAACTACTTGGTGGGAGTATGACGAATTCAATCTTCATCAGCAGTTTGCAGTTGATTTAGATTGGGTGGCGGAAAAAGTAAGCAAACCTTAATCCTTACCTCTCAAGTTCCCCCTTTGCTTCCTTGGGGGTTGGCGGAGGAAGGGGCATATTGGAAACACCTGTCCTCTTCTTTTGCCCGAGGGTGTGTTGTAGGTTATTTGAGAGCTTGGCACCAAGACGCTGATGGAGGTTTGAATGAGCTTTCATTCCCAGCTGAAGCATTTATTAATCTGTAAGAAATTAAACTTGTCCTTCAACCACGATTTGCTTCCTTGGGGCATCTTCATTTCATTAAAGTCTTCTGTGCCGCAGCAGTAGGAAGATTTTGCGGGGTCTTTGCTGGTTGTGTTATTTGTTGGGGAAAGTCCGCTGGGAGTGGATTGGACGGTTCTATCTTTACTAACGATTTTGGAGGGGCAACGAGAGGCTCCTTGAGTGGTTCCTTTGGTTCTAAAGTCAAGGGCATTTGAAATGGGGGTGGCTGGTGATGAATAGCAGGGATTATTTTGAATTGCGGAACCCCAAATGAAGTCGTGTGAGGCTCTCTATAAGATTTCTGGGGTCGCCTGTAGGTTTTCCTTGGTCGTTTGTGTCCGCAGACTACGCTGACTTTTTGAATTTGGGTGTTTCGGGTCATTCCTTTACTCTATATCAAGCAAATTAAAATTGCGGAAGAGTTGTCCTGTGTCGGTGAAGCCCATAAGGAAGTCGTGCTTGTCTTTGAATACCGTCCTGTAGAGTTCTTCTTGTTGCTGGGGAGAAATCATAATCAGTTCTTCAAAAATTGCTGTTCCTTCTCGTTTATTTCGTGGGCGGAACATCACAAAAAAGTTTGCGTTGCGCCGTAGTGCTGTGGAAGCTGAAATATAGCTTTGAATGTTGATTAGAATGGAGCATTTTAGATGACGCTTATTCCAGACGATAGTTCGTAGAAGGCGCTGAACCTCCGTGTTCTTTAAATCACTTCCCATATCGTCTATGTAGATGAGTGTGTTCTCTCCGTCGCTACTTGATTGGGACGCACTTTCATAGACTTTTTGTAGATTTGCCTCCGTGAGTTCGTGGAATATCCGTTCCTTGGGGTGGTTCTTCAGGGGAGATTTCTTTAGGCTTTCTAAACTGTTGGGCGGAATGAAGAGGAAGATTTTGTGGAAGCACTTTCGGTAAATGCGAGGCTCTTTTTGCGTTAGAATGCTATGAACGAAGCTGGACTTCCCAGAACCACTTGCGCCGATAATTAGACCAAAGAAATGACTTTTTGGAAGTGGATATGGAATGTGGTCGCCAAAACAATTATCACATAGCCATTCAGGAGGCTTAATCGTTGGTGCTTGAGGGTTTTTGATTTCCTTTATCATCTACTAAAGAGAGAATATTGTTTTTATGCTCCACCCTGATGGGACTGAACGGTTCCACAATTCTCAATTCCAAAGTCATAGAGTATCTTGCCCCACGGAAATCAATTCGGTTGCCGTCATCGTCAAGAAACTCAAGAATAAGGTGAGTTAATGTTTTCTGTGGAAGTGTTTGGAATGAAGGGTTCTCCTCTGCGTAATATATTATCCCGTTGCGATTTGCGTTAGTAGGCACACGCACGAAGGTATTTGTTTCACTTAGAGTTCGGCTGGAAATACTTTTGTAGTTGAAATTCAGCACCCTGATGAAAATAGCTCGGGTTCCAGACAAATCTATTGCTTGGTCGCTGGAAAGGGTAGTTCCTGAGGTTTGCGAAGAGAACCCAAGAAGTTGCGAGGGCTGAATTGTGATGCTTGTCGTGTCCGTGAAAGTCAGGGAATTTGTAATTTTGCTGTAGGACACCTGAATGGGACTGAGGAGAACATTTAAAGCATTTACGAGGTCGTTCGTTGTGTAGTTTCCACTTTGGATTTGATAATCTGTGCCGTTTATGTTGATTGTGCGGTTATAATCATTCACGATGAAGTAGCTACACGGAATTTGGGCGTTCCTCAAAGCAATACTCAAATTCAAGTGTTTGGGGCATAGAATTGGGTGAAAATGGAACAGGTATAGACCGTCCTGTGTTTTCCTCCCGTCTTGGCTGTTGATTTGAAGGAGTTTCGGGTCGGTCAGCATCTACTATAGGAGAACCTTTTTTGTCCTGCTCCTTTTGATACGCCACGATACAATCTAAGATGACTTCGTCAAAGAAGGGAAACGCTTTTGAGTAGTAATCTCGGTCGTATTTCATTATGATACTTCGGCAGATTTTTTTTCTCCAGCACAAGTAAAGATGAGCGACAATATTGAAGCCGACGCAAAACCCAAGAAGGAACGCACGGAGAAGCAAAGACTTGCTTTTGAAGCCTGTAGAGCCAAGCGAATGGAAAAACTCAAGACAACTAAGCAAGACAATCAGGGGAATAATGAAGTGGAAGAAGTCGTCATCAAATCTCGCCCTGACCCACAGAAGCAAAAGAGTAAGGTTGTGCGCTTCAAGATTGAAAAGGAGCAGGAGAGTGAGAGTGAGGGCGAGGATATTCAAGAACGGGTAAAGCCGATTAAAACGAACCCTGTGAAGGTTCCAAAGGTCTTATCAGTTTCGGAGAAGTCTGGATACGCTAATTACATTCTGTTTCACTAAAACTGTAGAAAACCCTTTGGTTTTGGTGGTGGTTTCTTTTTTATATATTCTGGAGGTTGCGGAAGGGTGTCTATGGTAGGGTTTTCCCTTGCCATAAAGTCCCTTAAATCTTGTCGGTAATGTTTCCACTTCATCTTAGAGTAATCGCTTACTTGGCTGTCCTCCATAAGCGCCCAATCGCTCTCCCTGAGAAGCCTGTCCCGTATTCTACGAAGCTCGTCCATCATATGGAAGGAAATATTATTTTTCGTATCCAACCGTCTGGTAATGGAACAAAGTGCTTCGTTGTGGTCTGGGTTCCTCTCGTCTGGGTCTTCGGCTCGGTTTGTGTCCCTTGGGTTCGCTTGAGCCAATTGTCCTTTACATACAACTTCGTTTGAACGCTTTTACTGGACTGGGCTTTCTTCGTCATATGGAAGTAGGGCAGATAATTTTGCCTCAAGCGAAGCAATCTTCGGGTTCAATACCTTTTGTATATAGTGAATGGCGTGAAGACCCAGCCGGTCGTAATATACAGACGCAGGAGTAATTCCATCTCCGTCAAAAGCGACCAATCGAGGGTCAATTTCCTGTAATTCCTCTGCGATAAGCCCATACTGCCCCCAGTCCTTCTTTGGGTCGGTGTCTTCCATATTCTTCATTCTATACCAAACGGGTCGTATGTTCTCCACGATGTTCGTCGTTCTCTCGGTTTCCAAGTCTTCTATGTCCCTCTTCAAGTCTCTCGTTGATGCGAAATAGCACAAATAACCTCCCGATGCCGAGAAACCAACAGGAAGGCTGAACGAAAAAGTAGGCCAGTTGCGTCCGTATGTCGTAATCTGCCCCGCCGAGCCGTCAAAGCGAAACCCGTCGCCGTTGTTTTCAAGGATATAGACATAGGAAGTCCCGTTCAAGACCGTGTTGCCGTTTGCCTGATGCTTCAAACAAAAGTTATTTTCTCCCGAGTAGTCAAAGTGTGAGAACATAGCGCTGTCCGTTGTCGCAGAGTGTAGGCGGGTTCGCCCGAAAATGGCGGTGCTGTCCGTATTGAGATTGTGTCCCAAATTGCCGTCAAGGTCTATGCGAACATATCCGTCGTCATTACACAATCCTGCTCGGTCTGCCCCCGAATACATCGCCATATCGTCTGCCCCCGTCAGTCCAGTTGCGTAAGCCATTCCCCGTCCAACCTCGTGCGTTTGATTACCAAAGCGAACCGAGTATTTGCTGTTCGTGGTATTGAGGACGACCTGTGGCGAGGCACTCGTGGGACGGACTGTGGGGCAGTAAATATCTCCCGAGGACGAAAGCGTTCCGCCAGAAATCAACACATCGTTGTAGAAGTAGGTTTCGCCCGACCCATCAATCCACACTCGCAGAGTTCCGTTATTCAATCCCGTTTCACTCCCGTCAAGGTCGTTGGAATTGTCTTGGGTAAAGAAGCGTATTCCGTTGGGAGCAGACCCCGACCCAGCGACGGCGCTTCTCAATTCCAGAGCGTTGTTCCCAAGTCCAATTGAGCCTTCATATAGATTGCCGTCCTGTGTGAATACAATACGAGGATTATTGCTCTCGCCTGAATTGTTCGCATCTGCCTTGATAAACAATCGTGATGACCCGTTCCCACCCGATATTGCCGTTCCCGATGCGAGGGTCAAAGGTATTCTATCCACATCAATCGTTCCCGTGATTTGATTGGCGTTGAGCGAACCCACCAAAGCAGAGGCAGTCAAAGTTCCCTCCACCTCCATATTTTTGGTATTGGCGTTGATGGATACGACTGGTTGCTCTTGGCTGTTCTCAAAGATGAACCCGTTTCCAGCATTACTTCCGTTTGCCCTGAACCGAATGGCGTAGTTATTCACCCCCGCTCCACCTGTGGGGGCAGTTCCGTCGGCTAATGACTTCCCTGCGCCATCACTCGCCATATAGATGCCCCAAGTGGTATTCGTATCGTCCCAGATGTATATCCCCCGAGAACTCCCCCCATCTTGAGCGCCTTGTATAGTGATTTTTGAGCCTCCTGTGATGTTTGTCGTCCCACCCGAGTAGGTTATAGATTGAATGTTTGAGTGTATCCCAAGTATGTTGGAAGTTGCCTCTTGGAGTTCGCTGTTCGTGATGCTCCCGCTGACCGATAATGTGCCCCCGAAGGTGCTCCCCGAGGTCGTCCCAGTAAGATTTTGAGTTCGGTAGTCCAGTAAGGATATGTCCTCGGTGGCTTGTTGTAATTCCTCATTCGTCAGGCTTCCCACCACATTCAAATCATTTGCTACGGAGGTCGTTCCTTGCGTGTATGAGATGTCCGTGGTGATGCCGTTCAAATTGGTGATGCCCTGTCCGTGGAATAAGCTCGTCGCTTCCAGAATTGAAACCCGTCCCGTCGTCGGCGTATCCAGCAGACCCACACGGGCGGAGATGCTTCCTTGGACTGCCCCGAGGCTCACGCCAAGTGCGGTGTCCGCATTTTGAAGATTTGAGATGTCTGTTTGGTTCGTTGAAACACTTGTATGTAATGTGGAGATGTCCGTTTGATGTCCCGAGACACTTCCTTGGATTGTCCCAACAGAAGTATTCAAAGTATTCAATAAACCTGTAATCGTTCCCACCGAAGTATTCAAAGTAGTCAAAGAACCTGTAATCGTTCCCACCGAAGTATTCAAAGTATTCAAAGAACCTGTAATCGTTCCCACCGAAGTATTCAAAGTAGTCAAAGAACCTTCTATATTCCCAACAGAAGTATTCAAAGTAGTCAAAGAACCTTCTATATTCCCAACAGAAGAATTCAAAGTAGTCAAAGAACCTTCTATATTCCCAACAGAAGTATTCAAAGTAGTCAAAGAACCTTCTATATTCCCAACAGAAGAATTCAAAGTAGTCAAAGAACCTTCTATATT
>Ga0222714_10004058_pt1 | contig 14569 bp, 7 predicted proteins | sample C33_3DmetaG_FD_165048 | JGI IMG/M metagenome (GOLD analysis project Ga0222714, IMG submission 165048) | Estuarine water microbial communities from San Francisco Bay, California, United States - C33_3D | ecosystem: Environmental > Aquatic > Marine > Unclassified | place: USA: California... | reverse complement strand
CGAGTGAGGCCAAGGAAAAGGAAATGGCACGCATCAAGACCGTGCTCCAGTCAGGCTCCGGCGACCCGCAGAAAGGCAAGCTGCAATACGCCGCCCGCTGTGCGATTTGCCACAAGCTCTTCGGCGAAGGCGGCACCATCGGCCCCGAACTGACCGGCTACGACCGAGGCAGCACCGATTTCTGGCTCGACAACTTGTTCAACCCCAGCCTCGAAATCCGCGAGGGCTTCGGCAACTACATCGTCAAGCTCAGGAACGGCCAGCTGCTCACCGGCATCATGGACGCGCAGGACGCCTCCGGCATCGTGCTCAAGGACATCGCCGGCAACCGCACCCCGGTGAAGCAAGCCGACATCGAAACCCTGGAAGCCAGCCCGGTTTCACTCATGCCCGAGGGGTTGACCACCGGCATGAGCGACGCCGACCTGCGCGACTTCTTCGCCTATCTCATGAAGTGACCCGAACCCGTCAGGGTTGCTGGACCTCCAGGTTGACCGCATTGCTCTCCTCGCCGCCAGGCGTCAGGGCGTTGCTGACCCGCACCGTGTAACTGGCGGCGTCGCCCGCCACCACCGGATCGAACACCAGCTTGAAGCTGGTCGCGCCGTCGATCTCGACACCGTCCTTGAACCACTGGTAGAACAACGGGCTGGTGCCCTGGGCCGTGGCGGTGATCTCAACCCGGGCGCCCAGCGGCACGGGTTGCTCAGCCGGCAGCGTGATGGCGGCCGTCACGTCGCTGACCGGCAGGCCGACGGCCAGTTCCACGGGGTCGCTGAGCACCCCCGCGGGAGTCTCGGCGTTGAAGACACGCACCGTGTAATCGCCGGTGTCGGATTCCAGGACCGAGATCAGGGTGTACGTGACACTGTTGGCGCCGGCGATGATGACATTGTCCTTGTACCACTGGTAGGTGAAGGGGCCGAGGCCGGCATTGCTGACCGTGAAGTCGACCCGCTGCCCGACGGCGACCGCACCCACACCCGGGGTGCGTTCGACCGAGACGTTGGCGACACGGGCGTCCAATGCGAGCGGCACCTCGTTGCTCAGCACCCCCGGATTCGTCAGGGCATTGGCCACACGCACGGTGTAGTCCCCTTCCGCCCCAGCCCCGGCAAACGGGATGGTGTAGGTGGCCTGGGTGGCTTCGGGGATTTCCTCGCCATCCTTGAACCACTGGTAGGTGAAGGGACCCGTGCCGTCGGCAGCGACCTGGAAGGTCACGCTGCTGCCGATGGGCACCTGTGCGTCGGGCGGCGTTCGGGAGGCGATCGGATTGCGCACCATGGAGGCAACCTCAAGGACCACCTCGTTACTGATCACTCCGGAGGGACTCAGCAGACTGGTCACCCTCACGGTGTAAGTGCCGGCATGGAACGATTCCACGCTGCCAATCAGATAGGTGCTCGAGGTGGCCCCCTCGATGTCCTCGCCATTGCGGCGCCACTGGTAGGAGAGATCACCGCTGCCGTTCGCCGCCGCGCTGAAGGTGACGGACGAGCCCTCGTCAATGAGGGCGTCGGCGGGGCTGCGACTGATGATGACCGAGGAGACGGGATCGTTGACGGTGAGGACGGCGACGGCACTGACGGCACGACCATAAAGGGTGCTGATGACGACGTCATAATCCCCCTCATCACCCTCGTCGATCGCGGTGATCTGGAACGTCGAAGCCGTGGCGCCATTGATGCTGGTTCCGTTGAAACGCCACTGATAGCTGAGGGCACCGAGCGCCTGGGCGGTGACACTGAAGGTGTGGGTTGCGCCCGGATCCACCGTGGCCGCCGAGGGTTGACTGAGGATCTGGATCGGCGCTGAACTGAGACGGACGTCGCCGGCCAGGATCGGCGAGGTCGTCGCCGGCAGGCCGTCCGAGGGCTTCTGCGCGAGCAGAAAGCTGCCGACTCCCTTGCCGGTGTCGCCGGGGACATCGACGGTGACAATGTCCCCGAACTCATCACGCCTCTGGGTCTGGGTGTCCGGAATGCGGGGAATAACCAGGCCGTAAAACGAGGCCTTGCGCCTGGGTTTCAGCTCGGGGTCATCGTCGACGCTGAAACTTCCGCTGACGAGTCCGGTGGTGCGAATGACGGCCAGGTTGACGGAACCGGGATTGCCGGCCGAAGGAATGACGGGAACGTTGCTGCCGTTGAGAGTCAGCAGAGGAACGTCTGGATCCGTCTGGGCCTGCTCGATGCCTCCCTCGCTGAAGGCCAGGCTGGCGTTGTTGTCGATGCCCTGCGGCAGCCCAAGCACGGGCAGGCCGGAGGCCGGCGGGTTGTAGGAAATGCCAAGGGTGTCCAGAACCAGCGGCCCGAAACCATCCCGATAGGCGCGTTCCTTGCTTGAAGTCTGGGGATCGCGGCTCCAGTTGAGACTGCCGGAGACCCGCAGCCACAGTTCATTGACTCCGGACGGGGCCAGGTTGACGCCAAGAATGTTCTGGACGCCCCCCACGGCTCCGGTGCCCTTGTAAAGGGACTGGTAAACCACGAACTGGAACTGACTGCCCAAATGGGAGCCGCAGGTGAAACTGGCGCCATCGCCCATGCGGCCGGAACAGGTGATGACACCGTTGTTGGTGAGCACAACGCGCAGAAAACCGGTGCCCTGCGGAATGTCGTCATCCCCCACATCATCCTCGTCGAGATGCAGGCCGATGTTGAAGGTCTGCTCGAGGCCGAGCGGATTCCAAGTGGTGTTGTAAACACGGCGATAACCGTAGATCTCGGCCGTGTTGGCACCGTCGGTGACCAGTCCGCTGATGTCGCCGCTGTCGGAGAATCCCTGCAGGGCGACCGTTTGAAACAGCAGAGTCAGGGTGGACTGCCCTCGGCGAACGATGACCGCCTGCCCGCTCGCAAAATTGCTGCCGGGTGTCTGGCGCATCGTGCCGGTGAAGCGGTAGGAGTTCTTGCCCTCGACCAGTTTGCCGCTGACCTGACCGCCGTCGGTGACGGTCATGTCAAAGCGGCCTCCCTTGCTACCGTTGAGCACCGCAGAGGGCGCAATCTGGCCGAGAAACGAGCCGACGGCCGGCTCCGGCATTGGCAGCACGGTCAACGTGCCGGTCACTGGCAGACTGGTGCCGGCGGCATTCCTGCCAGTCACCGTGAGCGTGTAGAACCCGGGGCGGGTCGGACGGCCCTGGATGCGGCCGGTGGCCGGGTCCATGCGCAGCCCCGCCGGCAACCCCTTGATGCTGAACGTCATCACCGAGGTGTTGTTGTCGCCACCGAAGGGCAGGGTGTGATCGTAGTCGAGTCCGATGTAGGCGGTGGCCGGCGTGAAGTTCGACAGGACCGGACGAATCGCGAGATGAACACGCCAGGCGCCGGTTTCAGTTTCAAGATCGCTGCCGGGGCTGCTCACACGGCAGGTGTAATCCCCCAGATCGTCCTCGCTGAGCGCCCCCAGCGTCAGGGCCGAAGTCGCAACCCCCTTGAGCGTGTCGGTTTCGACCAGCAACAGTTCACCGCCCTTGAACCACTGGTATTGCAAACCCGGCCCGCCCGCCACCTGAGCGGTGAGCACGACTTTCTTGCCCGGCAGGCCCAGCGCCAGCTTCGAAGCCTTGTCGACCACGAGAACTTCGGCGGGATCACTGAGAACGTTCTTGGCCGACAGATTGCTGGCGCGTGCCTGATACACGCCGCCATCCGCCAGGGTTGCCGAGGCGATGCTCAGCCTGGTCGAGGTCTGCTTGGGCACCACCTTGCCCGAGCGCAGCCAGGCGAGGGCCGGCAATGGCGACCCGGTGCCGTTCACCTCGAGCTCCAAGGGGTTCCCCACCTCGACCACCTTGGCCTGCGGCTGGCTCGTAAAGACGGGTGGCGCACGCAGATCGATGCGGACGATGTTGCTCAAGACGCTCAGCCCCGCGTCGGAAACCCGCACGGCATATTCCCCGGTCTTGTCCGCGTCGACGCCGGCAACGACCAGAAGGGGCTGGGTTTCCCCATCCAGTTCGTCTCCATCCTTCAGCCACTGGTAGGTCAGGGAACCACTGCCGGACGCCTTGACGGCCAGCTTGGTGGTGGCGCCTTCCACGACAGTGACCGAGACCGGCTGGCGGGTGATGACCGGTGCCTTGTAGTTGCGCACCACCGTGGCGGTGAAACTCTGACTGCTGACATTGCCATCCAGATCGGCGGCCTGCACGGTGATCTGGGCGCTGCCTTCCTTGAGGGTCTGCAGGACGAGGTTGTTGCCGCTGACCGCAGCGGCGACGACACTGCTGTCGGTGTTGGCGGTGACGCTGTAACGAAACACCGGGATCTGCGCCGCCTGCTGGATGCGCACCGTCTGGTTGACATCCATGTCCACCGGCGCACTGCCCTCGGTGTTCATCGGCACCGTCTCCATCGCCTCGCGCCGGAGGAACTGATACTGTCCGTTGCTCAGCTCATACAGCAAAACGCGCTTGTCGAGGGACTCGGTGGTGCCGCCGCCGCTGTTGAAATTGCGATAAACCCCGATGGGCAGGGCGGCGATGGCGTCGGCCACACTCATGCCACCTCCGGCGACACGGCCGAAGGCGGCGAAGCCCTCGTTCTGGTTGTCGAGGTTCTCGGCGTTGTCGGCCAGGTTGACGAAGAAGTCGAGCGTGGCGCTGTCGGGCGACCCCGGCAGTTTGGCCCAGGCCACGGTGCCACGGACGTTGGAGATGCCCGGCTCATTGCGCGGTGAGGCCCGCGAAGGCTGGCTCAGCACAAAGTAGTTGGGTGCCTGAACCGGCACATAACTGCCCGTCTGGATGATGAAACCGGGCACCGATCGATGAAAGGCGGTGCCATTGTAAGTGCCGTTGTTCACGTAGTGCAGGAAATTCTCCACCGACTCGGGGGTCAGGTCGGGATAGAGCAGAACATCGAGATCCCCGAGGGTCGTTCGCAGGCGCACGGCCGCCTGGGAATCGGCATCGGCAAACTTGTCCTGCAGGGGCAGCACGAGTTGCAATCCGGGAGCATAGGTGACGTCGGGAATGGCCGTGGCAACTGCCGGAGCGGCGCCCGCAGGGAGCACGCGCAGGTTGAGAACGGCGGTCGCAATGTGACCATCATTGAACTCCGCGGTCATCGTGCAGGGAAACAGGCCGGTCACGGTGGGTGTCCCGCTGATGATGCCGCTCAGCGCATTGAATTCGAGACCGTCCGGCAGGCCGCTGACCTGCCGTTCCACCACGGCGTCCTCGTTGGAGGTCGTCATCTGATAGCTGAAAAACCCGTTCTGGGTGGCCGGCTCAAAGGAACGGCTGGTGAAGCCATGATGCGGCGTTGCCTCGGCCTCGGCGCCATCCTGGGCCGCCACCCGGCCGATGACGTTGCCGCTGCCGTCCCGGGTGTAGATGACGGCCTCGACGCGAAACTCATGGGCGCTGCCCTTCTCAAAATCACTCAGCGTGTTGCCGGTGAATTCCGCCTGGCTGACGTTCACGCGCCGGGTGTCCGCCGGCAGCGTGAGCGCATACTCCCACTCCGGCAGGCCTTTGAGGCGGGCGAATACCTCGAAATTGGTTTCCGCCTCGGACTGATCCTCCCACTCCAGGCGAATCTGACCGGCATAGCCTGTGTCCGTGGCGGTCAGATTGCCGGGGCCGGGGAAACTGGTGCCCAGTTCAATCTCGTTGCTCGGCGCAGACACGCTCACTTCTTCGCCGGATACCGGGTCGAGATACACGGCGAGCACCCGCCAGTCCAAATTCACGTTGGAACCCACCGTAACGTCATACTGGGTGACGTTCGCAGCCGTCGTGGTATCGCCGCTGCCCAGTGCGTTCCATTCCGTCTCCTCCGGATCCTTGTATTCAATGCGGTAGCCCCCCTCGTTCTCGGAGTTGTCCGTCCAGCGCAGGCGTATCCTCGTCTGGTCGAGCACCGAACCCTGCAGGTTCGTCGGTGCCGTCAGAACCGGCACCGCCACCGAAACCTCGTTGGACAGCTCCGAGTCATAGGGAACGATCCGTGTCGCTGTGGCATTGTGATAGTTGTCCAGCGACTGGATCAGGCGCAGCACCGAGCGGACCCTGAAATTGTAGGTGGTCCCGGGTTCAAAATCGACCCGTCTGTTGGCCAGGCTGCCGCTACGCAGGTGAGCCAGCTTGCTCGGCGGCAACTGCCCCGACCGGAGCAGGACCTCCGTGCGGTCGAGCTCGATGTAAAAGGACTCCGTGTAGCCGGCATCGGCCTGCTTCTTGTAAAACACCTGATGGTAGGTCTCGGCGGTGCTGGTATCGACCCAGTTGAGCTGCACCCGGCCATCGCCTTGCAGGGCCGCCGTCAGCCCCGTGGGAGTGTTGATCACACCCGTCCCGCTCGGATAAACAAGGGTCTGAATCGGCCCTGAACGCGACTCAATGACGGCACCGTTGTACTTGAAGGCGGTGACCTGAAATTGCACCGTCTGTCCGGGCTGCAGGTTGAAGGGCGGACTGGTGCCGCCACCGAGGTACATGCCCTCCTGATTCGAGCCGAAGTAGCCGGCATTGTAAAATTGCCCGGTGTTGCCGCCACGAAATCCCACCCGATAGCCGGTCTCATCAATGGCGTTGTCGTCCCAGGTCAACACATAGGTGTCGCCCGTAAGCGCGGTGTTGCCATTCTTGACGCCAAGGCTGAGACTGGCCTTCACCCCGGTAGGTGCCCCTGGAGGCAGCGCCAAGGCGGCAGCAAACGGCAGCAGGACCAGACTGGCCAAGCGACAGAAAAAAGAGGAGAAAGTAGCGGACATGCGAGCAGGGAACCGTCGGCTCAATGAAGATTGGACAGTTCCCAGGGGGGGATTTGTTCGATGAGACTATCTTTTTTGTCATTACATCGTCAATCCCAATCAAAAGGGAGTTCATTCGGACCCGACAAGACGTCTTTTCCGTTCCCCCGGCGTTTTTCACTGGCCAAGCCGGCCCTGCTGCGCGCATGGTCGCGGCCATGCGCCGCCTTGTCCTCCTGTTCCTGCCTTCCCTGGCCCTCGCCCAGGCCCAACCCGAGTTTCGCGCCGAAGAGATCGACGCCGACATCGGCATTGGCTACGGCCTCGCCCTGGCCGACGTCGATGGGGACGGTCGCACGGACGTCCTGCTCGCCGACAAAGACGCCTTTGTCTGGTACCAGAACCCGACCTGGCAAAAGCGAGTGCTGGCCCCCAAATTGACCGACCGCGACCATGTCTGCATCGCCGCACGCGACATCGACGGCGACGGCAAAGCCGAGGTCGCCGTCGGAGCCCAGTGGAATCCCGGGGACACCGAAACAAGTGGCGCCGTCTTTTACCTGCAAGCACCGGCCGACCGCCTGCAGCCCTGGACGCCCGTTCAGCTGACCCACGAGCCGACCACCCACCGGATGCGCTGGGTGCGCAATCGAGCCGGCCGCTACGATCTCGTCGTCGCGCCGCTGCACGGTCGCGGCAACAAGAATGGCGAAGGCGCCGGCGTGCGTCTGCTCGCCTACCACGTGCCGGAGGACGTCTCCCGGCCCTGGAACACAACCCTGATCCATGACAGCATGCACATGACTCACAATTTTGAGGTCGTGCCGGCACCAGCCCACGAGGCGGAAACCCTGCTGCTGGCGGGCAGGGAGGGCATTGTCCGGCTCACTCCGGGTGACACCGGCTGGAAGGCGCAGTGGCTGGCGAACCACGGCAAATCCGGCCTTGCCGGAGCGGGCGAGGTCCGCTGGGGCGCCTTTGGCGGCGGCCAGCCCTATGTCGCCGCCATCGAACCCATGCACGGCCACCAGTTGGTCCTCTACACACCTCCCGCCGGCGGCCCCAAGGACGGCCTGTGGGAGCGACGGATCCTTGACGACACCCTTGCCGACGGCCACGCGCTTGCCTGTTACGACTACCTCGGCCTGAACAACCGCCAGATCGCCGTCGGCTGGCGTTCCGCCCAAAAGGTCGGACCGCGCGTCGGTGTGAAGCTCTTCCACACCACCAAGGAGGACGGCGGCGGCTGGCAGCAGCACCTCATCGATGACAACGGCATGGCCTGCGAGGATCTCGTGGCGGCTGATCTCGACGGCGACGGCGACTCCGACCTGGTCGCTGCCGGCCGGCGCAGCAAAAACGTCAAGATTTACTGGAACCAACGCCGCCAGCCCTGACCGATTCCCGTGCCCGACTGGCTGATCCAGCACACCCTCTTCACCGGCGAGCCGCGCATCCTGCTGCTCGCGGCGATCGCGGCTGTCTGCATTGGCCTGTCCAAAAGCGGCCTTTCCGGCACCGCCACTCTCAATGTCGTCCTGATGGCCCAGGCCTTTGGCGCCAAGGCCTCGGTCGGGCTGGTGCTGCCGCTGCTCATCGCCGCCGACCTCATGGGCTACTTTCTGAATCGCGGCGGCGGCAGCTGGCGCCAGGTGCTGCCGATGGCTCCTCCCGCCATCGTCGGCGTCATCGCCGGCTGGCTGCTGCTGGACACCATCGACAATCAGGCGGCGCGCACGGTCATCGGCTGGCTCATCATCGGCCTGCTAGGCTTCCACCTGCTGCTCGACCGCCGCCGACAGGACCTGCTCGCGCTGACCGAGCACCGAGGCTTCGCCTGGACCCTCGGCTGCGGCGCCGGTGTCACCACGATGCTCGCCAATGCCGCAGGCCCGGTGATGACCGTTTACCTCCTGTCACGGCGATTGGACAAGAAGGATCACCTCGGTGTTTTCAGCCGCTTCTTCCTCTTCATCAACCTCTTCAAGGTCCCCTTCTCCGCCAACCTCGGCATCATCCACCCGCGCTCGCTCGCCACCAACCTCGTTCTCCTGCCGGTGGTCGTCCTCGGCATCCTGCTCGGTTGGCAGATCCTCAAGCGCATCCCGCAAAAGGCCTTCGAACGCACCCTTTTCCTGCTTACCCTGGTCGCGGCGCTCTGGCTGGTGCTGGGGTGATCAAAGAATCCTCCCCCACGGCTTGACCGCGCGGCGGCGCCTTCTATGCTGGCGGCCGCACCCCCCTTCCCCCCGATGAACATCCACGAATACCAGGCCAAGGAACTCTTCCAGAAATTCGGCGTCGCCACCCCGCCCGGGCGTGTGGCCGCGACAGCGGAAGAGGCCGGCACGGTCGCGGAGGAGCTGGGCGGAGCCGGCCTCGTCGTGAAGGCCCAGATTCACGCGGGTGGGCGCGGCAAGGGCACCTTCAAAAACGGCTTCAAGGGCGGCGTCCACGTCATCGACACCGCCGCCCAAGCCCAGGACATCGCCGGCAAAATGCTCGGCCAGACCCTGGTCACCCACCAGACCGGCCCGGAAGGCAAGCTGGTCAGCAAGGTCCTCATCGCCAAGTCGGTCGACATCGTCAAGGAATACTACTTTGCCATCCTCTTCGATCGCGGCAGCAGCAACCACGCCCTCATCGCCAGCACCGAGGGCGGCATGAACATTGAGGAGGTCGCCGAAAAGACCCCTGAGAAGATCATCAAGGAGTTTGTCAGCCCGGCCTTCGGCCTGCAGGCCTACCAGGCCCGCAAGATCGCCGCCGAACTCGGCCTGCGCGGCAAACTCGCCTCCCAGGCAACCAAGCTCTTCCTCTCGCTCTGGAACCTCTACCTGAAGAGCGACTGCTCGCTCGTCGAGGTCAATCCGCTGGCCATCACCAGCGACGACCAGGTGGTCGCCCTCGACGCCAAGTTCAACTTCGACGACAACGCGCTCTACCGCCAGAAGGACGTTGTCGCCATGCGCGACACGACCGAGGAGGATCCGCGCGAGGTCGCCGCCAGCGAGTTCGGCCTCAACTACATCGGCCTTGACGGCAACATTGCCTGCCTCGTCAACGGCGCCGGCCTCGCCATGTCCACCATGGACATCATCAAGCTGCACGGCGGCGAACCGGCCAACTTCCTCGACGTCGGCGGTGGCGCCACCAAGGAGCAGGTCGCCGCAGCCTTCAAGATCATCCTCGGTGACCCCAATGTGAAGGGCATCCTGGTGAACATCTTCGGCGGCATCATGGACTGTGACGTCATCGCCCACGGCATCATCGCCGCAGCCCAGGAGGTTTCGCTCAACATCCCGCTCGTCGTTCGCCTCGAGGGCAACAACGTCGAGGCCGGCAAGGCCACCCTGGCCGCCAGCGGCCTGGCCATCACCAGCGCCGACGGCCTCACCGACGCCGCCCAGAAGATCGTCGCCGCGGTCCAGGGCTGAACCGGCCCCGGCTTGGCTCACCAAACTCGAAGGCGGCAGACCTTTGCCGCCTTCTTTCTTTTGCACCGCTGCCAGCAACCGGAGGTTGATGGATGATTGCTGATCGATAAAAGACCCCCTGGCCTCCATCAAGCAACTCCGATCTTCCATCTCCGATCTACGGCGGCTGCGCCGCTTCCTCAGACCGCGCGCTGCAACTTGTCGTCGATGCGCGCCACCAGGGTGTCGAGCACCTCGCTGTTGCCGAAGCGCTCAATAACGTCGGCCAGGAAACCCTCAACGATGAGCTTGCGCGCCTGGCCGTCGGAAATGCCGCGCGCCTTGAGGTAAAAGAGTTCCTCGTCGGCAATCGGGCCGCTGGTGCTGCCGTGGCTGCACTTGACCTGATCGGCGTTGATCTCCAATCCCGGCAGGGAGTTGGCCTCGGCCTCCTCACTGTTGAGCAGGTTGCGGCAGGTCTGGTAGGCGTCGGTGTAATGCGCGCCCTCGTCGACGATGATGAGGCCGCTGAACACCGTGCGCGCCTGGCCGTAGAGGGCGTTTTTGTACAGCAGGTCGCTGGTGGCATGCGGCGCCTTGTGACGCTGCAGCGTGCGCTGGTCCACGACCTGCTCACCGACCGGCATCGAGACGCTCAGCATGTCGCTGCGCGCCCCCTCGCCGACGAGGTCGCTGACGCTTTCGCTGCGACTGAAGGCGGCGCCGAGCTGGACCTGGAAGCTTTTCACCGCCGCATCGCGACCGGCACGGATGCCGGAGAGATGCAGGGCCTGAGCGTCATCGGCGAGTTCCTGGCAGGCGGCATAGGTGATCTTGCTGCCCGGCCCGCCAACCAGATCGGCGATGGCAATGCTGAGACCGCCCTCACCTTCCAGACTGCGGTAGTGGTCGACGACACTAATCTGGGCATTGTCCTCGGCAACCACCAGCGTGTGCGGGAAGATCGCCGCGTGGTCGCCGACGACCCAGTGGAAGATTTCGACGGGCTTGTCGATGACTGCGTTCTTCGGCACCAGGATGACCGTGCCGGCCTTGACGTGGGCCAGGTGCAGGGCGGCAAACTTGGCCGACCCGAGCGGCAGGTCGGCCTTCATGAAATGGGCCTCCAGGGCCGGGCCATGGGTTTTCAGGGCCTCGGCGAAACTCAAGCAAACCACCCCGACGGGAAGGCCGGTGCTGTCGGACTCGACAAGCGTGTCGTTGACGAAGACAAAACGCGCGGCGCGCTCCTTCAGGCCTTCCGTGAGGGCAAGCGCGGCCTTGGACTGTTCGAACGTCGGCGACTGCGCAGGCGCATGGTCGGCGAGCTCAATCTTCTTGGCGCTCGAGTAGCGCCAGTTTTCATCCTTGAGGCCGGGAAGCGGCAGGGACTGGAATTCGCTCCAGGCGGCTGCGGCACGCTTCAGGAACCATTCGGGGGCAGCGTCAGAAGGGCGGAGGGGGGCGATGGTGAGGAGACCGGAGGCGGGAGGCATTGGGGGAAAGGGAAAAAAGCTTGAGAATCAATCGGCGTCCTGACGAGCAACCTCGGTCAAGGCCTCGACGTCGAGCAAGTCCTGGGGGCGAGCTGCGGCTTGTTTGGCTTGGATGAGGTGCTTCAACGAGACGAAAGGCACGGAAACACCACCCACATCAGAGATGACGCGAGCTTGATGCGCTGCGGCAAAATCCAAACCCGGAACAGACGTGAGAAAGTCCACGCGACAGGGAGGCAGGCCGATTTGGAACATCGTCCGTTCCGTCGAAAAGTGCTCCAGTGTCATTCCCTCCACCCAGCCACCAAAACGCAGCAGCGCTTCGCGCACTCGCACGGCGTTCTCTGCGCTGGGCAGAATCCAGAGGTCGATGTCCTTCGTGTAGCGTGGCTCGGCATAAAAAATGACCGCGTAACCACCGACGACGAGATACTCAACCTGGCAGTCGTTCAAAATGGTGAGCAGTTCTTTGAAGTCGGAGTTCATCAGCGGGACGGCCTTTGAGAAGCCAGGCGGTTTCGACGAGTTCCCAAGCAGCCGTGAAACGCGCGCAGGCAGGCTGGGTTTGCCAGAAGGCGAGATCAAACTCACGTCCGGCCTGTTCCAACGGCACCGCACGCCACATGACGTTGCCACGTGCAGACTGACCGGTTTGGATCGCAGTGGAAGGTGACATGATCTGCAAAAGCTGCATCAGCCAACGCTGCCTTCCATTTCGAGATCGATGAGGCGCTTGAGCTCGACGCTGTATTCCATCGGGAACTCTTTGACGAGGTCGTTGATGAAGCCGTTGACGCTGAGGCTCATCGCCTCGGCCTCGCTGAGGCCGCGCTGCATCAGATAAAAGATCTGATCGGCGCTGACCTGGCTGACGCTGGCCTCGTGCTGGGTGGCGTGCTGGTTGCCGCGCACACTGATCGCTGGGTAGGTGTCAGTGCGGCTCTTCGGATTGATCAGCAGGGCGTCGCACTCGGTGTTGTTTTTGCATCCCTTGAGATGCTTGGGGATGTGGACCAGGCCGCGGTAGGTGGAGCGCCCCTCGCCGATGGAGATCGACTTGGAGATGACGTTGCTGGTCGTCTCGTCGGCGGCATGCACCATCTTGGCGCCGGTGTCCTGGTGCTGGCCGCTGTTGGCGAGGGCGATGCTGATGACCTCGCCGCGCGCGCGCCGGCCCTTCATGATGACGCCGGGATACTTCATCGTCAGGCGGCTGCCAATGTTGCAGTCGATCCAGCGCACCTCGGCATCCTCGTGGGCGATGCCGCGCTTGGTGACAAGGTTGAAGACGTTGCTGCTCCAGTTCTGGACAGTGACATACTGAATCTTCGCGCCCTTGAGGGCGACCAGTTCAACGACGGCGCTGTGCAGGGTGGCGGTCTCGAACTTCGGGGCGGTGCAGCCCTCCATGTACATGACCTCGGCGCCCTCGTCGGCGATGATGAGGGTGCGCTCGAACTGGCCGAACTGCTCGCTATTGATGCGGAAGTAGGCCTGCAGCGGGTGCTTCACCTTCACGCCCGGCGGCACGTAGATGAAGGAGCCGCCGGAGAAGACGGCGCTGTTCAGCGCGGAGAACTTGTTGTCACCGGTGGGGATGACCTTGCCGAACCACTTCCTGAAGATCTCCGGGTGCTTGTGCAGGCCCTCGGTGCTGTTGACGAAGATGACGCCCTGCTCCTCGACGGCGGCCTTGATGTTCGAGTAGGCGGCCTCGCTGTCGTATTGCGCCTCGACGCCGGCGAGGAACTTTCGCTCCTGCTCGGGGATGCCGAGCCGGTCAAAGGTCTTCTTCACATCCTCGGGCACCTCGTCCCAGGAGCGCTTCGGCTTCTGGCCGTCGCTCAGGTAGTAGCGGAACTCGTCAAAGTGAATGTTCTCCAGATCCTTGGTGGCCCAATGCGTGGGCATGGGCTTGTCGAGGAAGACCTTGAGGGCCTTCTTGCGGAACTCGCGGATCCAGTCGGGATCACCCTTGACGTCGCAGATGTAATCGATGGTTTTTTCCGTGATGCCGAAGCCGGAATCGAACTTGTTGCGTTCCGGGAAGGTGAAATCACCGACGCTGTCGACCGTGATGCCGGCAAGGTCGGGGGCTTCGGGACGATCAAGGGTTTCTGGAGCGGAGACCATGGCTGGAAAAGATTGAGGGTTGAGCCTTCACGTTCACGCCGCGGCGGCGACTTCCTCCTTGACCCAGTCGTATCCCTTGGCCTCGAGCTCGAGAGCGAGCTCCTTGCCGCCGGTCTTGACGATCTGGCCGTCCATGAGGACGTGAACGATGTCGGGCTGAATGTAATTGAGCAGGCGCTGGTAATGGGTGATGAGCAAAAAGCCGCGGTCCCCGCTGCGCATGGCGTTGACGCCGCGGGCAACGATTTTCAGGGCGTCGATGTCGAGGCCGGAGTCGGTCTCGTCGAGGATGGCATACTTCGGTTCCAGCATCATGAGCTGGAGGATCTCGTTGCGCTTTTTCTCACCGCCGGAGAACCCCTCGTTGACGCTGCGCCCGGTGAAGCTGCGGTCCATTTCAAGGGCGTCCATGCGGGCATACAGCCGCTTGTAGAACTGCACGGCGTCGATGTCCTCACCGGCCGGCAGCCGCGCCTTGAGGGCGGCACGCAGGAAGTTGGCGTTGCTGACGCCGGGAATCTCATGCGGGTACTGAAAGGCAAGGAAGAGGCCGGCACGGCTTCGCGCATCGACCTCCATGTCGAGAATGTTCTGGCCGTCGAGCAGGACCTGGCCACCGGTGACTTCATAATCCTCATGACCGCACAGCACCTTGCTGAGCGTGCTCTTGCCGGAACCGTTCGGGCCCATGATCGCGTGGACTTCACCCGGGTTGATCGTGAGGTTCAGGCCTTTGAGGATTTCGCGGCCGGGAATCTGGGCTTGGAGGTTTTGGATTTCGAGGGACATGAAGGGAATTTGAAATTTGAGATATAT
>Ga0222714_10004057_pt1 | contig 14569 bp, 14 predicted proteins | sample C33_3DmetaG_FD_165048 | JGI IMG/M metagenome (GOLD analysis project Ga0222714, IMG submission 165048) | Estuarine water microbial communities from San Francisco Bay, California, United States - C33_3D | ecosystem: Environmental > Aquatic > Marine > Unclassified | place: USA: California... | reverse complement strand
GATAACTGTCCACTGATTCCTAATCTGGATCAAGCTGACATTGATGGAGATGGCTTAGGTGATGTCTGTGATGGAGATTTTGACAATGATGGTGTGTTGGATGAAGTAGAGATTGAGGATGGAACAGATCCAGCCGATCCTTGTTCGTTGATTGTCATGCACCAAACAGAGGCCATGGGGACAGCCAATTGGGATACATTGGATTGTGATGGAGATGGCGTATTAAATATTAATGAGATAATACAGGAGCTAAATGCCTCCTCTAGGGAGTATACAGTATTGATTCTAGATTCAGATGACGATGGTATCTATAATTATATGGATACCGATGATGATGGTGATGGTGTGCTTACCAGAAATGAGCTTCCCGATAATAATGGTGATGGTATTCCGGATGATGCGATAGACTCAGATGGAGATGGTGTTGCTGATTACTTGGATATTGATGATGATGGTGATGGTGTGCTTACTAGAAATGAGCTTCCGGATAGTAATGGTGATGGTATTCCAGATGACGCTTTAGACTCAGATGGAGATGGAGTTTCAGATTACTTGGATATAGATGATGATGGTGATGGAATCAATACAGAGAATGAACTACCAGATATTGATGGTGACGGTATCCCGGATGATGCATTAGATTCTGATGGTGATGGTATCCCGGATTATTTGGATATGGACGACGACGGTGACGGTATTTTCACAAAAGACGAGATAAAAGAGTTGATGTTGGTTGATGGTAATCCGATAGATGCCCTAGACTCAGATGGAGATGGCATACCCGATTATTCCGATCCAGACGACGATAACGATCAATTGTTATCAGTCATCGAAAATGAAATAGGTACAGACCCACTAAACATAGATACCGATCGAGATGGAGTGACTGACTACGTAGAGTATGTGATAGATGAAACAAATCCACTATCAAGTTGTTCGTTGGTAAGATCAAGTCAAAGTGTAATTGCAAATATTTCTTATTGGAATGCATTAGATTGCGACGGTGATGGAATCATGAATCTGTACGAGCTTGATCAAGACTCGGATCAAGATGGGACAAGTGACCTTAATGATCGTGATGACGATGGAGATGGACTCTCTAGTGCTTTGGAAAATGCCGATCCAAACGCAGATGGTAATCCTGAGGATGCTTATGATTCGGATGGCGATGGAATAGCGGATTATTTAGATTATAATGCTTATCTAGCCTCTAGCACAGTGGCTTCAGATCTGGAGATTTATAACGCGATCTCTCCCAATGGAGATAGTTATAATGATGTATTTACTATAAGAAATATTGAGAAATACCCGGATAACGAGCTGATGATTAACAACCAGTGGGGTCAAGAAGTGTATCGTGCCAAGGGCTATGGACAAAATGGTCAATACTTTAATGGGGTACGCATAGGCGCTACAAAACCACTTCCTGTAGGTGTGTATTACTACGTGCTAAAAGTGAGGGTAAATGAACAGAGCAGAGAGTTTAAAGGCTATTTATACATCAATAATTAAAAAATGAAAAAATATTTAGTCGCATTTTTTGTGTTGATTACCGCTAATTCTTTGGCACAGCAAGAAGGTTTGTTTACGCAATATATGTACAACCCTGCATCGCTGAACACTGCGTATACGGGGTCTAGAGGGGAGAAAATTGTGTATGTTCAATACCGAAACCAGTGGAATAATTTCCCGGGATCTCCTGAGGCACTCTATTTTAACTATCAAAATCCGGGAGCAAACAAACTCAGTTATGGGGTGAGTATCTCACAACAAACTACGGGCCCAATGAATCAATCAACCATAGGGATAGACTTTGCTTATTCGATTAACACTAGTGAAGAGGGGCATTTGTCTTTTGGTATAAAACCTATGGTTGATTTGTTAGATGTTCGATTTACCGACCTCAATATTTATAATCCTCAAGATCCATGGTTCTCGGTCAATATTGACCAAAGGGTGTCTCCCAATGTAGGCTTAGGACTTTTTTACTACGACCAAGCAGGATACATCGGGTTGTCAACTACAGGCATTTTGGCCACCAAACATTTTGATCAGCAAAATTCAGCTAGCTATCTAGCTGCTGACCAGGCCCATTTTTACCTGATGGCAGGAAGGGTGATTCCACTCAATGATCAGTTATTGTTCAAACCCTCTTTTTTAATCAGGGAAGTAAAAGGTGTTCCGCTTCAAATGGATATATCCACCAATTTCAGATTCGAGGATGTGGTTGAGTTTGGATTATCGTACAGACTATCCGGATCTATCAGTGCACTTGCTGCTTTTAGGGTACAGAAAAATATGCTGCTCGGGTATAGTTACGACAAGGAAACTGGAAGATTTGGCACATTTACAGGAAGTTCAAGCGAGCTATTTTTCCGATACGAGTTTACTCCAAGGATACCCAAAACGATTGTAAAACCTAGGTTCTTCTAAAACAATACTATGAAAATCTCTACTGCACTCACGTTGTTGATTTCTTTTTTTCTGACCAGCACTGTGTGTTTTGGACAAAAGCGTCAATTGGTTTTAGCCGGCAAGTCAATGGAACAGATGAACTATGTTCAGGCGATCGAAAATTATGAAAAAGCAGCAGAGAAAGGCCATGAGTTCACCCCAAAAGAGTTGGGGTATTTGGCAGACATGCACTACAGTCTAGCACATTTTAAAGAGTCTACGGATTATTATGGTACGTTATACCAAAAAGACATCCGATTAGCTAGATCAGCTTATAAGAAGTATGCCCACGCTCTTTTTGTACTAGGCAATGATACTCAGGCAAATGAGGTCATAAACAAAGCCCGTCAAGAGTTTCCAGACCAAGAAATCCTCGGCATTACTTCATCTGCTAAAAGTATATCAAACCAAGGCACTTCACTGTTGATCAAAGACACGATCCCAGGATTTATTTTAATTAATGAACCTAGGCCAGGATATCGAATAGGTGTAGATACCCAGACTTTGATCGACAAGGTGTCTATCATTGATGGTTCAGCAAAAGCAACTTCACTTTTTCCCAAGGCAAAATACCATCAAGGACCATCATTTATCTCAGTAAGTGGAGATGTCTTGTACCTTACGGCCAGCACGCATAAAGGAGACAAAATTGAGTATGCCAATGGGTCTTATGCACCCCTTCAAATATATCAGTATGCAAAGCAAGGTGATCTATGGGTGAATGAACGTAAGCTAGCGTTTAGCTCCGATAGATACAGCACCTCAAGTCCATCCCTTAGTTCAGATGGAAGGACTATGTATTTTGTTTCTGATCAGCCAGGAGGTTATGGTCAAACGGATGTTTACAAATCAGTATTGGGAGACGATGGTCTTTGGGGGAAAGTAGAAAATCTTGGGCCAAAAATAAATACACCAGGAAGAGAGTCACATGTGTTTGTCAACGAACAAAACATTTTGTTTTTCTCTTCTGATGGCCATGGGGGACTATCTGGATTAGATGTTTTTGCCATTGATTTAAAAAAACCTGAAGGCAATGTATATCGTCTGGATGCTCCGATAAACTCTGATTATGATGACTTTGGTTATTTTTCAAGAGGTTTACTGGGCTATGTTTCTTCAAATCGGTCATCAAAACTAGCAAGCTATGCCTTTACCATGGATAAGCCCTTGGCGTTACAGAGTAACTTCAAACTTAATTTAAGTTTGACCGATTTTGGTTTAGCGTTCAATGAACCTATTTCTATAGAAATTACGGATAAAGAAGGGGCCTTAGTATGGGCAAATGAAGTTACGGACAGTTCACTGGGTCAAGGGCGTATTGAAAGTTCAGAGCTTCCTAAAGGATCCTACCAATTATCATTAAAAGGTGCTCACATACAAACCACAGAGCTTTCTATTGAATCTAATGAAGCATCAACACTAGAGTTGGAGGTTGCGCTAAAAGGAAAATATGACAACACAAGTGACATCATACAACAGTGGGGATACCCTATGCTGACCTTTGACTTTGATCGACATACCACATTGTTGGATCAAGATATGATCCAGATGCTGGCCGACAGATTGTCTAGTGCCGGGTCAATTACCATTGAAGGACATAGCGATCAGAGAGGGAAAGCTAAGTACAATCAAAAATTGTCGTATAAACGCGCAGAATACATTAGAGATCAGTTAGTTGAGGCAGGACTTCCAGCTGAGTCAATCAAAGTTATTGGCCTAGGAGAGCGCCAATTACTTGTCAATTGTAGGTCATCCAGATGCATGAATATAGATGAACAGAAAAACCGTAGAGTAGAAATCAAAGCCCAGTTTTAGAATGGCTAAACTGACTAAAATAGAACGTGCTGCCGCACAATTAATGCTTCCTCCAGGAATAAAGTCTGTTTTTTTTCAGGGCAGAAGTTTTAGCTACGAGGAAATCTCAAATTTGAAGAAGCGGCTGAAAGATGAGATAGACCAAAAAAAATAAAGCAAACACCAATCTTTATCGTGTTTGTATATTTTATTACGTTATTGATTATAGTGCCCATTTGTATAATAAGTCTATTAGCGAATCAATCTATTGGTTCAAGAAATGAAACTTAATTAATGAACTATTCCAAAGTTGATATTTGAAATACAAAGTTAAATCCTTGAGTGCTGAAAATTAGATGTTTGCGCTAAGGTCAAAGTACTTGATATTCTTAAAGAAATATCAAGTCAATTCCTGGCAAAAATTGCCAAAATTTTTAAAACTGATTTTTCGGATTTTTTCATTTATTGGGTTTTGTGGGGAAAACAGTTCGGGATTGAAGATAATCTCCGAGCCCCCTTTTTAGACCCCTAAAACGGGAATGGCAATGCGGGATACGAGGCAAGAAGGAAGGCCGGCCGGTCGGGGTCTTCCTAATTTGATCAAATCGAACCAATGACCGTATTGAATTTTAATTGTCAAACAAATCTTCGATTAAATTCTGCCATTAAGAATTCTCCCGATATAAAGTTAGACTCACTTAAGGTTTCCATTTTAATCTATCATTTTTTAGACTAAACCTTTTTTTGTGACAGGGTAATTTGATAAAATACTTGCAAATATGCGGCGTGAGAGGGTTTGCTGCTATAGTTTTAGGGTGTAATACTATCAATCCTAAAATTATGAGTAAAAGCATCCTTTACACCAGAGTTTCAACTTTGGATCAACGTACAGATCGACAACGGGTAACCGAAAATGATTTTTCACTTGTTGTTGAGGATTATTGCTCTGGGAGTATTCCAATTTTTGAGCGGCCAGAAGGTTCTAAGCTTAAGAAGATGATTGATCGAAATCTTGTTAGTTCTATATCTGTTTGGCAGATTGATCGTTGCGGGCGTGACCTTAGGGACATCATTAACTTTATTTATTACACTTCAGAGCGTAAAATACCTGTCACTTTCCTATCTCAAGGATTAAGTACTCTAGATAAAGATGGAAAGGAGAATCCAATTTCAAAAATGATTATTTCGATACTTGGGGTGGTTTCGGAAATGACTAGGGCTCAGATATTAGAAAATCAACGGCAGGGGATAGAACTGGCCAAATTAGATCCTAACAAGTACATGGGACGAAAACCGGGATCGGTTGAAGATCCAATTAAATTCCTGTCCAAGAAAAAGAACCGTCAGGCGCTTGATCTCCTAAAGAATGGATATAAAAATGTAGAAGTAGCAAAAATAGTTGGATTACACCCTAATACCATTACGAAGATCAAACGGCACTTGTAATGGATACATTCTTCACGTATTATTTCTCGATACTGGGTGTTTTACATGTCCTGTCCATTATTTATGATACCATCAAATATCTCCTGGAGCAAGACGAGCGGGATTGGCAATTTGAATTGGCAAGTAATGTTTTGAATTGGTGCTTGGAACTTTACCCATCCTCAAAGAAGAAACCACATCTGAAGATGTTAGATGGTCCCTCGGATTATGCCGGTGAGTATTACCTTCATATAAATACCATTTATCTCTATAGAGAGAATAACCTAACCCGAAAACGTGTAATACATGTTCTTATCCATGAGTTTTTTCATTTCTATTTGATCACGAGTAATTCCAAGAATCAATTATACCAAAAGCAGCTGGAGATATATGGTGTTAATGATCATCCACAGGAGATTTTATGTGAAGCGTTGGCATCAGAACTCACCAAACGTTACCTCAAGTTATAAGAGAAAAAAATCCCCTCTTATTTTGAAGATGGGACAATTCCCAACAGTTTTCTCTGCCGATTAGAATATTTCCAGATCAACGCAGAAATACTAATTGGCATCCACAGCAGCTTGATTGAGTTATGTAGAGGACTTACGGTCCACCCATGAGGTGATCGAAGACTTACGACAATTCACTGAGTCTAATTTTTGTATGGATTCAGTTAACGCAGCTCGAATGAACTCTGATTTGGATTTTTTTTCCTTTACCAGTGTTTCCAATAACGTAACGTACTGCTTTGGGGTGATTCGAAGTGATATCATGATGTCTTTTCTCATAGTGTAAATCTTATTACTATAAATATGTATTACATCACTAAAAGTCACTCCTGTTGATCAAGTATTTCCCTAATTAGCTTATCAATATCAATTAAGTCTAAATTTTTTAGATGTTTTATGATTGTTTTTCTGCTGACGCCACTAAGTCGATGAATCGCCGACACAGTTTCCTTTTGATTCGTCTCCCTAAGTTCCTTTATGGCTTTCAGAATCATCTTTTTAGTCTTATTTGATTTAATAGCACCATTTAGGGTATTGGCAATTTTCGATCTGGAAACTCCCTCGATCTCTAATTCCTTGCTGACGTGTATCGTTTTTTCTCGATTTCCTTCAAAGACGTAACCCTTAGAATGAATAGTCTTGCAATGGAGATTAAAAAGCGCCAGTAGGTCTCTATAGGCTCTCCACTTAGACTCCGTAAGGTGTTCATTAATTCTATAGATGTATGCGAAGATAAATACGGGGTCTACTTCTGGATTGAGATGGAATAATCTATGGATGATACTTGCCAAGGTGCTGGATCTCTTACCCTTTTTAATCACCCTAGGTAGTTTAATCTCTACCCAGTCAATCGTTTCTAAATGTATTAGTTTATCACTAGGAAATAAGGTGCTAGTAGTAAGAGTGCGATTAATTAAGGAGATAGGTATTTTACTAATTCTCTTTTCTGCGTAGTTCAATGTATAATCCTTAGACTCACTATGTAATATACTCTGGTCTAAGCAGTTTTGAGCAGTTGGGACCTCTACTAAAGCAGATGGATTATAATACAGATTGGGATCATGGGAGATGAACCACATGTTCCCTAGACGTTCAGTCTTTTCATCAAACTCTATGCCTGGGAATACTTCATTTTTAAGGAACTGCATCACATTTTTGAAATGACAATGACTACTGATGATCTCATTGATTCGAATCAGTAGAGACAGACCTTTACCACCGCTGGATATACAAATAAGTGATATCATGTCTGGATAATTACAGATCAGCTGCTGCTTATATCTTTCTGCATCTGTAACATTATCGATATCGAGATACACGTAACCAGAGCCTCGAACGTAGTTCCTTTGAAAGTTCTCCGTTTTTATGGAATTGTATCGAACCACACAATTGGGTTGACAGCGGGGGAGATCTAACTTTAATTCGCTGTAACTAGAATCCTCTTTGGATAGAGTACGAAGCGTTGAGAAGTCTTTCCCATAGGGATTATTTCGAATAATATCGACAAGTTGATTGATTTCAATTGTTGAACTTGGGGTGTTGTTAGTTATACCCTCATCATAAAGTGAAAACATAATTGATAAGTATCTCCAGTGTGGACCTCCACCGCTCGATAGTGAATTAAGCGTTTAATATGCCCTAAACGTGGAGTAAGTTCCTGCCCCCAACGGCATAGAAAAAGGATAAAAAATCCACTTGAATTTGTAAAGTCTTCTTTGAAAAAGGGTGATGGATTAAATTTTTTTCCCTCTGCAGATGCTGATTTTATTGAACCTCAATAAAAAATCAGTAAGTTAGGTCAAAAAAAATGACCGATAATTAAATTTAATTTATATCTTTGTATCAGAAATTAAAAACGATGTTGAACTTACTTACAATTCTATTGAATAATTATCCGGTCTATCAGCCCGAATTAGATGGGTTTGAACGTGAAATCAGTACTTTGGATTTAGGATCTTTAGTAGTGGATACTCAGATTAGAATGGTACCTGCCAATGACATTGAAGTAAAGTCAATAAGGAAGGAGGGAGTAGATCCATTTAATGATGTTTTGGATGAAATCAAAAATGAGGTAATGCGCCTGAAGGAAGAGTTAACGGATTATTACAATTCAGATCTGGATTTAAATATCAACTTAATGAAGGATGCTAAGCCCTCACTGAAAACTATAAATAGGGAACTGTTTAAGCGAATCATCCGAGTTAGACGACTTCAGTGTGTACTGTCACCTAGTTACACCGAGACTAAAAGTTATAACGCTAAGTCGGATAAGTACTATAGTAATGCTAAATGTTACTATGTCGATGGTATGGGTGAGCAGAAGAGGATGATTTCCAAAAATGTGGGAACCCATGGCGATGGTTTAGAAAAGTTTACCGCGCGTTTAATGAAACTCAATGGGTATGACTTAATAACCGATTCAGCAACTCAAACCCGTTTGAAGCCTGATTTCATAGTTGAAAAGGGTGGCGTACAATACTTAGTGGATGTGAGTTTGAAAAACAGAGACTACTTTTTTAAAGTGCTCTTTACTCTTGAGCTATGGTCCAGATACAAAGATGTATATGGAATGAAGTAAAATTTTTTAATCAATTTTAAGTTAGGTCTGAAATGAGACCTAGATAATTATGTTAGATTACATTTCCGAGAACTCCGTGAAGCATAGTAGCGGATCTCACTTGCAAAGACCTTCGGGCAAAGATGAATTATCACTTGGACGCAATGACTTGTGCAACTGTGGCAGTGGTAGAAAGTTTAAGAAGTGTTGTACTAAAGGCAGCAGCACTAAAAATCCCTTCCCTGAGAATCGATTTGTTGGACATTTTGGCTTACAGGTTCACATAAATGGACAATGTAAGATGACTTTCACTGTCCCAAATGATCGATTTATTGGGGCAATAGACCTTATTCGGGCGAAAGGAATTTTTAAAGAGGATTACCTATCCATGGTTAATTGGAACAAAATTTCCTTTGGTGATTCAGATGAATTTATTTTCTCAGTATGCTTCCATGTACTTGCAGCAACCTTAATAGATTGTGGTGTTAAGGACCTTCATGAAGCGCCAAACAAAAGTTGGATTATGAATATTCCTTCAAATCATTCTGGAAAGATAGAGATTGGATCTCTAGGTCATGAAAAGTGGTTTGAAGTGGTATCAGATTTGGCAGGGGTTAATTTTCAATAGTCATGAGATCAATGGAATTATCACAACAAAGAGCATTACTACATCAGATGTATCAATGCCAAAATATTTCAACGTGTCAGTTCATGGTTCGAGATTACTTGGATCATTTGATTTTAGATGAATTCGAACCTATCCAGATAGAGAATTCTACTTCGGATGGACGTAAAAACCCTTATGGTCGCTGCTATGTAAATGCGGTGAATCATATGGACAATGGCGAGGTGTATGTTGAAGGATACGCTATCCATATAGATTCCAATAATCCTTTCCAGCATGCTTGGAACATTGATATGGGTGGACGACATATCGACCATACCCTCTCGAAAACATCGGAGCACTATCTCTTCAAAGGAGTGGCTATTCCATCAGACCTAGTTTATCAGGTTGGTTTTAGAAAAGGTGGTGTTTGGGGACCGGTGCTTCCCTTCTTAACCGAAGAGGAGCTCGATACGGTGAGAGAGTATAACGTTTACAACCAATATAATAGAATAACATTTTAACTAGAAGTGGTATGAAAATAGTAATTGTATCGTACACTATGTCCATAGAATGCGAACAGGAAATTGAAGTGCCTAATGATTTTGAGTTTAAATCATTTGATCCTGATGAAATGCTAGAGGAATTGGAGGATGAAATAGGAAGCTTTGAGCCCAAGGAAATTATTGTGAAAGGAGATGATGTAAATGGTGTTGATTTTGACACCATATATCAAATTGAATTAATAGATGACTAACACGTAATTATTATGAAAATCGAACTGGTAAACCCACAGGGGATAATTGGATTAAGATCATGTCTGCCACACTCCTCATTCATGGATCAGAATTTTGATGAACACATACTAGGTGTTCATAAGGAAACAGGATCAATTGTTTACAATCTGTATGGAGTTATCCATACAATAATTGAAGAGGACTACCCAGAGCTTAAAGACGAAGTTGAGAGCGATGAGTGGTTCGACGCCTACGATGAGATTGATGAACGTCTGCGTATCTCCAACGCTTTTTATGGACTTGAAGCCCTATTAGAAAATTCAGAGGATTTTCAGAACAATGGACTATGGGTCCCCTACACCCTTACGGATGATTTGGATCTCATTAATTATGATGGAGATAAAAGGACGTTAGAGTTGTCAATTAATAATGTTGTTTGAAACCATGCCAACCTTAATTATTCGCAGCAGCTTCAATTTAGCTGTGGGTATGACAACACTTGCATATTATGAATAATTTAAAAATGAATATAAGTGAAGCCGGTAAATTGATCGGTAAATCCGATAATCGAACGATAAAAAAGTGGCTTCAAGACCATAAGATATCTATTCACAGTGATGGTAGGGAATATGTTTATCGATTGGAGGTTGAATTAGAGGTTTTAAGACCTATTTGTCAGGACTTCAAAGATAAGTACCCATATGACTGGGAAAAGAAGTTAGAAGTCATCTGTGGAGAGAATAAGGAGTTGTATCAAATTCTAGTTAATGAATTTAGCAGCAGCTTCTATTCTCGGGATATTGTGGATTTTGAAATCATAGATCCAGATCATCGAATTTTCAAAAATCTCTACAGTGATGCTCAAACTGCCTAAGAACCCCCATCCAGGAATTAAAATACATTGTAGGAAGTGTAGACAGAACAATACAGGGTGCAACCATTATGATCATCATAGATTTCGAATGTGCTTTATTGATCGAAATACCGGGAAGCATCGGAGTAAAATTCTTAAAGCCTCCACTTATAACGATGCTGTTGTAGAAGGAATTGAATTTCGGGCACAGGTTGAACGCAAAGAGTTAGAAGTCGTTAAGAGTCGAAGTGAAATGAACTTTCCTGAGGCTCTAGTGAGATACGAGAACTATTTGAATGGTAAAACAGAGTATGCTCATCTCACTCGAAGCGTTTCAAAAAAGCATCGGAACGAAGTGATTCGTTATTGTGAGCTTTTCGGCAAGTCACTTAGGCGTAACCACAATTTAAGGCATTTCAAACCGGGTCAGATTTCTAATTATGACGTATCTATATTCTACAGCCAGATGGAGTTGCGGTACCCATCCCCAAAGACTTTCAATAAGATACTCTCCTGTCTGTCCTCATTTTATAAGTTTCTTATTGAGATAGAAGAGTTGCCAATCAAGAACCTGTTTACAAATTGTGTCCGGAAGCATGTACCAAATGGTCAGAATCTAATTTTATCCAAGGAGGAGTTTGAACGGATTCTAATGGCAGTAGAGAGTAAACCATCACTTCAGGAGAAAAGGACTAATGGCAGAAGGGATAACATGTATGAACCCTGGATGGCTAATGCCTTTAAGTTGTTTCTATATATCGGTGGGAGACGAGAGGAAATTTTAAGTTTAAGATGGAAAGACATTGTTGAAGGTCCAAATGGTATTTTATTCTTTCAATTACGGAATTATAAAGTGGAGCGTTTAAAGAAGCGAGAGGTAGATTCTAAATTCGTTCCAATTGGTTCTGATCTCCTTGAATTATTAAATGAGATGGGGTATAAGGAGCATAAGGGAAATGACCTACAGCTCATTGATCCTGATGGGAAGTACACCATGAATACATTAATAGAGAAGGTAACCAAGTCATTTACTCATTTCAGAGAGAAATCTGGGGTAGAAGAAGCATACACCTTAAAGCACCTAAGAAAAACCTACCTGACTTGGCTGTATCACTCAATGGGAAGTGACAGTAAACTTGTGTCATCACATTCATCAATGACGGTGCTAGAAAAGCACTATATCAATCCACTAGTATTAAATATGGACCAGGAGCGTCTTTTGGGTATAAAAGTGTTCGGTTAGACCTAATTTTTACCTAACACACGAGCAAACAATTATAACACAACAAGCGTTATAATTTTCTAAGTGTCTGATCTGATGGGTTTTTCTTTAAGGGAAAAGGATAGAATCTTAATCTTATGAGCCCGACGAGCTACCTACTGCTCTATCCCGCGATGTGGACAGCAAAGATACAACAAGTATTGGGATTACACCAAATGCGTGGTGAATTTTCTTAGATTTTGTAGTGGATAGTCGGGTTTTTCTATCTACTACGCTTTGTTGTAGTGATCATATAGATACCAAGGAAGTGCGAGTGAAAAGCCGACCAAAAACAAGGAGGCCAAATATTTGATAAACTGTTTGTTGCTGATGGCCTTGATCTTAAGTCGGTAGATAATGAATATGAGGAATGTAGAGGCGGCAATTGTCAGATCAGCATTCAAAATACTCATGCCGTAATTCAGGTTTATTTGTTCGAAAAACAGAGCAGTAGACCACTCTCCATTATTGGATTGAATGAATTGGAAAATATAATAGTAGGGGACAGCGACACCCAAAATGCTCAAAAGAGCAAAAACCTTTTTCATAAAGACCGTGTTTAATGATTCAGTTGATTCTATATCCTGCTCCCAGACAAAGGCTGTGAGTTGATGGCTCCCAGCCTTAAAGGTGCTAGTTATTCACCGCCATTTCTGTTGGGTGCACGGGTGGAAGGCCAGGTGCGTTCCTTGCCAGATCTGGGGTCTTTGCCTAAATCAGCTTTTTCACGAGAAGTTTTTTCAGAGTCCTCGCTGGCCATGAAAGCGAGTACGGCGGTCAAGATGGCGTTATTGCGCACATCGTCAAACACGATTTTGTCGTACGTGTCTAGGTTGGTGTGCCAGGTGTAGTTGAAGTAACTCCAGTTGAGTGAACTGAGTGAAAATGCGGGAGCACCTGCAGCGACAAATGAGGCGTAATCTGAACCACCACCTCCAGGGGTCCCTGGGAAGGTTGTTTCGATGTGTTTTTTTACACCCTGGGGCACTTCAGACAGCCAGCGTCCTAAGTAGGAGTAGGCGTGCAGGAATCCTTGGCCGGATATTTGCACGACTCTTCCAGTTCCGTTGTCTTGATTAAAGAGCGCTTGAAGGCCGTTCACGACTTCAGGATGGTCTTCTACAAAAGCTCTAGAACCGTTTAGACCTTGTTCCTCACTGCCCCAAAGTCCGATGATGATGGTGCGTTTCGGATTCGGGTACACTTTTTTCAAAATGCGCGCAGCCTCCATCATGGTGATGGTGCCTGTTCCATTATCTGTGGCTCCAGTTCCCCCATCCCAAGAGTCAAAGTGGGCAGAGAGGACCACGTATTCATCGGGTAATACAGTTCCAGGAATAGTGGCTATGGTGTTAAAAGTGGGGACTTTGCCGAGTTCTTTTGACTGAGCGACAATTTTGAGCACCGGTTTATCTCCGTTTTCTGCCATTCGGTACACTAGGCCATAGTCCTCCAGAGAAAGATCGATGACTGGAATTTTTTTTGTGTTGGCGCTAAACACTTTGTTGGCACCAAATGCATTGGACCACTGAGATTGTATCAATCCTGATGCGCCAGCTTGTTCCAAGGCGGTATTTATGGTTCTTCGGTCGTAACCCGTGCGTGCCAGGTTTTCATTCCACTCCTTATTGGCCGCATCACGCTGATTTTTCATCTGCTCAAACGATTCTTCTGTGGCAAATTCTTTCCAGTTGTAATCAGGTCTTCCAGTGGGTTGGGGCATAGAGATACAGACTAATTTACCTTTGATCTGCTTTAACCAGCCGGCAAATGCTACAGAGTCCTGGACCACAGGAAAGGGGATCGCCTCTGCCACCACTCCTTTGGCTGAGGTAGACGGGCTCCATGCCAATTGTCTTCCGTGTAAGGACACCACTCGAGGTTCCACTAAATCAATATGCGAAATGCCGCGTTCCCAACCGCGCCAGGTACCCCAAGCCTCGTTATTGGCCTGAATACCCCACCGATTAAAGGTAGCTACCGCCCATTGATGGGCTTGGGCCATTTGGGGCGTACCGACCAACCTAGGCCCGATGACATCCACTAATTCGTGGGCCAGTATGTCTAATTGGGAGTTTTCAGTGGCTTCTTTTTCAATTTGGGCTACAATATCTTTTTGTGCCCATAGTCCAGAAAAAGATATCAAAAAGGCCAACAACAGGGAAAAACGTTGATTCATCGTGGAGTTCGTTAAGGTTTAGTTGAAGAAATATACATAAATTTTGATCAATCTGATCCATTGAGCTGAAGGAACCTTATTCCTGGTAGTTTAGTACATTTAGGCACGTTTAATCTAGCATAAAGACTGAGTATTGGGAGGGCATATTGAATTAGGACTTCGGAAAAATGCCGCACAGTTCACGCTACTGGTGCTG
>Ga0222714_10004056_pt1 | contig 14573 bp, 19 predicted proteins | sample C33_3DmetaG_FD_165048 | JGI IMG/M metagenome (GOLD analysis project Ga0222714, IMG submission 165048) | Estuarine water microbial communities from San Francisco Bay, California, United States - C33_3D | ecosystem: Environmental > Aquatic > Marine > Unclassified | place: USA: California... | reverse complement strand
CTTCAGTGACTGTTTGGTTGGTATGTTTGGCGGTCTTGACCTTCTGGTTGATCCGTACACTGCATCCACCAGCGGCACTATCCGTGTTGTAGCATTGCAGTCTGTAGACGTAGCAGTACGTCACGCAGTCAGCTTTGCCTACGGCAATGATGGTGTGTAATAACTAGCAATACGAAACGGGCGGGGGTAACACCCCGCCCTTTTTCGATGGAGCCATTATGAAATATGAAGTATTGAAGGGTTGCGTCATAAATCTAAAAGGCAGACAGAAGGGCGAAATTCTAGAAATATCTGACGAAGACGCAAAGATGCTCATGGCACTTGGCCGAATTGGGCCAGCCAATGAGGAAATTACCGTAGAAAATAGGTCTATCGGCCTGGATGAAGAGAGCAAGCCCAGACGGAGAGGCCGTAAGAGTAAGGCTGACTTGTAATGGCTGTTGAAACCGCTTCTGACAGAGCCGCGCTTCTTGCGGATTTTGGTGAACCTGTCAAATTTAACCCGGCAAGCGGATCGGTTAAAACCATCACGGCTATTTTTGACAATATCTACGAGGAAGTAGAGGCTGGAGGAACTGTCGGTGTCTCCATGCAACAGCCACGGTTGTTTGTAAGGACTGCTGACATCACTGGCGCAGTAGAAGGCGATGCCATGACGATCCGTGATGTCGCATATACCATTCGAGTTGTTATGTCTGATGGATTAGGTATGACTGAGCTTGTCTTGGAGAAAGACTAGTGGCGCATATCAGAAAACAAATCCGCGATGACATTATCACCGCATTGACCGGCTTAACAACAACCGGAAGTAACGTCTTCAATCATCGGGTATATACACTTGGCAGTAACAAGTTGCCTGCGCTTTGCGTGTATACCAATTCCGAAGATAGTCAGTATCAGACTATTAATCCACCCAGATCGGTCTTAAATACGCTTACTGTAAATATCGAAGGTTATGTCCAAGCAACATCTGGATACGATAACACCATAGATGATATATGCCTGGAAGTAAGCGAGGCACTTTATACCGACTTAACCAGAGGAAATCTCGCCAAAGATACCCGTATTGTGAGCATGAGCAGTGAACTTAGCGATGATGGCGAACAGCCGTTATGCGTTGTGGTAATTACTGTGGAGGTCACATATATGTATAATGAGGATGATTTAGAGACTCCGATATAGGTGTAAGAAATGGCTAAAAGAATCACGATACACAAAGGGGATAACGTGCAAGAAATTTGGGAAGAAGACTTCCCGAATATGGAGCGGAAGGGCTGGTCAAAAGAGCCGCCTAAACCGAAAGTAAAGAAAGTAGTTAAGCAAGAAATTAACGAGGTAGAAGATAATGGCAACATTTAGCGGCTCTGGTGGCACTGTTCTGGTAGGTTCCGATGCCATTGGTGAGATTAAAACCTACACCATTGATGAGACTATGGACACCCTGGAAGATACTTCAATGGGTGACAGTTCTCGCACATACAAGGCATCCCTGAAAACATTCAGCGGTTCATGCGATGTTATGTTCGATGACACTGATACCGCCCAGCAGGCTATGACTGTTGGTAGTTCAGTAACCATGTCCTTCCAGATGGAAGGCAATACCACTGGTGATCATAAATTGTCTGGTACTGTATTAATTACAGGCCGTTCAATCTCTGCCAGCTTTGATGGCTTGGTAGAAGCATCACTCAGCTTCCAGGGTACTGGCGCATTAACTGAAGGGACTGTTGCATAATGAAATTGATTGATACTGCGGTATCACATTTCACTAGCAAGCCAGTTCGCTCTATCGAGGTTCCAGAGTGGGAGGTCACGCTTTATGCGAAGAATCTCACTCTGGAGGATAGGGCTAAATGGTTCAGGCGGTCTGATGGGGATACCACCGATTTTGTAATTTACGCGCTTATTTTTGGGCTTACAGATTCTAATGGTGAGCAAGTTTTCACTCTAGAGGACAAGCATACGCTAAAGCGCAGTGCTGATCCTGGCATTGTGAATAGACTGGCTGACTTTGTTCTTGATTCTGGAGTCAAGGAAGAGGAACGCGAAAAAAACTGATAGATGATCAAGGGAATCCAACAACCATATATTGGATGTTTGAATTAGCACATTCTCTTGGTCAGCCACTATCAGCAGTAATGTCGATGACGGAGGAAGAATTCCGTCATTGGTTTGCTTATTTCCGTCTTAGAGATAGTAGAGCAAAAAATGGCAACGGCAAAAGAACGAATAATTCTCGAACTAAAGGCGCAAGGCTCTAAGCAAACTGCGGAAGAGTTATCTAGGGTTGCTGATGGTATTATGGAAATCAATGAGGGTCACAGGCAACTTGACCGTCAGATGAATAAACTTATCCCCGGATATAAGAATTATAATAAACAATTAAGAAACTCCAACGGTAACTACAAAGAAGCGGCAGGCGGTATGCGCATGATGCGTGGGGGTGCCGCCCAGCTTGGCTATCAGATTCAGGACGTTGCGGTACAGTTGCAGATGGGGCAAAACGCAATGATGGTTTTTGCCCAGCAGGGTTCGCAGATAGCGTCCTTGTTCGGTGCTGGCGGTGCTGCATTTGGCGCAATTTTGGCAGTATCCGCAGGCCTGGCTACATATTTCAAGAATGCAAAGATATCAACCGCAAATACCAAAGAACTTGCAGATGAAGTTATGGGACTTAAAAAATCCTATAACGAATTAACTCAAGCGCAGAGAGAATTACTGCAAGTAAAACACGCCGAAGAAACATTAGAAATTACGGACAAAATAAAAGCTCTTCAGGATGAATTGGTTGCTGCTGCTGACGCTCAAAGAGTGTTCTCTGAAATGGAATCATTTCAACCTACTTCTATCTCTGCTGATATGTATGCCAGATCGCTTGCCGAAGCTCATCGGCAGATGACTACATTAGGGGAAAGGACTGCCACACACCAGGGAGAGATTGATAATTTACGGGATAGGCTTGCTGCTCTTAATGGCGAGTATACTAACTACACAAATAATGTCGCTGGTGCAAACGCTGAAGTATCAACAATGATTGATAATCTACTTGCAGAAGTAGATGCTCTGGAGGCTAACAAGAGAGCGCGGCAAGAGGAGTTTGGTGTATTTCTTGATAACTTTAATCAGGAAATAGCTGCTATCGATGCCAGAACAGCAGCAGAAAAGAAGGCCGCAGAAGAAAAGATAGCAACAGAACAGATGCTCTATGACACATTCAAGGGATTTGATGAGAAAAGAGCAGAAGACGAACAGGCCGCACTTGATAGATTCTTTGACAACTTTGCCGAAGAAACAAGGATGATGGAAGAGCGGAACGCCAGGATCAAGCAATTAAATGATGGCGCATTGCAGTCATACGGGTCAATGTTCGGCGGTATAGGGGAGATGATGAAAGATGGAAGCCGTGCCCAACAGGCCGCATTCGCAGTCCAGAAGGGTATTGCTGTCGCGCAGGCTGTTATGAATCTGCATAAGGCAGTATCTGAAGCGAACACACTGCCATTCCCTGCTAACTTTGCGGCAATAGCACAAGCAGTTGCTACGGGTACTGCGGCGATTGCTGGAGTTAAGTCAGCCTCATTTGAGGGTGGCGGCTATACAGGTATGGGAGCCAGGTCAGGTGGTATTGATGGAAAAGGCGGCTTCCCTGCGATCCTCCATCCCAATGAAACCATCATCGATCATACGAAGGGTCAATCTGGCCGTCCTGTAACGGTTAATTTTAATATCACCGCCAATGATACATCTGGGTTTGACCAACTATTGCAGTCAAGAAGGGGGCAAATAATAGGCATTATCAATCAGGCGGTAAATAATCGGGGGAGGCCGTCAGTGGCATGAGCGGGACATATCCCACAACTCCAGTATTCAGCGCACTGAATTTCACCAGCCAATATTTTAACCTGTCATCCCAGACTATTTCTGGGCGTATCCAGGTTCGTAATATTGGCGGCCAGCGATTTAGCTTTACGGCCAGTTATCCTCCAATGACCAGGACAGAGTTCCAGCCAGTTATTGCATTTATTATGAAACAACGCGGAATGGCTGAGACATTTACTATTGTTCTGCCAGAGATCAGCGATGCGTCAGGTGACGTATCTGGGACAATGCTGGCAAATGGTGCCGGTACTATTGGTGACACTTTAATCGGCATAGACGGCTTTACAGGGACTCTGAAGGCCGGAGATATGTTCAAGTTTGCCGGTCACAGTAAGGTCTACATGGCAACATCAGATAGAAGTGGCCCTGGCGCACTATCTTTTGAGCCAGCCCTAATTTCGTCAGTGTCTGATAATGAAGTTATTACATATGACAATGTGCCTTTTACTGTTCGGCTCTCAAACGATGTTCAAGAATTCGCTATTGCGACAGACCTGCATTATTCATACGAAATAGACTTTGTTGAGGCGATATGACCAGGTCAATCGATGCGGCAACCCAGACCGCTCTTGCTGGCGATAATTTCAATATCGCTACATTGATCCAGCTTGATTTCTCAACTGTAATCAGGCTAACAGACTGGCAGAGAAATGTTACTGCCATGACAAATACATTTATATCCAGTCCAGATTTGAAGTCCACCAGCAATATCACCGAAAGTGGTGAATTACGAATAAATGAAACGACTATAGAATTTGGTGGAGAAAGCCAAACCTATATATCCCTGTTCTTCAATAATGATTACATCGATGTCAGGGGCCGAATCTGGAGAGCGGTATTAGACTCAACTGATACAGTGGTAGGTTCGCCGGTACTTATATTTGATGGGCGTATAACAACATATGGGATATCTGATGATGATACATCGTCAAAAGTAGCAGTATCTCTAGCGTCACATTGGAAAGATTTTGAGTTGATTAAAAATAGAATGACCAATAGCAATAGTCAAAAATTGCATTTCAGCAGTGATCTCGGTTTAGAGTTTGCGCATGAAACCCGCAAAGACATCAAGTGGGGTAAATCATAATGCCATTCTGGACGGTGTTAGCCGTTGTTTTTTCAGTCGTTGCCACTGGCGTTTCATATGTCCAGGCAAAGAAAGCACAGAAAGCGGCTAAAAAGAATCAGGCAAAAAACCAGGAACTGCTAATAAATAAGCAGTCCAACGTTGAACCTATTCCGGTCATTTATGGTGAGCGGCGTGTAGGTGGGACAAGAGTATTTGTTCATACTGGCGCAAAATATATTGCGGCAAGTTCTGGCTGGGAGAAGTGGGATTACGGGACATCATCTTGGATAACAGACACAAGTTCTACTAGCGCACCAAATGAATACTTGTATGTGGCATTGGTTTTATGTGAAGGCGAAGTTGAGTCAATCACAAATATTGAGATTGATGACCTACCGATTACCGATAGCAAATATACAGGCTTAATCACGGCTCAAACATTCACTGGTGCGGATAACCAGGCCGCTTCATCTTTGCTTCAGCAGGCAACTCAAGATTGGACAAGTGATCATAAATTGTCTGGTATTGCTTATATTGCCTTGCAGTTCAAATATGCGCCAGAAATCTGGAGTGGGGTACCAGAGATCACTGCGCTGGTAAAAGGTAAAAAAGTATACGATCCAAGAACGTCTACTACTGCATGGTCAAATAATCCTGCTTTGTGCATAAGAGATTATCTAACCAACACCAGATACGGGAAGGGTATACCGACATCAGCCATCGATGACACCACATTTAGCAATGCCGCTACAGATTGCGAACAGTCAGTTGTCCAGCATGACAATACATCCGATACGATGTCTATCTTTGAGTGTAATGTCGTACTCGATACCAGCAAGACGCTATTTGATAATCTAAATATTCTGGCGATGGGATGTCGCGGTTATATTCCATATGTTCAGGGTGAATATCAGTTAGTTATAGACAAGACTAGAACAAGCCAGTTTACATTCACGAAAGATCACATAATTGGCGGCATTGCCATTCGCGGGGAGGCAAAAGAAGATAAGTTCAACCAGGTTATCGTTAAATTCGCCAACCCTGACAGAAACTGGCAAGACGATATAGCAATATGGCCCCCTGCAGGATCACAAGAAGAAACAGACTATCTCGCTGAAGACGGCGGCATATTGTTAAAGGACGAAATAGAATTAGATACGATAACAAATTACTATCAGGCCCGCGATTTAGCGCGAGTATTCCTATTACGATCAAGGAACCAGCTAAAGACCCAGATCACAACAACAAGCGAAGGGTTGGCATATTCTGTTGGCGATGTGATCTCTATTACGCATACCACTCCAGGCTGGTCAGCAAAACCATTCATCATTGAGGAAATGACTATCAATGAAGACCTGACTGTCGATTTCCAGTGCGTGGAATATGATGGGACGATCTATACATATGATGTAAACGCTGAACAAGACGCATATCCAGATACATATCTTCCTGATCCGTCAGCTATCAGAGAGCCAACTAATTTGTCGGTAACTGAAGATAGTGATGTTAACGATGATGGAACCGTTAGATACAGGGCTGTCATTACATGGGATGCCCCAGATGATCTATTTGTTACCGCTTATCATGTTCAGGCAAAATTGAGTACAGCAAGCCAGTATGTTGAGCGCACAACATCTGAATTGTATTACATCGTTAATAATCTAAAGCCTGGAACTTATAATCTGCGCATCAGATCAGTAAATACCAACATAGGCGCATATTCTGATTGGGTGACAACAACAATTGCTATTGGCGGCAAAACAACAGCAAATGCCGCGCCAACTAATGTAACTGCGACAGGCAAGCTAAAACAGATTTTAGTGGATTGGGATGATCCTGCTGATGCTGATCACAAGGAAAGCCAGGTATTTAGGAATACATCTAATGATTCTGGGACATCTGCTAAAATAGCTACCACATCAGCAAGTTATTACATTGATACAGATGTCACTCCTGGTTCAACATATTACTATTGGATAAAAAGTGTTGACCGATCTGGCAATGCATCAGTATTCAGTTTAGGTGTAAGTGCAAGCGCAGACGCAGAGTCATCAGGCTTTCCTTCAAATGCCATAGGTTATGTCTACTATCAAAGTTCAACTGCAAGCAATCCTGGTACACCATCAGCCGCATCATATGCGTTTTCTAATGGTGCCTTCACTGGATTAACTGCAGGATGGGGTGCAAATCCTCCGACTATTAGCGGCTCATCACAAATCTGGTACTCCAGATATACAGTAGCAGAATCATCTGCTGGATCAGGTTCTGGGACACCAGCATTTGAGGCTACTCAGCAGGGTTACGGGTTTGTTGGGCTTGTCACATTCTCAAGTTCAACTACTTTGACTGATGGTACAAACTCATTTAATAGTGCTACAAAGGTAAGTGTTGGCGGGGCGGCGTATGACGTTAATACAAATGTCACAACCATAAACGGAGGCCAGATAACATCTGGCACCATAACCGCGAATCAAATAGCGGCCAATACAATAACGTCTGCTGAGATACAATCTGGATCAATTACTGTAGATAGAATACAAAGCGGAACTTCATCTACTTCATCTGGACGTACATTCGGTCTTGGTGCTGGGGCAACTGTAAACGGCTTTAATGCCGCAGGCGTTTTCACAAGCAGTACAAGTTCTGCGGCAGGATTGATTGTTGGCACAACACAGTCTGTCGGCGCGGCATTAGCCGCTGCAAATTCGCTGAACACCGCCGGTAATGTGGCAATTATTGGTTATGGTGATACCACTACTAGTTATACTGGCGCGGTAACAAATGGCATTTTGGGCGAACCAACTTATGGTGTCCGTGGGTACCATAATACATCCAATAAATATGCCCAGCTTGGCACATCGTCATATAGTGTATATGCCAATTCAGACATATATTGTGCTGGATCATATCTGCCATTCACAGGTGTGCATGATGCGCTTCTTGATGATCAGGAATCAGTAGAAATTGGTGATATATTGGTTGATGTTTCTATTGAGGCAAAATCAGATATTTCAAACGTGATTTCTCTTGCCACAAAATCTAGCAGTACAGCCCAACCAACAGCGATAGGGATATTCAGTGGATATGCGCCGGATGATCATATCCCGATTACATTGCAGTCTGTCATTCCTGCCAACCATGATGATAAGGTACCGACACCAATTATCACGGTGAAGGAGGCATATATTAATTTGCTTCAAGATAATGATCTGGTTTATGTAAATGCGGTTGGCGAAGGTCAAATCAATGTGTGTGGCGAGAATGGGAATATACAGCCAGGTGATCTGATTGTGACATCATCTGTACCAGGTAAAGGCATGAAACAGAATGATGATATAATCCGTTCATGTACGGTGGCGAAAGCCAGAGAGGCCGCGGAATTTAGCGGTAATGAAACAGCGCAAATAGCGTGTATCTATCTTTGCGGGTGATGAAATGACAGTTTATTTAGTGCAAGGCGATGCTGGTAGTCAAGTAAAAGCAACCATAACCAGGGAAGATACTGGCTCTGCCGTAGACCTGACAGATGCCACTCCGCGCCTGAAATTTAAGAAAAAGAATACTGACACTGTGTTAACCACAATAACATCTACAGCAAGCAGTCCAAGCGATTTGCAGGGCGGTGTTGCTGTTTTTGAATTTGGATCATCCGCTTTGGATATATCACCAGGCGCATATATTGGGGAAATTGAGGTTACATTTGATAGCGGGAATATTGAGACTGTATACGAACAAATAGATATTGTTGTTCGTGAAGACTATTAATGCCTAAAGTAACTGTTACAGGTAAGGGGCTAATTGCCGGGATAAAAAACCTGCGATTAAAAGCTTCTATTGCAACAAGGCATCTGATAGCAGATATTCTTGTTGGCAGATTCCTATTGTCTAGCCGATTTGTAAATGCTATCGGATTGACAGAAATTCTAGTCAAGGCATTTGGCCTAAACAAGACTGATAATGTAACCGCCACAGAATTAATTGAGTTAGACTATTCAAAAAATGTATATGAAACGCCACCTGTAACAGATTTAATGGCAATTGGGCTTCAGAAGCCAGAGACAGACAACTTTACAGTATCTGATATTGCTTATTCAGCAATAGGCAAGAATATAACTGACCAAATATCTGCCACAGACACAACTTCTATAGCCGCCGGATTTGGCGCATCTGACACAGTTTATGCTACAGACGATGTTGGAGCGCAGGCAACTATAGATGATGATCAATATATGTTGTTTGGCAAGAACCTTTCTGAAGCCCCAAGTGTTGCAGATACCGTATCAATAACAGCCGCATATATAAGAGAATTTTCTGAATCAGTAGGGATTACTGATACATTCGTAAATGGATTAGCAAAAATCCCAAGCGAAAGTCTGACAATGTCAGAAACTTTCACGCTATTGGCTGAAAAATCGGAATCTGATACACTGCTCTCAGCAGATTCAGGCACTCTGATTTCGCAGGATTATGTTGATAATAATCAGTATTTTGATGCCGACTATGTCGGACAATATAGGACATTTTAAAGGCTAAAATTATGATACAGTCAAATATCAAAGCAACCGGAAAATTAAACGTCATCTTGCGTGATGTTGACGGCAATGTGAAAGAAGAGCGTAACATTGATAACCTGGTTGTCAGTGCTGGCTTAAATTACATTGCATCCAGAATGAAAGATGCTACAGATACTGCAATGGGTTACATGGCAGTAGGCACCGGTAGTACTGCCGCCGCCGCAGGCGATACTGCTCTTGGCAGTGAAACAGATAGAAATGCCGTAACCAGCATAACAGTATCCAGCAATACAATAGAATATGTTGCATCATGGTCTGCTGGCGATGCTACAGCCGCATTAACTGAAGCTGGCATTTTCAATGCATCTTCTGCCGGGACAATGCTTGCAAGGGTAGTATTCTCTACTGTAAATAAAGGCGCAAATGACACCTTGACTATTACTTGGACGATTACACTGAGTGCTAGTTAATGGCAACAATAACTACTAGAGCAGGTAAAGGATCGCCATTAACTAATAACGAAGTTGATGCCAACTTTACCAACCTAAATACAGATAAATTAGAATCAAGCGATTTATCTGTAACTACTGCCGCAAATAGCGGGTCTGGTAGTCTTTCGTATTCGTCTAATGTATTTACATTCACCCCGCCTGATCTATCGTCATATGTAGTCGATTTATCTGCGTTTGATACAGATGATTTGTCAGAAGGCACGACAAACCTGTATTACACAACCGCACGATTCGACACTGCTTTTAGCGGGAAGGATACAGATGATCTATCCGAAGGCACGACAAATCTATATCACACCGATGAGCGTGTAGATGACAGGGTTAATACATTATTACAGGCCGGTTCTGGTATCGCATTATCATATGACGATGCCGCTGGCGAACTGACTATAGATTCTGATCATATAGAGTACGATGCAACTAACAATACAGGATCATCTATAGCAAAAGGAACGCCGGTATATCAGACTGGATCAAGCGGTAATACGATAACTATTGCTCCTGCTGATTCTGATGGTTCAGGAACTATGCCTGCGATTGGCATGACTTCAGAAACTATAGCTAGTGCAGGAACCGGGAAAGTAGTATTTCTTGGGCTTGTTAAAGGGTTTGATACATCGTCCTTTACTGAAGGCTCTACTCTATATATATCAACTACCGCTGGTGGTTTAACGGCAACCAAACCAACAGCAGAATCTGCCCTGGTACAGAATTTCTGTAAGGTAATTAAATCTCATGCTACTAATGGCTCAGTTGTCGTCATGGGTGCAGGCAGATCAAATGATGTGCCTAATCTTGGCAATGGCAAAATATTTATAGGGAATGGAACTACAGGCTATGAGCAGAGAGTTCCTGTTGTAGCAGATATATCTGATGCTGGCGCACTTGCGCCTTTGGATACAATAAACAATGCCTATTGGTCTGGCACCGATCTTGCGGTAGAACACGGCGGGACAGGTGCATCAACAGCTTCTGATGCTAGGACTAATCTTGGTGTTGCAATCGGCTCTGATGTATTAGCATATGATAGCAATCTGCAATCATTTGTAACGGCATTAACACTGCCGACATCTGATGGTACTAATAAGCAGATATTAGAGACAGATGGTGCTGGAACATTAAGTTTTGTTGATCCAGAATTTGGCGGTTACACATCTAAAACCATATCTTCAGATACAGCATTAGATGCCACGACAGCTTATAGAGCAGGGAAAAACACTATTATTAATAATGGCGTTACTTTAACTGTACCGTTTGATAGTCTTTTAGAAATATACAATATATATGTTGCTGAAAAAGCATTGTAAAGACAGGTGATAAAATGGCACTTAAACTAAACTCAGCATCAGGCTCAATTACATTAACCGCAGAAGATGGTAGCGGCAATGTCGACATCAGTATTCCAAGAGCGGGATTTGCGGCAACTGATCCGCAACTAACAGACCTGGCTGCTCTAACTCCGTCAGATGGAGAATTTATCGTAGGCGATGGGGCTAATTTCGTTACGGAATCAGGTGTAACTGCTCGAACATCTCTTGGTCTTGGCTCTATTGCTACACAAGACAGCACATCAGTGTCTGTTACAGGCGGTGCGATTGATGCCACTATCATCGGTGGTACAACCCCGGCGGCTGTTACTGGTACAACAATCACTGGTACTAGCTTTGTTACATCTGGAGATGTCAATACTTCAGGTCTTAACGATTCATCTGGAAACGAAGTAATAGCTTTTGACAGCAACCAATTCTTTGCTGGAGTATTTTCAGATAAAGTTTCCGCTTTAGGTAATACAGGAACGGCACAAACTATAAATTGCACAAGTGGACAAGTTTTTACAGCAACATTGACAGATAATTGCACGTTCACTTTATCGTCAGCAAATAGCACATCAAACAGAGCCTCATCTTTTATTCTTGTCTTGACTAATGACGGAACAGCAGGCAGAACAGTTGCATTTAGTGGCGGCACTATCAATTGGCCCGGTGGATCCTATTCTAGGACAACTGACGCGAACGCAACTGATATTTGGGTATTCTTTACTCCTGATGGTGGAACAACATGGTATGCAAATATTTCAATGAAAAATCTAAGCTAATACCGGGGGGAATATGGCTTTAACTCAAGACCAATTAAATATTTTGGAGTATCAGACCAAACTTGCTGAACCAGAAGCAAAACGACAGTTAGTAAACCAAAGGATTGATGCCTTAAAAACTGCAAAAGATATTTTGACAGAGAACAGAAGAACAAAGCCTCTATCTGAAGCAAAAGATATTACGGTAGAAGAAATGATAGAGATGGCTGAAGACCTTTTGGGATTTGCTCAAAATGTATCCGATTAATAGCATACAAAGGAAAATGCCTCCGTATGCTTATGCGGACGGCCAATTTACTGAAGAAGAATTGGCGATTTTAAAGGAAATAGCCATTACATCAGAAAATGATGCGACTGTAGGTTCTTCAGGAAGATCAGAAGTAAATAAAAATATAAGAAAAACAAAAGTAAAATTTTTGGATTATAGTAAAGAATATGACTGGCTTTTTAGCAAAGTATCTTTTTTAGCTGAAGATTTAAACCAACAATTTTATGGCTTTGATTTGAGTTGGCTTGGAGAACCGTTGCAGTTTACAAACTATTTAAGTAGTGAAAAAGGGTGCTACAAATGGCACCAGGATATGGGGGCAATCATAAGCAGAAAACTGTCGTTTGTTTTGCAGCTTTCAAACCCAGAAGAATATGAGGGCGGTGAATTACAGCTTATGGTAGGTAGTGATGAGCCGGTACAGGTAGAAAAAAAGAAAGGGAAGGTTGTAGTATTCCCTTCATGGACAGTACACAGAGTGACCGAAGTAACTAAAGGCAGCAGGCAAAGTATGGTTTGCTGGGTTACTGGAAAATGTTTTAAGTGAGGTTTTTATGCCTATTGGAAGCAGCAGGTTAAATCTTTTTGGCGGTCTTACATACGAAGCAGGCTCTGAAACATATACAGCGCCAGACAGCATAACTTTTGCCTCGCCGATTATACTTTCAGTGACTGGCTATGGTGGCCCAGGGTCTAGCGGAGCCAATGGTGATACTGGTGGTCTTGGCGCTGGAGGCACCGGCGGGGCCGCCAGTGAGCCTGGTGGTAGTGGTGGGTCAGCGGAGCCAGCAGGTGCTACAGGTGCGGCTGGTACTCCAGGTGCTGCGGCTTCTGTTTTTGGCTATACATTCCCTGGCGGTGCTGGTGGTTCTGGCGGTGCTGGTGGAAGTGCTGGGTCTAATGGTGTTAATGGTACTGATGCTGGCCCCCCTACCGCCCCTGGAGGCAGCGTACCTGGCGGGTATTCTGGTGGTAATGGCGTATGGGGTGGTGGCTTTGGCGGCGGGTATGCCCCATCTGTAGGTAGTTACTGTGTTTCTTCTGGCGGCTCTGGCGGCGGCGGCGGCGGCACTTCTGGCAACGGCAGTTCAGGTAGTAATAATGGTGGTTGGCAGAATACTCCTGGCGGTGCTGGTGGTTCTGGCGGCGGTGGCCCTGGTGGCGCTGGCGGGGGGGTATTTACTATTTACGGCTGCTCCCAAGTTTTTCGTATAACTTATGCAGCGGCTGGTGCTAATGGCTCTACTGGAGCTGGTGGAGGCGGTGGTGGAGGTTACGTTTCACCTTCAGCAGGTGGCGGCTCATCTGGAGCGCCAGGTTCAGCAGGATCGCCCGGCGGTGCTGGTTCATCGGGAACGCCAAGTACGCAATCAAATATCAGTGTTCCTGCAGGAAGCTACCCAATAACTGTGCCTACTGGTGGGGAAATAACTATTAGCTGGAATGCGCAATGACAAGTTTAGAAAAATTGCAAAAAGAAAGTTTAGAACAGCATCATAAGGACTCTCTTGAACAAAATAAGTATAGAGCGCAATCTATAACTGTTGGTAGGGCTGGAGGCACTTCCACAGAAATAATGTTAAGGAAGACAAATGGTGATTACATATTTCAAATTCTCCACCCGGCTGAAGTGGTAGAATTAATAAATCAATTGGCGGCAGGAATTGGTTGTCATATACATATAAAGCCAAGAAAAGATTTTTCGAGTTATAGAGAGTGGAGGGAATTAGAGGAAGATGATCTATCCCATTTGAATGGCCATGCTCCATTTGGGGAATTGACAAATGATTTTAATTCAGTTGGTGGTGGTTTTTTGAGTAATGATAGGCCATTTTCTATTCAGAATAATAAAAATAAAGTACTTGAACTATTAAACAATTTTGTTAAGCAAATCGAAGAAGATAATGTGGCAATTAATAGACAAGCGGAACAAAAAAATTCTAAGAAGCGAAAATAAATTGCCTGAAAATTGGGCAAATATTTTTGGCTTGGAGAATATCAAGGAAAGATTGGGTAATTTAACTTGGCTTGGTAAGGATTTTGAAAATCTTTGTTGGATTGAAATACAGGCAGAAATTGACGAAACAGTTCAGCAAGATTTAATTAAAAACGAAGTAGATGAAAAAGTAAAAAGACTTTTGCAAGAGTCTGATTGGACGCAACTTTTCGATTCTCCTTTATCGCAAGATGTAAGGCAAAAATGGATTCTTTATAGAAAAGAACTGCGCAACATAAA
>Ga0222714_10004054_pt1 | contig 14579 bp, 19 predicted proteins | sample C33_3DmetaG_FD_165048 | JGI IMG/M metagenome (GOLD analysis project Ga0222714, IMG submission 165048) | Estuarine water microbial communities from San Francisco Bay, California, United States - C33_3D | ecosystem: Environmental > Aquatic > Marine > Unclassified | place: USA: California... | reverse complement strand
CGCATGTGGTGACGTAATGAAATTACAGATCAAGGTGAATGATGAAGGACGCATTGAAGATGCTAAGTTTAAGACTTATGGTTGTGGTAGTGCTATCGCAAGTAGTAGCCTCGTCACAGAACTTCTCAAGGGGAAGACCTTGGATGAAGCCACCGCAATTAGAAACAGCGATATCGCGGAGGAACTCGCACTTCCGCCCGTCAAGATTCATTGCTCTGTGCTTGCGGAAGATGCGATCAAGTCAGCAATAGCTGACTACAAGAAGAAACATGCCTGAAAATAAAAAAGAAATTAAATGTGAACACTGTGGATGCAACGCACACTGCGGACATTCATGCACAGACTGTTGGACTTGTCCAGACTGCCATTGTGCAGACTGCAATGGTTCAGAAAATAACCATATAATAACAGAAGCAGACGTAAGAGATTAACAATGTCAGAAATAATTGATAGTCCATGTATGGCTATATGCCGTCAGGTTGATGGCAAGTGTATTGGATGTGGTCGCACACAAGAAGAAGTTATTGAATGGTATAACTATACAGATGAAGAGCGTCAATTGATTATGGAAAGATTAGAACAAGAAATGAGAGATCAATTCCAATGAGAGAATTCATAACACTGGTAGAAGAAAAAAGCAAGGATGAATTAGCTCTACACTCATTACCATATAAGAAAACAGAATTAAATCCAGTGATGAGCAAAGCAACATTAGACTATCACTACAGCAAGTTGGCCGCAGGCTATGTAAAAAGATACAATGCTGGCGAGGGTGATAGTGACTTCAATGAAGCAGGTGCTTATCTACATAACTTATTCTTTCCGCAGTTAATGGCCCCCAAAGCAGGCAATAAGCCTAAGGGATCCTGTGAATTGTTAATTAATAAAAAGTACGGCAGTTTTGACCTCTTTAAGAAAGAGTTTGCTAAAGTAGCCATGACAATACAAGGTAGTGGATGGGTCTATATGTCACGATCAGGTGATATCAAGACCATTACTAATCATCAGATTAAAAAGGACGTTGCTATGATAATAGATTGGTGGGAACATGCTTGGGCATTAGACTATCAATCAGACAAAGTAAGTTATCTAACCAACATGTGGAAGATTATCAATTGGGAAGTGGTTAATTCAAGATTATGATTACAATAACAGATTCAGCAGTGGCTAAAATTAAAGAGATTCTAGCAGAAGAGAACGATCCTAACATCAAGGTGCGTATGTTCGTGCAAGGTGGCGGATGTTCAGGTTTCCAATATGGATTCACTCTAGACGATCAAGGTGCCCAAGAGGAGGACTTTGTCATTGAACGAGATGGCATAGAATTGTTAGTTGATGCTATGAGCAGTCAGTATGTCCAAGGTGCTGAAGTTGATTACACAGAAAGCGTGACTGGTAGCCAGTTTGCCATCCGTAATCCAAATGCCACTACTACCTGTGGATGTGGATCTAGTTTTTCAGTATGATAACACTCACAGATCTTGCCTATGAAAAGGCCTTAAACTCAATCAAATCAAGAGACAATACCCTAGGACTACGTATTGGTGTAAGAACAGCAGGATGTTCTGGATTGGCCTATGTTTTAGAGTTTGTTGAAGAAATTGGTGAGTTTGATGAAGTATTTGAAATAAAAGATGTCAAACTAGTAGTAGACAAAAAAAGTTTAGTTTATCTTGATGGTCTAGAAATGGATTGGAAGAAACAAGGACTCAATGAAGGCTTTGAGTTTATCAATCCAAATGCCACAGGAGAATGTGGTTGTGGAGAAAGTTTCACAGTTTAGTTGACATTATCTTACTAAGCATATATACTATTAAGATGCTGGTAAAAAAATACAATTACGAAAAAATATCAAGAGATTCAGTAGACGGACAACGTTTATATTCATTACCTGATGGTAGCCGTGTTCCTAGTGTTACCACAATCTTAGATCGAACCAAACCCAAAGAAAAACAACAGGCCTTAGAAAATTGGCGTAAACGTGTAGGTACGACTCAGGCCAAACAGATCACTGAAGAAGCCGCTAATCGTGGCACTCGTATGCACAAGTGGTTAGAAACCTATGTTGAAAACGACAGGAACATGGGTGACCCGGGCACTAATCCATACAGCCAACAAAGTTATAAAATGGCAGAACAGATAGTTGAACATGGACTTAAACATGTTGATGAAATGTGGGGCATTGAGGTTCCTTTATATGTTCCTGGCTTGTATGCTGGCACAACAGATGCTTGTGGTGTTTATAAAGGCAAACCCTGCATAATTGACTACAAACAGACTAACAAACCTAAGAAAACTGAATGGATTGAAGACTATTTTTTACAATTAACAGCTTACGGAGTAGCACACAATGAAGTACATGGTACAGACATTAATAGTGGGGTTATTTTAATGTGTAGCCAAGACTTTCAATTTCAAACCTGGACTATAGAAGGTAGCGAGTGGAACCAATGGAAAGAACGTTGGTTTGATAGAATTGAACAGTATTACAAATTAGTATAAATACTAGATAATAGAACAAAGGTTAGAAACATGGCTGTAATTCAAATATCAAAAATACAGGTACGTCGCGGACTACAAGAAAACTTACCACAACTAGCTGGTGGTGAATTTGGCTGGTCAGTTGACACACAAAAACTCTATATTGGTAATGGTACACTGACTGAAGGTGCACCAGAGATAGGCAATACAGAAATTGTAACTGCTAATACTGATATCTTAGATGCTATTAGATCATATACATTTAAAGGTACTGAGTCTGGATATACTAGTAAAACTGGATCTAGTGCAAATATTCCTGTACAAAGATCATTACAGGCTAAATTAGATGAACAGATTAGTCTACGTGATTTTGTAACCACAGATGATTCTGACAGTGATGATTATACAGAAGCACTACAACGAGCTTTAGATCAAATCTATCCTGAAATATACTACGCTACTACAGGTGTACGTAGAATTATTCATATTCCAGCTGGTGTTTGGTCTATATCAGATACAATAACACTACCACCATATACACATCTTGTTGGTGATGGCCCGGATGCTACTATAATTAAACAGACCAGCATAGGTACCGGCAATCCTTCGTTTTTAGTTAGAGATAGTAAACAACAAACTGGTACAGACATGGGTACGTCTAGTGCTGATCTACCTCATCAGATATCTTTATCTAATATGACATTACAAAATGGTACATCAGTTGACGAAGATATTTTAGTTATTGATTCTGCAGACAATGTGTACATTAATAAAGTAAAATTTTTAGGATCAGACAATCTACCTCTTACTTCAACTGGTGGTAAGGCTGGAGTAAGAATACAAGACACAGTTGGTGCAACTACAAACGTAACTTTAAATCAATGCGAATTTACAAACATTACCTATGGCACTGAACTTGTTGGTGATGTTAACTCTGTATCATACACTAACTGTTCGTTTAAAACACTGTTCCAAGGTGTTAATTTATTAGCCAATGTGGCTAGTCCTTCTAGTGTGCGTGTAGTTGGCAGTTTGTTTGATGAAATTTCTGAAGAAGCAGTTTGGTCAGATGATACCAGTTCTTTTGTCAGTGCATTTAATCAATATAAGTCAGTGGGTTATGGTAACGGTACTGTAATAGTTTCCCCAAATCCAACAACATCTGTAATGTATTGGGAAAGTCAAAACAATTACAGTATAGGTGACGTGTTTGAGAGATCATTAGATGACCAAACAACACTGTCACTTTTTTCATATGGTAATACAACAACCAGTTTGACACACTTAACATCTCAAGGTACTGTCCAAGATTATCCAGGGTGGGTAGACACGCTTGAGGATGGAGCTACCAATGCAAATACATCATTGGTATTAACGTCAGTTCATCCATTTGCTATTATTGACTATAGCATCTATAGAGCCAATGTTGCATCAGATGGCTATAGAATTGGAACAATAACAGTAACAAACGACGGTACATCCATAGATTTTGAAGATTCATACAGTGAAAGAAATGATATGGGAGTTACTTTTGGCTTTGCTAGTTATGGCAATGATGCAGTATTGACATATTCAACAACATCAACAACATACGACGCGACTTTCAAATATACTATAAGATCGTTTGTTTAAGATGTGGCAGACTTTTTGGTCATTAAGAGTCAATGACAGACTTAATAAATGGAAAGAGTTTCGCCAGACTCTCAGCGGACTTCCTCTAGAGCAGGCAGTGGCAGAAGTAAACAACATGTGGAGTACTGCTCCATACGTTAACTATTATCTTAGTCCAGATGATAGTAAAACTTGGCCAGATCCATGGTCACTATTGGCGGAAAATTATTATTGTGAACTTGCAAAAGCACTAGGAATAGTTTATACTATATACTTTACAAGCCATAAAAATACGCCAATGGAAATAAGAGTATATTATGATTATACAACCAAAGATCGTTATAACGTGGCTTGGATAGATAATGGAAAATATATTCTTAATTACTGGCCGTATGAGATAGTAAATACAAAACAGATAGCAAAAAATAAAGAAATAAAGATGTTGCATCGTTATCCTATAGAGGATTTAGAATTAGATCAATATTAAAAACAAGTACAATTGAGGTCAATTACAAGTGAGTGATATTCAAGTTAAAAAAAGAAGTGGAAACATAGTTCCACTGGATTTAACAAAATGGCAAGCCCAGGTTGCTAAGGTTTGTAAAGGTATAGCAGATGTTAGTCAATCAATGATTGAAATCAAAAGCCAACCACATTTCTACGATGGAATCACTACAAGAGAAATTGATGAGATCACACTGCGTGCCATCGTTGATCTTATTGACATTGAACACGAGCCAGAAGTTGGTCATGTTAACTATCAATATGTAGCAGGTAAGCAACGTCTTTCAATGTTGAGGAAAGATGTATATGGGGATTATCACCCTCCTCGTCTCTACGATATTATCAAAACAAATGTTGCCACAGGATTATACACTGAAGACCTACTGTCTTGGTACACAGAAGAAGAATGGGATCGTATGAATGAGTTTGTTGATCATGAAAAAGATGAACAATACTCATATGCGGCCATTGAGCAACTAATTGAAAAATATCTTGTAAGAAATAGAACAAATAAAAAAATATATGAAACCCCACAGGTGCGTTATATCGTAGCCGCGGCCACAGTGTTCCACGCTGAAAATACAACACAGCGTTTACGATTTATTAAAGACTACTACAACTGTGCTTCAGACGGATTGTTTACCTTAGCAACTCCTGTACTAGCAGGACTAGGTACACCGACCAAACAGTTTAGTTCTTGCGTGCTGATCCGTTCAGACGATGACTTAGATTCAATCTTCGCATCAGGTGAGATGATGGCCAAGTATGCTAGTAAACGTGCAGGTATTGGTCTAGAGATTGGAAGACTGCGTCCATTGGGAGCACCTATCCGTGGTGGAGAGATCATGCACACTGGTATGATCCCATTCTTGAAAAAATGGTTTGGGGATTTGAGATCATGTAGCCAAGGTGGAATCCGTAACGCATCAGCTACTGTGTTCTATCCTATATGGCATCACCAGTTTGATGATTTAATCGTATTGAAAAACAATCAAGGTACAGAAGAGACTCGTGTACGACACATGGACTACGGTGTATGTTTGAATGCTTTCTTTTGGCGTAGATTTAAAAACAAAGAAAACATCACATTCTTTGATCCTAATGAAGTGCCTGAACTATACGAAGCGTTCTATAAAGATACAAAATTGTTTGAAGAATTATATGTTAAGTATGAACGCAAAACTAGTCTACGTAAGAAGACTATGAGTGCAGAAGAAGTGTTTAAAGGTGGCATCCTAAAAGAACGAACAGATACAGGTCGAATCTATCTTGTGTTTGTTGACAATGTCATGAACCAAGGTCCGTTTGATCCAGACTATCATACAATCTACCAAAGTAACCTATGCTGTGAGATCCTACTACCAACTAAACCATTCAAACGTTTAGATGACGAAGAAGGACGTATCGCACTATGTACACTAGGTAGTATCAATTGGGGTGCTTTCCGTAATCCAGAAGACATGCGTCGTGCCTGCAGAATACTACAGCGATCACTATGTAATATCTTAGACTATCAAGATTTCTTATCAATACAGAGCAAGTTAAGCAATGATGAGATATCACCATTAGGCATAGGTGTCACTAACTTAGCCTATTGGCACGCTAAACGTGGATATAAGTATGGCGAAACAGAAGCCTTGCAAGATGTTAAGATTTGGATGGAACATCAGGCATTTTATCTAACTGAATCAACTGTTGAGTTGGCTAAAGAACGAGGTGCGTGTTTACACAGTGAACATACACGGTATGGCAAGGGAATATTCCCCTGGGAATTACGTGCTAAAGAAGTTAACAAATTAGCAGACTTTACTCCAACTAGAGAATTAGATTGGGAACAACTACGCAGTGATATGCGAAGTTATGGTGTCCGTAATGCTACCTTAATGGCTATTGCTCCTGTAGAAAGTTCTAGTGTAGTTATTAACTCTACCAATGGTATTGAAATGCCTATGAGTTTGATTTCAGTTAAAGAATCAAAAGCAGGATCATTTATACAAGTTGTACCTGAGTATAATAGATTAAAGAATAAATATCAACTCATGTGGGAACAAACTGATTGTACAGACTATTTAAAGACTGCGGCAGTATTAGCGGCCTATGTAGATCAAAGTATTTCAACAAATACATTCTACAATCCAGCACACTTTGAGGATCGTAAAGTGCCAACTACATTGATTGCTAAAAATTTAATGCAGGCACATAGATGGGGTATTAAGACATTCTATTACAGTCTTATTAATAAACAAGGTAGTAAGGTAAAAGAAGAAGAAACAGTGGTAGAAGTAAACACAGACAATATTAATAATGAATTCTTTGAAGAAGATTGCGAGTCATGTAAATTATGAGTAAAGAACAATACAATCTGAAAACAAAAACAGATTATCTTAATCGTAAAATGTTTCTAGATCCATCAGGTCCAGTAACTATTCAACGATTTGAAGAAGTTAAGTATAACAAAGTTGCAGACTTTGAAAAGACTGCTCGTGGATTCTTTTGGGTGCCAGAAGAAATTAGCCTAACCAAAGACAGTCAAGATTTTAAAGATGCCAGCGACACAGTTAAGCATATTTTTACTTCAAATCTTTTAAGACAGACTGCATTAGATAGTTTACAAGGACGTGGACCAAGTCAAGTGTTTGCACCTGTAATAGGACTACCAGAAGTAGAAGCTCTAGTTTACAACTGGACATTCTTTGAAACGAACATCCATAGCCGTTCATACAGCCATATCATTCGTAACATCTACAACGTGCCTAAGGAAGTGTTTAATACAATTCATGACACTAAAGAGATTGTTGAAATGGCTAGTAGTATTGGCGAATATTATGATAAACTACATGTCATTAATTGTCGTAAAGAAATTGGACATAAAATTGATGAGCAAGATCATATCAAAGCCATATGGTTGGCTCTAAATGCTAGTTATGGATTAGAAGCATTCCGTTTTATGGTTTCATTTGCTACAAGCCTAGCAATGGTAGAAAACAAGATATTCATTGGCAATGGTAACATCATCAGCTTAATCCTACAAGATGAACTTCTACACAAAGAATGGACTGCTTGGATGATCAATCAAGTGGTCAAAGAAGATAAACGATTTGCACAGGTTAAAAAAGAATGTGAAGATGAAGTATATCGTATGTATGAAGATGTTATACGTGAAGAAAAAGCCTGGGCTGATTATCTATTTAAATTAGGTCCAGTTATTGGTCTTAATGCTAATATTTTAAAAGATTTCGTAGATTATACTGCGGTTAATGCCTTAAAAGAAATAGGTATTAAATATCAAGGAAATGCACCTAGGAGTACACCTATTCCATGGTTCAATAAACATAGTGATACCAGTAAAAAGCAGACAGCCTTGCAAGAAAATGAAAGTACTAACTACGTTATTGGTGTAATGAGCGATGCTGTAAATTACGAAGAACTACCGGCACTATAAGGATAATTTAATATGTTAACTGTATACTCTAAAAACAACTGTCCATTTTGCGATAAAGCAAAACATTTACTGACAACAAAAAATATTCCCTTTCAGATAGTAAATATTGATGAAGACTCTGAATCTAGAGAGTGGCTAATTGATCAAGGACACAGATCTGCACCACAAATATACAAAGGTAAAGAATTATTTGTTGAGGGCGGATATCAAGGATTGGCTAGACTCAGTGATGAGGAATTAAAAGAAAAACTAGGAGACAATGAATGGCAAAATTAACATTATACACAGACAAGTCTGTGCGTTCACAAATCGCTAAAACACAATTAGCTAATCTAGGAATAGATTTTGACGAAGTTAGTATTTTAGAAAATGGTGAAGCAGTGACTTTTTTAGAATCAAAAGGGCGTGATGTACAACACTATCCAGTACCACAATACTATGTTGGTGAATCAATAGCATGGTTAAATGGCTACAAAGATGTTGCAAAACTCACAGCAGAACAAATTAATGCAAAGGTAACAGAACTTAATGCTGGTTAATAAAAAATATGATAGTGATACAATAGTATCATTCAAGCTAGTCAATGGAGACGAGATAGTTGCTAAAGTAATTAACGAAACAGACACAGGGTATGAAATTTCTAAACCTTGTACCATAGTTCCTGGACAACAGGGTATTGGTTTAATGCAGAGTTTATTTACAGGCGATCTATCATTATCAACTACGGTTATTAGCAAAACTCATGTGATGTTTCATGCTAAAACAGTAAAAGAAATAGAAAACCATTACATTAAAACTACCACTGGTATAGAACCAGTTAGTGCAGGTAGCATAGTAGTATAAGGAAACCAACATGTCTGACATGATAGCATCAGCACGTAACATGACGGTTGTTGCCGAAGGGCAATACAATACCGTTGGATTACCTAAGGGTGGACTATCACCAGCAACCTTAACGGCTATGGTTGGATTCAGCAGAAATGAAGGACTTAGCATACACTCATCAGTGACTGACGCTATTAGCAATCTACAAGCAGTATACCTGGTTAATCCAAGTCAAGGTGCACGAGCTAATGCTCTTGCTACTAGCCTAAGTACCTATGGTAGTAATTTAATGGCAGGAGGTCCTAGTGGACTCATGCAGAAGTTAAATGGGGCCAGAGGGCATATCGCAGACAGTCTAGAACTTAGACGTTCTACAGATTTTTTAGCAAATACTTCTTACAGTGCATTTGGAAGTGGAGTAACTGATGTTAATTCATTGGCCACAAGAGGCATAGATACACAACTAGGAAGCCTCAGCAGTGTTAGTGAGTGTTTGTCATCAACTGGATCATTATTTGATACCACTGACATGGCAAACTTTGGTAAATCATCTGGTCTTATTAATAAACTAAACGCTACTAAGATGGGAAATTCTACTGGAGTAAATGCGGCCTTATCTAAAGTTGGATTAGATCCTACATCAGCGGCTGATCCAATTAATGCAGAAACTGTAGATAAAGTATTGGCTACCATTGATGACCCTAAAGTATTAAACGCTGTAGCAGATCAATTTGATGTTAATCCTTTTGAAGGTCTTCCAGCCTACACAGGAAAAGATTCTAGTTTACTCAGTCAACCGTCATTCTTAGGTGGTACCCCAACAGTTGGTTCAGGAACATTTACTGCTAGAGCTCCGTCCTCATTTGGTGCACCAACAGTTAACACACCAACTACTAATACCACAACAGGAACATCACAGCAAGGTGGATCATTTGGATCTAATCAAATTCAAGGACAAACAGGTACTGGATTAGAAGGATTAAACCAAACCCTGTCAGGTGATGTAGACACATCAGGATTAACAGAAGACCAGGCTAAACTGGATGATTTCCTTAAAGGTGGGGGATTAGAAGGTGCATTTGGTAAATTAGGTACAGGAGGAAAATAATGGCAATTGGTCAAGATTTAGCACCAGAAGTTCCACCTGGTGGCGGTGGCATTAAAAGCCTTAAGGATTTTACAGATGTTAATAAATTAGCTAATCCAGTAAACACTGCAGGTCTCCAAACTGATCTTGCTGGCATAGGAAATCATTTTAAAGATCTAGGTGGCAGTTTTAAAGATTCACAAAACATGAAAAATTTAGTGGCCAGCGTTGAACAACCTGGTGCTACAAACTTTACAGGTGCATATAGTAGTCTAGGCGGTCTAATGTCAGAATTTAAAGGAGACTTTGATGGCATGACAGGTATTGGTCGTGGTGCTGGCGGCATACCTAATATGCTTGACTTCTTAGAACCAGTAGCTGGTGGTCCTGCTATTGACGCTTTTAATACAGCATTTAACAGCGGCGAAACTGATTTTAGCAGTCACTTAGATGCTTTAGAAGGTTTAGTATCAAATTCAGAAAGTTTATTTGATGCCGCTGGCATTGATCCAACAGAAACACCTATAACTAGTTTATCTAGTCATATGAATGCGGCCACTAGTCTAGCAAAGATTGGTGCAGAAACCAATGGATCAGGTGCTAAAGATGCACTTATGGGTATGTTAGATGATTCAGTATTTGGTGATAGCATTAAAGTATCTATGATTGAAGGTAAGAACAATGCACTGCTAGCCGAAGCGGGAATACAACCCCCGCAATTTAATCCTTTTGAGGGATATCCAAGTTATGCTGGACAAGACAGTAGTTTAAATTCAGATGCGGCAGGAAAACTCTTAGGAGGAAGATAAAATGAACGGGTTTGATCCAATTGAAGAATATGACAAGTTAGTTAATTGGCTCAATCTTAAAGTTGGTGAAAAAATACAGACCAAACCTTTTGTTCATAAACTTTCAGCATATCTCAATACGTCAGGATTTCCAGTTAAAGTCAAAGGATATCCAAATGTTAAAGAATTAGACAAAGGTGATTATACCATTGGTGCAGAATACAGTCCAGATTTAGATGAAATAGGACGTAAACCTTTTTTGTTTAATTTTTTTACTAGTTATTCTAGATCTGAACGATGGGAAATAACAAAAGATATGGTAGAACCATTGGCGTTAGAGATTGTAGAAATTTTAGTTCACGAATATCAACATCTTAGACAATATAGAAATAGAAATTTTAAAACAATAAATCATTCATATTCTTCTAAACTATCAACCAGCATTGAAAAAAGAGAAGAACAACAGTATCTTTCTAATCCAGATGAAATAGATGCCTACAGTTGGAATATAGCGGTCAGATATTACATTAAAGAAACAAGGTTAAATACTAAAAAGCTCAAAGAAAGTTATGATCTTAAAGCCTATCATAAAGCGTTTGGTAAACAACATGAAGTAGTTAGTTTATTAAAATCTAAGATAGAAAAAAATTTACAGACAATCAGGGAGGCGAGTGATGGAAAAAACAGAAAAAGCATTTTCAGAACTAGGGTGGGAAGAAGACGAAATAAATCTTCTTGATGAAATTGGCTCTGAAGATTATGTGTTTGTAGTTAACTCTGATGGTATGGTAAAATCCATGCTACTTCCAGAAGTGTCAACTGGTACAGTTAGTGCAGGTATTGAAGAGTTGATGGAATTTTTTAAAAAGAGATCAGACTCAACAGGTCATACACTACATTAACCCCAAGTTAGTAGAAAAGCAGTAACCATTTTTTCATAAGGAATACTGATTACCATACCTTCATGGTGCATACGTCCTTTTGGTAAATTGAGTTCCATCCATTGATATATTTCAACTTCGTTTTGTATCCACCAAGCAAAGTCTTTGATAATAATGTAATGATTTGGTCCAAGACCATAGTCAAACTCGCCACCATTAATAAAACGTTGACCTTCATGTAGATCAAAAATATTACTCATAAAGGTAAACTCAATTGAAAAAAGAAAGCATCAATGGGTTCTTCAAACCTAAAAGCAAATCCTCTTGTTGATTTCCATCCGTGTAGATGATATCTACCCCCAGGTGCTTGATTGACCCAATCAATTATATCGTTAATAGATCTAGATTCACTTTCCATAAGCCAGTCCCATGGGACTATCACTTCAGTCCAGGGAGGTGGAGGCCATAATCTGTCAGATGTTATATGTTTCACTTAGTGTATTTACTACATAAATATTGATATGAAATCTTTTACTTTACAAGCCACAAAACAAAATCAACAGACATCAGTATTACCAAAAGGTAAAATTAAGATATCAACAGCAGTACCCGTCTATTATACAATAGGAAATGATCCTATAGTAGATCCAACAAATTCAGCAATAATCAAAGCCAATACCACCATTGAAATAAGAATACCTGTTAAATGCTTAAAATTAGCCATTATGGCTGTAAAAGACAGTGGAAAAGTGTCAGTAACTGAGCTTACAGGCGGTGCTTCTTCTAGTTGCTCATTGTAAACTTAGATAAATATTATAAAATTACTTATTAGAAAAACAATGGCATCCAACGGAATATCTACACTAGCATCAAAAGAACTAAAGCAGACTACCAAGTTAACCATGGCTGAAGCCAAACGTCAAGGAAAAATAGTCGCATTAGATGGCACTTGGACTGGTAACGCTAACACTAGCCAACCATTCTATAGAGCATTAAACATTTTAGATTTAGATCTGTTACCAACAGTATTTTCTGGTAATACTATAGTTGATAATCCTAATGGTCCTGGAGGTGCATTAACACAGGGGCGTCCATGGGGTGAGGCAACTGTTGTTGTTTTAAGTACTCCAGCAACTGATCCAGAAGAAGCAGTTGCAGTAAGTACATTTGTAACATTACAAATTTGGTATGATAGTTCAGACCCTGATACATTTGTACCAAATGCTACAGACGAAGGTGGTATTACACAATGGACTGATAAATCTGTTCTAGCACATAACGCTAATCCAGCAGGTGGCGCCTCAGCAAGACCTAGTTATGAGGACACCACTCCATTAAATGGCTATGGTTATATAGAGTTTGACGGAAACGATCACTTGACCATTAATCCATTTACTGACCTACAGAGCCAATCAGGCTTTACTGTGTTTATAGTTTCAAAATTTGCTAATACCACTGGTACACAATACCTAACTGACACCAGTTGGGGTGATTTACAGATATTTGGTGATGGAACATCAATGACAGTGGGTATGGACGGTGCTACAGGCACAGTATCTAGTGAAAGAAATACTAACTGGGCAATACATACCCTAGTCTATGATGGTACAGAAACAGGTAATGCCGATAGATTAAAATATAGAAAAGACAAAACTGCTAAAACTTTAACATTTACAGGCACAGTAGGTGCTACAACCAACGCTTCAAATACAACATTTGATCTTGGTAATAATAATGCTGGCTCAGCAGGATTTGTGGGCTACATGGCAGAGGCTGTGATGTTTAAGAAAACATTGACTGCCGCAGAAATTACCAACATTGAAAACTATCTAAGCAACAAGTGGGGTCTATAATAAATGCCATTACAAGACTCAAATAAATTACCTGATACCAATTATCTCTTAAAGAACATCAACAATGCTCTGTTTATAGACACTGATGGTAATGTGGTCATGCGTACATCCACTGACGTGGGCAACGTGACCATATCCAGTATTAATGTCACAAACGTTGATATTAGCTCATTAGGCAACGTTGACATATCAGGAACGGAACTACCAGTAACAGTGGTAGGCAATGTGAACGTCACACAGGGCACGGATCCGTGGACCGTAGACGGCAATGTCAACGCCACCATAACTGGCACAGTCACAGCCGCTGTGGTAGATGCCGCCGCGGATGCTTTTGGCAGGACCAGGGTCAGTGAACCATGGACCTTAGGTGATTACAGCCATGTCTACGGTGAGGAACAAGAACTGTTGACCAAAAGCAATGGAGCCTCTAGCGGAACTGAACTCAGAGCCAACGAAGCCAGCATACGATTGTCCATTGGCTCAGAATCAGATGCTTATGTCATACACCAAAGCCGCATGTATCATCACTACATGCCAGGTAAGAGCCAGATGACCCTTGCCAGTTTTGCTTTTGGTCCACCTAGAACTAACACTGAACAGCGTGTTGGACTCTACGGCAACAATGACGGTGCTTACTTCATGCAGGACGGCAACGGAGACTATTACTTTGTGATCCGTAGTAGTGTCACAGGTTCAGTGGTTGACACACCCATAGCACAGACTACATGGAACAAGGATCGCTGTGATGGCACAGGTGACAGCGGATTTGACATCAACCCAGAATTGTCCCAACTGTTTTACATGGACTATCAATGGTTGGGTGTTGGACGCATTAGGCTAGGATTCGTCCACAATGGACAAATCGTCATCGCACACGAAGTCTACAACAGCAATCAGCCAGGAGTCAGCACGGTTTATTGGAGCAATCCCAGCCTGCCCATACGCTGTGAAATACGAAATGTTGGTGCTACCACTGGCAATGCCTACATGGATCAGATGTGTGCCACTGTGATCAGTGAAGGTGGATACAGGGAATCTGGCGTTGATTTTGCCGCTGAAACAGATGCTGTGGCATTGGACAAAACTTCACCTAACAACATCAAAGGC
>Ga0222714_10004052_pt1 | contig 14581 bp, 17 predicted proteins | sample C33_3DmetaG_FD_165048 | JGI IMG/M metagenome (GOLD analysis project Ga0222714, IMG submission 165048) | Estuarine water microbial communities from San Francisco Bay, California, United States - C33_3D | ecosystem: Environmental > Aquatic > Marine > Unclassified | place: USA: California... | reverse complement strand
TCCCTGCGGTCAAAAATGTCGTACTCGTAAATGCCGACGCCTGCGGGATGATCGCCAACCTTTTCAATGTTTGATTTCAGGCGAACGTCGGAGAACGCAAACGGAGCGGCAGCACCGGCAATGCTTCCCAAGCCACTCATCAAGCCGCCAAAAGCACCCTGCTGCGCGTTGTAAGCGTCAAGCTGCGCCTGATAGCCCATGTTTGTTGCGCCCAACAGATCAGGCGTTTCTGCACGCCCGGCCTGACTAAAGGACGGGAACTGCGGCATCCCGACTTGCTGGCCGGTCAGCAGCGCGTTCATTTCATTTAGCGGCATACCGCGAGCCTGCGCCTGCTCCGCAATCGCCTGCTGGCGCAAGCGGTTCATGGAATCCGAATACTGATTGCCAAGACCAAATTGCTGGCCCACCGCGCTGTTCATAGCCTGCATACGCGCAAGGTCCATAGCAGACGCCTGATTCAGCGCCTGATTTCCAAAATTACCTTGGCTTGTCGCTTCGTTAATGGCCTGCTGACGCGACTGCATACCAGCGCCAAACATATTCTGCGCTTCCTGACCAGCCACGCGGAAGGCGTCATACTGTTCAGCCGACTGGCGACGGGCTAGATCATCCAGCGCACGCTGATAGCCTTCCGTACCCTGCTTGAAGCCCTGATTAGACAGCTTGGTTTCAAGCTGCTGCTGCTGATACTGATGCAGCGGGGCCATTTGTTGCATCAGCGACTGAGCAATACTGTTGCGGTAGCTGGTGTCATACGTCGGCGCTGTAGGCGCGTTGCCGAAGTTATACGAAGTGCTTAGACCCGGCGTGTAATCCGTTGTTCTGGTCTGCAAGCTGCCCGGCGTACCAGGCGCGGTCATGGACGGCAGGTTCTGCCAGTCAAACGGCTGGCTGTAAGCATCGCCCACGCGCTGCATGAAGCCAGACGCAAGGTTGCTTCGGCCCTGCTGTGTGGCAATCTGCGAGTTGAGCGCGTTCTGAAGCTCCGGGGCCAGATTGACGTTTTGCTGCCACTGCGTAACGCGCTGCCCCGTCGCCGGATCAATCTGGGCGCTGGCGTTCCAGGTCTGCGACCCCCACGGCGTGTAAACTTCCGGACGGTTGGCATAGTTCTGCGTAATCACGTTTTCGCGTGATGCTTGAGCCTGCGCGTTGGCGGCACCCGTGTAATCAGGCGGCGCGGGCGTGGATTTGCTTCCCATTGTCCTTCTCCAAATAGCGGCAATCCTCACGCCGCAGCGACAGGATTACCAAGCTGCCATCGGGATGACCACCCTCAATGGAGGCCACTTCTTCAAAACCAATGTGCTTGTCAAACTTCAACGCCCGCTTGTTTCCTGACGGAACCGCGCCAATTACCACGTTTAGCTTTGCTGTGTTAAAAGCGTAGTCAAACGTGCAGCGCAGAAACTCGCGCGTCACCCAATTTCCTTCGCCAGCAACGTGCATCTGGCAAGACGCACCGTTCCAGTTGTCAAAGCCCACAACGCCCACAATTTTGCCGCTCTCGTCCACATTGGCGAGGCAGCGCAGGTTAGGCGTAGGGACGTATTGGATGCGCTGGCAGAGCCACGCACCAAGAACGTCATGTGGGCCAAACACAATCATTAGTACAGGTTCCATAGCGCAGGGTCAGCGTCGTTGTATTGCGCGTAATAAACATACGGGTTCGTATAGTCAGGCATGTTGTACCCAAGACTGGGGTCAACGTTCTGCTTCGGTATCGCTGGGTTCTGGTAATCAATTGGCGCGGTAAAGCTAAAGTTGGTTTCATCAGGGTTGCTGCTGCTGAAATCATAGTTGTACGGGTTGTAGTACGACTGCGGCGTAGCAGGCTGTTCCGTGTACGGGTCAACGCTGTTAGCCGTCACACGCGGCGGCGGCGTGTATGTCTGGGCAGGCACTGGCATGGGCAACTGCATGACTGGCGACGGCGTAGCAGGCGCATTGCGCTGCCACGGGAACGAAATCGTCTGAAAAGACTGTGCTTGCGGTGCAGCTTCCGCAGATGGGGAAGCCGCACGCAACGCTGCAATCAGTGCGCTACCTTCAGCCATTACATCACTCCACCAATCTGTCCCATCACATGAAAGCTCGAAAAAGTGGTCGAACCACCAAGCCCGCGAACACGCATACGCAGCGATCCGTAATAGCCAAGCCCTGTGACGCCAACCCAGATTTGATACACGTTAGATGCAGACGCCCAGCGGGCAATGTTCCATTTATCAACGTCCCATTCGGGGTTAAGCTCTGCAACAAAAGAAGGCGAACCGGCCACGCCTTGCGTGGAATACTGCGTATTCAACCGAACTTTTATGCTAGGCGGCTGCGTGCAAATAAATATCGGGCGGGCCATAACAAACTGTTTTAATTGGCCCGGCGCGTCGTAAGCATTAAACGCCGTTTGCACATCTCCTTGGACCGCCTCGCCTAGCGAGCCGTCAACTTCAACCTGGTCTAGCGACCCGGTAAAACCAAGCGCCACGCGATTGTCGTCTGTGGCAAAATAAAACTTCCCGCCAAACAGACAGCACGCCGTCATCGGCATGTTGTTTAACGTACACCACGCGCCAGAATTGACGTTCATGGCGTACTGCTCATACGCAGCGCCTTGAGGCGGCAACTTGATAAGCAAGATTTCTTGGCTGGCAATTACCTGCAAATCAAAAGCAGATACGTCGCGCAATTTAGTCACTAGCGGCGAAAGCACCGGCTGCACTTTCGCAGACGGTCCTTGGCTGAGATCAGCAGAAAACTGACCGTTGACTAAACGAGAAATAGGAACAAGCCCAAGTTCCGACAGCAGCATTACATCGCCGCCGTATGACGTAAAAAAGTTTCCGTGGTTCGGTATAGGACCAACGTACCAGATACCCTTTTGACCAAACTGCGTCGGGTCCGTTGGGTCCGTGCCCTGCCAGACAGCCACATCGCCTTCGCTGCCTACAACGACAAGGTAATCGTCAATGCCAACGCCAGCGTCCATCGTCCAGTTAATTAGTGCGCGAATGTGACCGCCGTTGCGAAGCACAGAGCCCATTTCAAACGCGACGGCTGTGCCGGTTATCGCGTCTATGGTGTCAAGGTAATAAACCTGGCTGTCATCTTCCACAGTGAACCAAACGCGATTCTTCCACACCATCACCGATGTAGGCTCACCAGTCATGCCGGTAATAGTCTGTTGCGTCCAGGTTGTCCCGTCGTATGTCCAGTACCCAGCGCCGGGAGATACAGCCAGCAGGAAGTTTCCTGCTCCGTTAGAAAACTGCGTTGTCACCCAAATATTGTCGTTAGAACCAGAAGGGCCAGATTCCAGCACAGGTTCTTCAACTGTAACGTCCCATATACCGCCGTTACTAGCCGCGAACAATTTGCTGTTTTCGCCAGCGTTGTAAGAAAACATTGACCCAATAGGGTTTTCAAGGGCCTCTGTTTTGTACTGCCATCCGGCGCGAAGTTCTGTCCCGGTGCGCTTGGGAATAAAGTTTTTTAAAATAAGCGCGTCCTGCACAGGCATATTGGCAATGCTGTCGCGGAAGTTAAGCCCACCAACCGGCGCAGGTGACATACGCAACAGCGCAACCTGCGAAGTCGCAGATTTTATTGGCGATTTTGTTTGGCGCAGCGGGACCAGTGGCATGGCTATCCACCAAATCCGGTGTCTGGGGTGTTAGTCAGCGGCTGGATGTACGGGAAGCCGTAAGTGCGAACCATCGTCAGAACAGGCGCACCCTTTTCCTGACCCCAACGGTTTTCAAGCGTCAGGTGGAAATCGCGCATTGCGGCGCTGCTGTCCAAGCCCTTCATTTCCAGCCATTTTGCACGCGCGTATAGCGTGACAAGATAGCTGTCCAACAGGATCGTGTCGCCGTTTTTGGTGGCGCGGTTCTTATATAGGTTTGGATCGTCTTGATCCCGCACCCAAGCAGCCGACTGGTAGAAAAACACCAAATCTTGCGCGTCAGTAGGCGGCGAAAGAATATAGATTTTGTTGTCGCGCACCTGCCAGTAGAACGACAGTGTTGGCAGCACCTGCCGCACAATAAGCTGCTGCCACATCTGCGGAGAGATAGGACCAATCGCAGGCCATTGATTTGTGCTGTTCCACTGAGTCTGGTCAACCCAGTCGTAGAAGTCCTCCGGCAGCGTAAATGGTTTCGGCGACTGCCCAGGCCCATCCGCTTGGATGGACATAGTGTATGGCTTAGTCAGTTCCTGCCAGTCATAAAGAGACAGAAGGTCCAGGCCAGCCATGTTGACGGCCTGGACCATCTGCTGCACAGACGGGTCCGACGAACCAGCGGGGTCACTGGGGGTGTCGTAGCTCACCATCTGCGCGACGTTCTGAACGATCACGCCAAGCGTCGAATCATTGACGATCTGGTAAGCCATCCCGTTTCCCTTTTAATCTTCCGACTTTTCGGACTTACCAGACTTTTTGTTGCCCATCATGCGTGTCAAGGAAGCAATCTGCTCCTGCATTTCCTCGATCTTGGCATCACGCTCTTTCAGTTCCTCGTTCATCTTTACCAGCGGGGCGTTGCCCTTCGCCAGCTCAATGAAGTTGTTGGCCGCACGCTTGTCCTCGGAGAAGCCAAAGAATTTCTGGCCCACCGCATCCGACGCGCCAGCAAGCTGCTCAACGGTAGTGATGTTGAAGAATTTGTATTCTTCAACCTTGGAAGGCGTCATCTTCGGCAGCGCGGTGAGCGGCGTGCCTTCGACAGCATTTCCAGCGCCCGCCTGCCACTTGGCATACTTGTCGGCAAAACGGCGACGATTGATGTCGTTTACCGGCTCATCAATCATCAGCAGCTTGTCGCCTGGAATCATAATTTTGATGTAATCCACTTCTTTGTAGATTGCGCGGCCAGCTTCTGCGCTTGCGCCGGTTTGAAGAACAGGCTTGCGATAGAAAGAAACGCCAAGTCGGCTGTCCTCAGAAAAACGTGATTCATCAAGACCAGGCGCATCGGCAATCGAGGACCAGTCAGTAGTCGCGGTGGCGGTGTTCATGGGGTTTTCCCTATTTTTTGGTTAAAAGATTAGTGGGGCCGAAGCCCCACTAGTTAGGCGTTAGTTTCAATCTTCAGGTCAGCGGTGGTGCTAGACGCACCGATACGCCAACCACTGATTGAAGCTCCGTCACTGCCGGTCAAACCGATGCCTTCGCAAACGGCACCAGTGTCCTGTGAGGCATTGGTGTCAACAACAGCGGGGTAAGCAGCAGAAACGGCAGAACTGTAAGTAGCGGCCATAATTCACCTCTTTAAAAGACCTTGGTGGACGGGGGTTCACCCAGCCCACCAAGGCAAGGTAAACCCCCACCACGGGGTTACTTAGTTCTGGATGCGGCCCTGGAACTGAGCGCCAGAACAAGTCAGGTTGCCAGCCCACGCCAGAATCTGAACTTCAGCGTCCTGGTTGATGGCATAGCGGCGGTTCGGGCTGAGAGCCACCATGTTCCGGTCCTTGTGGGGACGCAGGAACAGGTACTTGGTGTTCAGCATGAAGCCGGTATTGGCCGGGCAGTAGCCGCCGATGCCACCGTCAAGGACAACATCAGCGTCCATGAACTTGATGGTCGGAAAGCCAAGGTCGCCGGTCTTGGGGTCAGTGAAACGCTGCTGCGCCTGCAACGAACCCATGAAGTACGACCAGTAGGTGTTGTCCAGAACAACCAGGTCGGGACGATCCGCACCGCGAACCAGCGACGACCACAGCTTATTCATGGCAGCCTGAATGGTGGTCGCGGACGGGGTGACGCTCTGAACGCTGAAGTCATACAGGCCCGAACGCCAGAACGACCAAGTGGCGCGATCAATGCCGCCATAGGTGCCAGTGGTCGGGTCAGTCGGGACAGCGGCACCAAGGCCGGTCACTTCCTTACCGCCAGAGCCGGTGCCGTCGCTGTACAGCGAGCCAGCCAGCTTGTTCGCCATCGTGCTTTCAGCCACGTTCAGGCGGGCTTCCAGCAGGTCAATGAAGGCTTCGCGGCCAGAGTTCTGGAGCATTTCCAGACCGGACAAGACAACCGGGCAGGCCAACTGCTTGATGTTAAACTCAGCGGCGCTGATAACGTCAGACGCAGCAACCGGCAGCAGATCGTAGCCAGAATAGAACCCGGCGTTGCCATTTTCGGCAAACGACAGTTCCTGGAAGATCACGTTACCGCCGCCAAACGGCTTCACGTTGCCGCGCTGGTTCAGCTTGGCCGACAGGGCGTTGTTCTTGGTGACGTTATCCGCAATCTTGCGGCTGCGCGACTGGATGGTAGTCGCAACGATGTCCGTAACGGACGTATTGGCAAAAGCCATTGTAGTTTCTCCATGACTGAGCGCCCGCAGGCGCGGTTGGGTTAAATGCACATCGCCGTTGCAGACGAACGATATGGCCCAGTCATGTTCCAGCGCGGACGCCGGATGGCATTCATGCCACTAACAGAGGGATGAGGCTTCAGCCTTCCGCCCTGCTGTTGCTGCAAGCTAGTCAGGTTCTTCGCAGGGTTCAGGACGATGGCGCAGCTTGGCTGCGTTCGGCTCCCGGCCCCGGTTAGCACCTGTGTTATTTATGCCACACTTTTATGTTGTGACAATAACAACACAGGCGCTGTTGTATCATTACCGCGAATGGGCTGCAAGGGCAGCTTCAATCGCGCCCCTGATGTCAGGCGCGGTGCCTTGCGGCGCGGCCATCGCCGGACTGCCCGTCACGCTCACCGCCGCCTGCTTGGCTCTAACAGCCGCCTCTGTCAGCCGTTGCCCGCCAGCGGCCTTCTGACGGCCTTCCAGAACCTTTCTGACCTGGGGGTTGGTCAGGCACGCTTGGCGGTAAGCCTCCTGCAAGGAAAGCTCCCTGCCCCTGCGCTGGGCCACTTCCATCAGGTCCGCCATGTCCTCGCGCACATCGTTGGCAAACTCGGCTTGCCCCAAGAAGTTCTGCACCTCCCCTTGGGCTTCGCTCTGCACCCGCTGCTGCTGGGCCATCTGCGCTTGCTGGAACTGCGACATGAACTGCTGCACCGGGGCCATCTGCTGCTGCACCGCCTGCTGGACCGCCATAATCTGCGGGTCCACCTGCGGCACCTCTCCCACAAGCGCCTGATCCAACTGCTCAATGAAACCCTTGCCAAACCGGCCAACCCCGTAATGTTTCACAAGCTGGGCAATTTCATGCGCCAGCGCCGGGGCCGGTGCCGTCCGCATCTTTGCTGCCGTCGCCATGACGTTTTGCACGGCTTGAACGTGATTGCTGTTTTCCGATTGTATGAACATTTCATACGGCGCAATCGCTTTGGACATGGCGTCGGCGTAGTTCCGCGCCTCAGACGTATCCTTCAGCGTTTTCTGAACCTCACGCTCGCGGCGCGTAATCTCGCTGCGAACAGACTGCGGCAAAGTTCCCCACTGCTCCCGCAACTCCGGTTTCCATGACGCCGGGGCCTTTTCCTCCGCTGGCTTTGGGCCAGGTTTCGGACCAGATTTAACGCCTTCCTCAGTCTTGGCTTCCGGCTTTGGCGCTTCTGGTTTAGACGCTTCGGGCTTCTCATCAACGTCAAACAACAGCGGCTGTTCCGCTTCGCCCAACGCTTCGACAGGCTCTTGCGCTACAGGGCCAGGTTCAGATGCTGCTACCTGCTCTACCGGCTGGCTCGCAACAATATTGGTTTCGTCTTGCGGAACTGCTGCTTCCAGCGCGTCCCTGATCGTGGTGGGTTCAGTCATTTTTTATTTATTCTCCAGACGTTGTATGACTTCCAAAATGTCCTTGCGGGTGATGCTCCCGCCGCGCTGGAAGTATTGTTCGCGCTCCTTCTTTGCCTTGTCCCATGACGATGAAAAATCATCCGCCGTAGTCAGGCCATGCCGTTTCATGTACTCACGGTGCTTCTTGCGGGTGCTGATGTCCGTGCCATCCGTCGCCCGCAAACCATCATAGTGGGCATCGCTGATAAACCGAGTCTTATGCTCAGTGGGGCCATCGTTATAGACCTCCACCACTTTCTGTGCCTTGTGGTCATAACGGTAAGTGCGGCGCATGTTTACCCCTTGCGTAGTGCTTTGGCCTGCATGGCCTGCTTCAGCATCCGGCCACCCTTGTCCTCCGCGTTGAACTCCTGCGCCACGGATTGAGGCACACCAGCTTTCTTCGCAAACTTTGGGTCGTGCGCGGCTGCGGCCATCAACCGCGCCTGCGCTGGCGATTTACTCGGCATAGCCTTTGCCTTTTACAGACTTCTCAGGCTTTTCCTTTGCCTCGTATTCCTCGGACTCGTACTCCATCTCAGGCTGCTCGCCCTCCATCTCGCCAAGGTCCGGCTCCTCGTACTTGTCGGGCATCTGGCCCAACTGCCGCAGGATTTCCATGTAAATCTGCATCTTCGCTTTCATCATCGCCTCACAATAGGTGGAAGGTTAGGGTTGGGCTGCATTGCCTGGCGCACAGCAGACATCTGCATGACCTTCGCCTGCGTATCCACTTGCTTGCCTTGCGCGTTTGCCATGCGCTCCGCAGCCTTGGCTTCTTCAGCCTTGACTTCAGCCTGCTGCATCGGTGACGGCTGCGGCGGCTGGATGCCCTGGTTCTGCAACTGAGCAATCGCCTGATCCAGCACACCTTCAATCTGCGCCGACACGCGGAACTTCGACACCGCCCACTGCATCAGCTTCAAGAAGTACGGCGCACTGCCAGGCACCTGCTGCGCCATCGGGCCAACCTGCGAAATAAACGCGCCAAGCCCTTGCATAAACTGCACGGCGCTATCACGCTCCGCAGCCCAGTCCTGCGCAGCCATAGAATCCGCTTCAACGCTAATGCGGTATTCGGCCAGCTTCTCGTCCTTAATCAGCGCAATAGCACCCTGCGCGTACTGGGCATCCGCCGTCCGCATGATGTTGGACCGCTCGGCAATCGTCTCAGGCTGGAAGTGCTTGCTGATAATCTCAGCCTTGATCCGCAGCAGATTCGTCACCCACTCCGCAATGTAGAACTGCGACAACTGGATGCGCGTCGAACCAAACTGCGCCTTGATCTGCTGCGCCGTGGCCGTCTCAGTGGCGCGGCTCGAACCACGCATGATGTCCGATATGCCCATCACTTCGTAAATCTGCATCGTCTTGTCCTGGCGATACACACGAAGCTGGTTAATGGCGTTCGTCACCTGGTCAATCGGAACCCAGTCCACCTTGCCCTTGATACCGCCGCCTTCCGAAAACGCCGCCCAGTTATCAACCGGGATAAGCTGGTTTTCCGCCGCCTGCTGGAACAGCCGCTGGATGCCGTCATGGTTGCGGTCATACACGCCAGTAACCTTGGCCGCGCGAGTCAGCCAGCTAATGCGCGTGTTGATTTCATCCAGTTCGTCGAATTGATCCTGCGCAAAAATGTAATCCGCCCGCGCAATAAAATTGCTGCTGGTCACGTTTGCTATCAGCGGCTTGGGGCACGGGTAAAACTGATCCAACTGAAGCGGATCGTCCTTCACATCCAAGATCGTCGCCGCGCCCTTGGCGTACCAATAAACCTTCTTGTCAGACTTGGACCAGATTTCGTAAACTTCCGCCTTTGACCACGGATCATTCTCCGGCGTGCCACCCTTGCTGTCCGACTGGCGCGTAAACAGCGGCACCGAACTGCCAATCTCCTCGCCAAAGCGAGCAATCAGCGCGTCCTTGGTCATGTACACCCGACGCGCTACCCAACGAACTTCATCCCAAATGCGGGCGGGCGAATAAAAGAAATCCTTCCAGTAGATGTAATCAACCGGCGCATCCTCGTTTACAATGCGCTCAACCACCTGCTCCGGCACAAGCTCCATGCCCGTCACCGGGTCAACCTGCGCAGGCACAACCTCCTGCTGCGTGTCCACCTCATAGCGCAGCCAAGACTGCCCCAGGCCAATAACAATCCAGTCCTCAATGCCCTGCCGAATCGCCGCGTCCCAGTTCGACACGTTGTCATCAAACGACTTGTTCAACAGCCGCTGCATAATCTGCCCGGCTACCCGCGCTTCGTCGTCTTCCGCATCAAGAAAACTACGCGCCACATCCGCCTTCGGCGGACGCGCATACAGCAGCGACATCAGAACCTTGGTGCTGGACCAAAACAAATTGACCCGGCTCTCCTGCTCCGCAAAGTCATCGCGCTTATCCAGATACCGGCGCGTGATACGATCCGCATCGTCCTGGAACTTCTGAAGCTCCTTCTGCGATGCCTCAATCTCCATGCCCCAACGCTGCGCCAGCCCAGAAGGCGTGTTCGCAAAGTCACTGGCCGATTCCGCCCGCTGTGTCTGGTCCATTAGCCTATCCGCCCACCTTGCAACGGCTGACAATCCCAAACGTCGTCAAGCCGAAATGAATATGTATTCCGCACGCCTGTCGCTACTTTCTCAACACCAAAGCCATGACTTTTCCCGGTACTGCGCGTACTAAGCGCCAAATATCTAAAAGCATCCGACGCATGGCTGTGCTGATCGTGTTTAGGACGACTCCTAAACGTCTGCGAACGCTCGTCCCACTCGCGCATATAGCCGCGTAAATGCTCGATACCGTCATACGTCACCGCCTCGTCAAACCAGCACTTCGGCAACACCAAACGCGCCGCCTCAATGCCGTCCTGCAAACTCAATTCCGTCACAATCCGGGGCGTAATCCCCGCAGCCAAAAACTGCTCCATAATGCTTTTGCCCGTCTGCAAAGACTTGGCCTTGGCATCATGCGGCAGATACACATTCCCGACCTTGTAAGGCCGCGTCTTAACCCAGTCGATGTAGTGCCCAATCTCACGCCCGTCCGCCTCGTAAAAATCCACGATGCGATAACCGTCAGGCGTGGTCTGCCACCCCCACCAACTGCAACTGTCCGTATAACCCAAATCCGCGACCAAATCGACGGGGAAATCCTTGTCAACCGGAAACTGCCCTACCCGGCCCTGCTCATACGCCTCGCCAATCGCCTTGGCGTAGTACGCCCCAGGCACCGCCGCATCAAAACTAATCTCATATTCCGTGAGATAGCTCTCCTCCGTCATCTGCGCCCGCGCATCGCGCAACTCGTCAGGGTGCAAAATGCCCGTTTTGCTGGCGGGCAACTCCAAAAGGATGTGCGATTTCGGGTTTAACCGGGCCTCCTCACGCATCTGCCAGAAAAAGTTCTTTCCCGCCGGGGTGCCAGCAAAAATCGCCCAACCCAGCCGATCCGATAATGCCGGACGAAGTACCGAATACCACGCGCTTGGCCGAATCTGCCCAACCTCATCCAGCACAACCCCATCAAAATACATGCCGCGCCAGGCGTCCGGGTGATCCGCGCCGCCCACATAAATCGTACTCACGCTGCCATGCCCATTGCGCAGCGAAACGTACAATTCGCTCTCATTCGGCGGCTTCGCCCAGACCGGCTTGGTCAATTCCTTGATGTAATTCCATGCAACCTTCTTGGCCTGGTCGCGCAAGGGGGCCAGATAGGCATACTGCGGCTTGGGCAATTTGCACTGCAACGCGCTGATGACCAAATCCGCGCACATCGCCACAGTCTTGCCACACCGACGGTGCGCCACAACCACAGCCCAACGCGCGTCCCGCGTATGCAGCGGCATGAACACCTCACGCGGGGCGTAGCTGTTGATGTCCATTTTTTAGGCGTGACTCAAAATTAGGATGAGAGGGATTTGGAGGGGGACCCATGCATTGACCGCCCCCCACCCCCGGTCGAATGGGGGGTAGGGGGTCAAAATCGAGGGCCAGCGCGGGATCATTTCTCGACCTTCGGGCCAGTTACCCGATGGGCTTCTGGTAATTGCTCAATGTTTTCAACGGGTTGTGCGGTAACGTCTATAACATCTACCACATTCCTACCATCTACCCCGCGTGCCGGTAGCCATGCCAGGTTGATTGTCACGGGCGCGACGGCGGCGACGTTCGTTTCCTCGCGCCAGCGCATCTGCGCCTTAGACCACCAAATTAGCGAGGCCGTGTCCCCGTCCATGGCTTTCTGCCATAGCCGCTGCCCCACGCCGCTGTTGGCCTTGGCGCGACCCTGATCCAATTCCTTGCGGAAATGCTGGCGCAGCGTATCAGGGTCGATCCCGTCGCCCACAAGCGCGGCAATGTCAACCTGGGGCAAGCCATAGCCCGCCAGCTTTTCGACTAATTCACGTTCTTCTTGTGTGAATTTAAACGGGGGCTTTCCAGCGCCAGGGCGCGGGCCTCCCGGCCCTTTGCTCACAATTTGGGCACTGCCTTTTGTTTGAGCGGAATTATCAGACATGTTGCGAAAATGGCACGATGCCCGGCAAAACGCAATCGCCCCCTTTACACAGGCCAAGCCGCTTGCAATACATAGTGCGCAACATCGAAACGGAAACGTGCCATGAACATTCCCGCCATCGACCGCCTGATTATCCTTGGCCTGATCGCCGTGAATATCATCGTCTTTGCCGTCACCTTTAACGCCTAACGCAAGGACCGCAGGCAATGACGCATGACAAGCCTTTAGCCGCTTCTGGCCTTCTTAGCTTTCGTTACAAAGGCCGGTATGGCTATGTGATGATCGGCGCGACCAATACGGAAGATGCCTTGCGCGAAGCCCGGCGCAGCATTGATGGCCCTGCGCTGGTTCAAAACCTGGACATCTGGGATGACCGCGTTGGCCGGTATGTGCCGGTATCGTAGCCCCGCCTAACCGCTCCCATTACTCCCTTTCAGGCCCGGCTAAAACCGGGCCTTTTTCTTTGCCGTTTTTGGACGCTAAATTCATTTAACCCGTATGTTTCGGGGGGCTTTACAGCCCCCCCCGAAAAACACACTCTCCGGCCTGCTGTAAACGCAACATCGTCCACTGGACGTCCACTTTTTATTCCGTAGCATTTTCAGCGGCTTGCCAGCGCAAGCGCATCGTCCACTATCGTCCAGCGTCGTCCAAACTCGCACATTTTTGGACGATGGTGGACGACGCGCGACGACGCGCCCAAACGGAAAAACATAATGATTTCAATGACCGTGGACGACGTGGACGATGCGTGGACGAAAATGACGAAAACGCAACATCTAACGCAACCGGCTAGGCAGTCGCCGCACCCCCTCTTGACGCAACCTGCTAGCGTTGCTATATTCCCAACATGCGATGCGATTCCCGCCTCGCTGTAACGGAAACGGAAAACGCAACATGAAGGCTTCAATCAACATTGCCACACTCAAGGCCATTAACCTGGCCGCCAGCACAGAAGAAACCCGCTATTATCTGAAAGGGGTTTTTGTGGAAGTGACGGAAAAAACCGTCACCTATACCGCCACGAACGGGCACATTTTGCTTTCGCGCCGCGAAGATAGCGCGGAACCCAACACTCTGACAGGTGCCTGGATCATCCCATCCGATTTCATCAAGGGGTGCAAACCCGCTCGCGGCGATGATTATGCCATTATGACACTTTTGCCCGGCTCCAATGGCAGCACCATGCTGGCATTTACCGGCACCATCACCGGCATGGCCGCGCCTATTGATGGGACGTTTCCGGACTACCGCCGGGTCATTCCAGGCACGATTGACGGTAAGACGGCGCAATTTGATGGGAACTATACGGGGATGCTGGCTAAGTTCGCCAAGGCTTTAAACCTTGGATATTTCCATATCCATTATAACGGCGAAAATGCTGCCCCCGTGACGTTTAACATGCGCCAAGGGGTTTTTGCGGTTGTTATGCCCCTGCGCCAGAACAAAAGCACCGAAACCCTGGCATGGGACTCTGAACGCGCCACACTTTCGCCGGACGAACTGGAAGCTCGCGCCCAAACTGCCCATGCGGCGGAACAAGCCCGCGAGGCCGCCTGACCTGGTAGGGGAGGGTTAATTGCCCGCCCCCTAGCACAACCCGCTTGACACGCCTTACCTGTTGCGATTACCTCAACGCATAACGCAAACGACAACGGAGAACCACCATGGACCTTTGGAACACCGACACCCCCATCCGCGACATTCCCGGCCTGGACCTGGAAGTGCCCGCCTGGATCAGCGACGACATATCGCCCAATGACGTTGCGGGCATTGTTGAGGGCGGGTGCGCGTCTGGCGCGTATATGCCCGCCGTGACGTATAGCAAGGCGCTGGACACCATGGCCGAACATGGCGATGACGTTATGCAGTACATCGACGACGCGCTGGGCAAACTGCCGCAGCCGCCGCGCGATACGTCATGGAGCGGGCTGGCGGTGTTCTATCTCAGCACTGCGGTTGAGCTTTGGGCGTCTAGCGTCGAAAGCATCCTTGAAGAATACGAGCCTGAAAGCCAAGACGCTTAACCCCACCTCCACCACGCAAGGACGCACTCCATGACCGAGATCATCCGCACCCCCACCCGCGCCGCTGGCGGCATTACCGCTGCTGAAAAGGCTGCCATGGCAGAGCATGTGAAGCTGTGGACCGCGCGGGCGTTCCGCACCGCGCCGATTGAGCCCGACAAAATCGTTCCGGCCATCGAGGGGCTTTATGCTGCTGCCAAGTTGAAAAAGCCGCGCGTGGTTATTGTGCCGTCCCCTCTGGTCATGGCGTTTGCGTACGGCGCTGCCGCTGCGATTTGGCAG
>Ga0222714_10004049_pt1 | contig 14583 bp, 21 predicted proteins | sample C33_3DmetaG_FD_165048 | JGI IMG/M metagenome (GOLD analysis project Ga0222714, IMG submission 165048) | Estuarine water microbial communities from San Francisco Bay, California, United States - C33_3D | ecosystem: Environmental > Aquatic > Marine > Unclassified | place: USA: California... | reverse complement strand
ATGTTTTCGAACAGTTTCTTTGCTGCCTCAAGATGCTCGCCTTTTGGTGTGTTATCAATTCCTAGTTTTGTAGCTGTATCAGATTTAGTGAATTCAGCCATTGTAAAGTTTTTAGAAAGATTCATATATTATCCTTTGTTTTTTGTATATGCATTTGCGCCAAAGAAAACTGAAACCAATGCTGAGATGGCTACAAAATATGTTGGAGCAATATCACCTATGATTCCTGCTGCTTTATCTAGACCAAGCAGATCAGTTACAGTAATTCCAGCTGGATATAACAACATACCAAACAAAGCAAACCATGTCATCTTACGCATGGCATCACGTTGAGCATCTTCATCTTCGAGTCGCTTACGCTTAAACTCTAAATGCATTTCTAACTCTTGTTTAGAGATGTGTCCGTCACCGTTAGCATCTAAACCATTGGCAACTTCATCATCAACTGTTACTGACTTTTTTACTTCTACTTCGTCTGCCATCTTTAACTCCTATTTAATTATGAGAGGGTGCTTTAACTTCAACAAACACCTCATGTTTCCTCTTAACGGGATTATATTTTTTAAATTTAACTTTCGTGCCCTTCAACTTCTTTGTTTTTTGCAAAGTATAATGATATGTGTGGCTATCACGTGATTCACCCTCTGGTATCAAATATACTATGTCTTTTCTTCCTGCCATATTAACCTCACTTGGATGTTGCTCGATATGTTCCGTCCCAGTTTTCTGGAACTCCAGTTTCTAACCTCTTTATCATTAACAAATAGTATTCCTCAGCAGAAGTACCATCCTTAATAATTTTTTCACATACTACTTTCGCCTTCTTCCAATCACCTTTATAATACAAATCTAAGTAGTCAGCATGTAACTCATGTGGCGTGCCAACGGTATATATCTTAACTCCAATTGTTTTACCTTTTACAGCTATACAATCGAGTTCCGTTACTGGATATTTATTTTCTACTAATTTCGCAGTCTCAGGTCCAAGCACCAGTCTCACTCCATATGATTTTGACTGTCCCTCTAGACGACTGGCTAAGTTTACTGCATCTCCCAAACAGGTGTAGTCGAAACGCTGACTTGAACCCATATTTCCAACCACCACGTTACCTGTGTTAATACCTATTCCCATACCAAATGGTGGTATGCCTTCCTGTGATATTTTAGCATTAAAGTTATCTAAGTCTGTTAACATTTGTATTGCTGACTCAACAGCATGTACTGCATGTTCCTCGTCAAGTATTGGTGCATTCCAAAATGCCATCTGAGCATCACCGATGTACTTGTCTAATGTTCCTTGCTTTTGTAGTATTGTCTGCGTCATAGCAGTCATATACCTATTCATAATGCTAGTTAATCCTTGCACGTCTTCACCGTAGTGTTCTGATATGGTGGTAAATCCACGTACATCAGTAAACATGATAGAAAGATCTTGTTTCTCGCCGCCAAGTTTTAGCAATTCTGGATTTTTCTGCAGTTTTGCGACCAAATCTGGACTCAAGTAAGTGCCAAACTGTTTCTTGATTTGCAGTTTCTGACGCAACTCTTCCATAAAGCGTAAGAATGCAGCAATAGACCATGTAACAAACACAGCAAATAACGGGAAACTCCAATCTAGCAACAGTCCATGGTAATTAAACGCATAACGAGTTCCGTAGAATAGAACTCCCAGAGATACTAGAAGCAATCCTATACCGTAGTACCAATTTAAGAATAACACTGCAGCAATAACTACTGCTGAAACACCAGCTGAAACTGCAAGTTCTGATAGATCTGACCACCATGGGCGACTGATATTAATTCCTTCTAGCATGGTGTAAACAGATGCTGCAATCAAGTCATGGTCATAAACTCTACCAATTGGTGTTGCTATGGTGTTATCCAAACCTGAAGCTGTTAACGAGAGAATAACTACTGCACCTTGTAGGTCAGGCAGTTCGTTTAATGAAAACTCTTGTGCTTTGAAGTGATAGTCAACGTAGATTGATCCGTTAGCATCTGTCTTAACTGTATCAAATGCTGGAACTCGAAGTGCTTCTACTCCTGCCTCACCAATTTTCATTTGATAACTTGGATCGCCTGCTAACACACGTATGATTTCCATTGATAAACTTGGAAATATTCTAGCACTCTCTCCGTCTTCTAGACTTGGGATACGCACAACCAGTGGAAGTTTTCTAACCACTCCATCTGCTTCTGGGCTGGTCAGCATCATACCTACACCTAGTGCATGTTTACCTATTTGTTTTGTTGGACCGATGGCTTGATCGTAGCGGTAAATCCAATCTTCCCATCCCTCGCCAATAATGGCTACACCACGTGGCACTGGAGTTCCCTTACCTTCTAGTGCTGGAACCTGACCAACAATCACAGGAGCATGTTTTAATAATTCAACAAACGCTTTATCGCCACCAAATCTATCACGCTCAGAAAACAACATGGGCATGACCACTAATCCAGCATTGTGTTCGAATAATTTAATTACCTCATTTGCCAGAACATCTCTGCTCCATGGCCACTGTCCGTTCTTTTCTATTGCTGAGTTGTCTATGTTTACAACTACAATAGGTAAATCGCTATCTAATGGGATTACTTCTTGAGCGACACTGCGCTGGTGGCTGTCGATAGATTTTAAGCGAATGACCTCAACAATCCACGGGTCGTAAAATCTAATTGAAAGTATGGCTAACAAAGCCAGAAAGGCAATTAATAATTTTTTCATAATTTTATTTATTGTGTCTGAGAGACTGATACTGAGCAACCACCAGTTGTAACACAAGTTCCTGTTATTGAGAAAGATAAATCAGAAGAAGAATTTTGGTTTAGATCTAAATCGTATGAACCTCCACCGTTACTTAAATCTACAGTTGCATCATGGTTACCAGCACCTTCTTGCTTCAACCAAACATCGTGCCCATCACCAGTCAAAGTTACATCAGCTGTATGATTTCCACCATCCACTTGTTGAATAGTTATAATGGCACTACTTCCTGTCAGGTCTAATATGACACTGTCAGCAAATACTGTATTAATTTTGATTAATAGTAATAATGCTATCGCTCGCATTTTCTTTTGTATATAAAGTTACTGGCGCACCAGCTTGATTTAGAATCATTTGTGTAGAAGAATCACCACCAACCACAATACTAACTATCCTTCCGTCGACGTTTCTATAAATGATCCACTCGTTGTCTTTTACTATTTGTAAGTTTCCACTCTCAAAATTTCCTGGCTGTATTGGATTGTTTGTAAATCTAGCAGTTTCCTCTAGCAACTTAGAGTTTAATGCATCTAGAATATTTGCTAGCAAGTCTACATCTAATAAGTTAAAATCTAATCGTGTGTACACTAGTTCATCTTTATCCAGATCGTTTTCTGCCAACAAATCTATATCTAACTCATTAAAATCTAGAATTGATTTATCTCCGTCTCCTCGCTCTTCATCTTTTTCTCTTGGCTTACTAACTATCAATAGATTATTAATTTGCGCTTCAGACAAATCAAGTATCACAGGTGGTGTAGGTGGCTTTTCTCTAACACCTACGACAGTAGCTTGAAATGCTTGATTAAGAATGACCTGTCCAACGTCTGAGTCGACAGTAATTTCGCCAACGGATCCGTCAGCATTTGGAAGAAGTATGACTAGAGATTTTCCTATTTCATCCACTGTCATACTAAACGCAGTACCACGAACACCTATACGTGCTGTGGGTGTTTGTATGTCTACACTCTGCGCATTATTTTTAGCAATCTTACCACTGGCATACTTAACTGTACCCAGTGCGACTTTCATCTTTAACTTACTTTTCTTTGGCGAACTTCCATCATAAACGAAATCATCAATGACTAACTTGCTGTGCTTTTCTATTTGCACTTTGGTATCATCATTGAATCCAATACCCAAAATACCATCGCCCGTACGGATGTCGTCCATCATCTCGACATCCGTATTCTTTTTGACTTCTAATGTTTTCTTTTCTCGTATAAGACTTGCTGGTCCAGTTGACTTATCAACAGTACCGATACCAGCAAATGCTATATTAGTCAGAAACAGTAATAGTAACGCTAGAGCTCGATCCATTTGTATTCATATCCACCGTACTGGCTTGTGACCCACCTTGTGTCACACTAATGGTACTATTGCTACCAGTGTGATTGATTGTTGTGTCATGTTGCGCAGCACCACTTTTGGTTGCGGTAACAGTATTGGTACTTCCAGTTATATCAATATCAGTAATTTTATCTGTTATACTTGCTGCAGTACTGTTTTCATTAATCGTTACAGTGTTGCTGTCGCCTGTAACATCTAATGTTATTGTAGCATCTTCAGTTGCAGCCGAAGTTCCAACGTTAGTTGTTATATCGTTAGAATCTCCAGTAATATTTTCAGTGTATGTAATACTATCTGAACCTGCACTTGTACCTATGGTTAGAGTGCTCTCGTTACTACTGCCTTGTTGATTGACAGTTATATCAGCATCATCTCCTGTTATATCATAATCTATTACGTTACTTGAACCCACTTGGTCTAGATCCATAGTGGTGCTTGCGCCATCACTTGAAGAGTTTGTGGAGGATGATCCAACTCTATTGCCTGAACCATCTTGGTTTATATTGATGGTTGCAGATGAGCCAACTTGGTCGATATAAATTAAGTTGTCTGCAATGGCAAAGTTTACAAAGAATGTCAATACAGCAGCTATTGCTACCTTTGCATTCATTTACTTCTCCTTATATTCCCAGTAACCTTTTTCTTTACCTTGTTTCGCTAACTCTATAACAGCTTGTTGAACTGCTTGTCTCACAGCGTAGTTAACTGGTTCATTTGTTGATGTTCCTGATTCTATTTCCAAGACTCGAGTTCCTTGGTCGTAGAATTTAAATACATTAATACCAACACTGGTGCTCAAGATTGTTTTCTCCGTACTGACATTTAAAAGTATATCACCTGTCAGCACACTCACTGCTCTCAATCCAACAGTAACAATGTCGCACCGCCATTGTCCCGATGGTCCAATCCCCATAATTCTTGCACCTGCTCCGCCAGTAAATTGATTGGTGTCATATCCTATTATTCCACCTTCAATAATAATACCAGCAAACTTCAATGCACCAAGATCTTTGTTTTCCTCAGCTTCAGATCTTGCATTTCTAATAATCTGTCGTTCTTTAATTAAATTATCTAAATTAGTTCGCTCTACTACATTAAAAAAGTTGCCACCAGCTAAATCCATAAGAGCATCTATCAAATAAACTTCTGCTCCCTGTGTAACTGCAGTGCTGATATTTGCAATATTATCAGCTGGCTTACGTTGTCCAGTTTTATCTTGAAAATTATAAACTGCTACCGTAACTGGTCTATTGTTTGCAATAGCAGGAAACTCTTTTAAAGTATCTGCCATTGGCGTTTCTGATACTCTTGGTTGATCTATACTCTTTGTTGTAGCACAACCAACCAACAGTAATAATACTAAAAACTTTTTCATATTAGAAAGCGAATTGAGCAACAGGTATTTCTACAACTGTGGTGCTTCCATCTGTTTGCACAACAGTTAAAGTTACCATGTCATCAGTCATTTCATACGATACCATATTACCCAACAAGTCTATGGTTCCACTAGACTGTGGATTTTCACCAAATAACTTATCAGATATTTGCTTACTCAACTCAGCGTATATTCTACTCTCTAAGTTGGCAAGGAACTTATTCACATTTGTATTTTTTGCTTCACGTTCAGCTTCTCTAAGATCAGACTCACGCTTTGATTCTATATCTTTTTTTCTTTGGTGAGTCAGATTTTCTATTGTTAAAACATGACTACTGTATCCGTTGCCATTAAAAGCTGGTGATTTAAATTGGTATACTAATTCATTAGCAAAGCTAGTGTTTGCTCCCATCATCAGTATTATGAGAAGATATTTCGCCATCAGTTTTTGCCTTTTTTTGGTCTCTTTCTCTCAAGGAAAGTATGACGTCGACCTTTTGTGTTAGTCTAATTAAATCATTATCTAACATTCTTATTCTGTCTATCAGCGCAATTAATGTTACGTTGGCTTCGCTAGTAACTGGGTCGATCTCTTCAGTTACCCATTTCCAAACATAAAATATGAAGTAACCAAGTCCAAACGCAGCAACTATGGGAAATCCATATTTGTTAATTAATTCTATTATCTCTTCCATTTACAGTATCACGCCAACAGTAAATCCAACTACAAACGACATAACAAAAATACTTAATCCCACTTTAAAGACATCACCTGCACTAAAACAACAGTCGTCTGGATGATGTTTCATTAATCTCTCCTAGCATCTGACTGTTCTGCTCTTGCAATTCTATCAAAATCAGGTGGGATTCCCAAAGCGTGGCTGACCTTAGTATCTATTCTCACTACGTCGTGATTCATCGTAGCTACACGTTTGTCTAATGCCATGATTATACCTTTCATGCCATTGACAGAGCTGGTCACTCCCGCTAAAATAAACTTCAATGTGAGGAAAACAAAATACCCTGCTGCAATTGCTGCAGCAATGGGGAATCCCACCTCAGCCACTAAATTAAAAAATTCCATATGCTATATCTTATAAAGTTTTTCTATTTAGTTTCCTCTATGTTTGAGTGGATAGTAAATTCCTCATACACAGGTCTAATTCTCTTTTTCTTCTCCGTAACCTTCCACCCAGTCCATCCTCTCTGCTCAGGCTCAAAATAATCCTCTGCAATTACCTCATCAAATAATGTTATATCAGATTTTACTGTTTTAACTGGTTTTGGGGGAGAAACCTTTTGTGGCTTCTCCCTCTCAGACTTTTTTACGGGGGATTCCTCCACTTGTTCAACTACCGTTGGTTTACGTCGATAAAGACTCCAGTTCGCCGCAATAACCATAAGCACCGCAAGTGGATCGAATACTATAACAATCATTATAATTACAAACCTAACTGCTTTTTCTAACAGATTCTTATCAGGATTATCTCCGTATATTAATGCAGCTACATATTTGATTGGACCGACTTCTGCCTCTAAGTTTCTTAATTCGCTAGAAATTGGTGCCTTTTGTTCTTGTAGTTTTAATATTTTATCCTGACTGAGTTCAATATCTTTAATAAGTTTTGCTCTATCTTTAGCCTGACTTCTACGAATTTGAAGTGCACGTTCAGCAACATCTTCTTTCTCTAAAAATTCTTCACGTTCACCTTTACCAAATAACGATTTCTTTTCAGTTCCTTTTTTAACAAGAGTTCTTCCCTCTTGCTCCATTTTATTGTTAACCACTGCATCCATCTGAGCGATTAATGACCTGTTGGCTTCAATATTACCACGCTCAGTTTCTATTTGATAATCTATTAATTCTATCTTAGCAGCAACATCACCAGTGGGCAATGCTTGATCTAAGTGTGCCTTGGACAAATATCCAAATATACCCATTGAAGTTAAACACATGAGAACTACGAGCGCAAAGGTAAAATATGTTTTCATCAACTTGGGAACTTCGCTCCAGTTACGATATATCCACGAAGCCAACACTAACTTCGATACCTCAAGCGCACTTCCCATGACTATAATTGGAATGACAGCTGCAGCAAATATAGCTACTAATCCCGCAATAGCATAAAAGGCAGCAATGGTTGACAGCGTAAGGGCTGTTCCTAAAAGTAAGTAGTTCATTTTTGTAGATTCTTTACATGAGAAGCATGGACACGAGCCATAATATTTCTATTATACCACCTATCTTGATTTTCTAAAACCTCATTAATCATCTGATGCTTGGCTTCTAGATAAGTGCTTTCGCCTTTGTTCTTACACAAATGCAAAATCTCCCGTGTAAAGTTTTCCTCCCCTAGTAGTTGTATATCTTTCTTTAGTTCTTCCGAGGATGACCAATATTCTTTCCAATCACTTTCCTCTTTGTAACGCTTTTTTTTACCTTTCAATTTTTTAGTTTTAGAAAAATAAAAAAGTTTCTTACCGATATATTGTTTACCATTTACTTTATTTGTTATAATATACACAAACGAAGTATATCCCTCAGGAATTTCTAAAACTTCTTTATTATTATAAATCCAAGCCATAGTCAAAGAGGGGGAGTTTCCTCCCCCATCTATTTAAAATTTAACAGCAAGAGAAGTGCCAAGAATCATGTGATCCTTTTTCCACTTATTAACCTCACCTGATGTTTTGTACTCAATGAATGGTGTAAACTGTACGTTGTCTGCAAGAGCAACATCGTAACCTGTCTGCCATTTGACATCATCAATTTTAGCATCTGTTTTCTCAGCACCACCAAATGTCCAACGTGGCTCAAGTTTTAACCAAACACTTCCTGCGCTTAGTTTAAGAATACCACGATATCTCCAGTAATCATCAGTAGTGTTACCTTCAAAGTAACGATACTCAATTCTATGTGCTAGAGCTACTGGACCTGAATTGAAAAGCTTTTGTGTAAGCTTTGGACGAATCTCAGTTGAATCTCCATCTTCTGCGTATCGTACAGCAGCAGTTAGAGTATCTGATAATTTATAAGAACCTTCAACGTGATCATAGTCATCGTTACCTTTGGCTCTAACTTCTAGTCCCCAAACATCACTATTTAATTGATAGTTATGCTCTGAAGTGTTCCAGTTGTCATCAGCATTTGCATTAAAAGCTACACCAAATAGTGCAGCTGTCAAAATAGCTACTACTTTTTTCATTTAAACTCCTTTATTGTAATTAAATTAAATGCCGAAAATAGTTTGATCCACATCCAACCAATATCAAACTCAAACCACTTCCGACTTAGTTTTGGACTTGCTGGGTATTTGTGATGATTATTGTGTAGTTCTTCACCACCAATAATAATCCCAAGTGGTATAATATTAGCAGACTTATCTTTTGTATTCCAGTTACGATAACCCCACCAATGTCCTATACCATTAACTATACCTGCTGCCCAAAACGGTATCCAAATCATTTGTACTAACCATATAATCAATCCATTTACATCAAACATTATAAGATTCAAGACCAATAATAATAAAATTCCTAATAAATTGCGTCGAGAATATATATGCTTCTCAACCCAATCATCAGGTGTGCCCTTCCCATACTGCTCGATTTTATTTTTATCTCGAGCAGCATTGTGGTAAAGAAAGGCACCTGCATACAACAGCTTTAAAATTCCGTAATGGTGCGGAGAGTGTGGATCACTCTCTTCTTCAACATTAGCATGGTGCATTCTATGCACTGCTACCCACTCCTTAGTTACCATACCTGTGGTAAACCAAAGCCAAAATCTAAAAAAGTGGGCTAATGCTGGGTGGAATTCTAACGCTTTATGCGTCTGCCCTCTATGGAGATATAATGTCACACAAACAATAGTTATATGTGTCATTATAAAGAGGTATAAAAGCTCTATCAAAAAGAGTCCTTTTTAGTGATATAACCTATTATTTAGGTTTATCCACTATTCCCTAGATCTTCTTTCAAACTTTTATACTGCCACTCATCCGTATGCGCAACATTCCAAAGTTCTGAGGTTTCTACAGAGTAATTTTGAGAACAACATAAAAAGTCAGGTTGTTTTCTTTTTTCTGGAATCAAACTATTATCCTTCCATATAACTCTATTATTTGGCTGAGCAGCAAACTGTCCATTATCTAGCTTTATGATGTTAAAACTTTTATGCTCTGGATCATGCTCTGAAAAATTAGTATTCAAAGTATTATTATCAGCATGACAATTATCAATGGTAAACATATATGTACCATCATACATCTTTCTATTTTTTGCAAAGAAACTACACCGACTAAGTAGAGGTTTCTTTATTACAGTTAGGTTATAATCAAAACAATCCCAGAGTTGTAGTATATCTAAAGATAGTTGTTCAGAACTAATACTTTCTTTCCATACAAAAGCACTGATTGGAAGTTTATCATACAATGCTCCATACTCTGTTAACATAGTTTCAAAGTACAGTGCTTTACCTTGGACACTTTTAACAGATATCCAAAATCCTGGTGTTAATTCTCCGTGTCCTTTTTTAAGATCATATAGATACTCTTTCTTTACGAACACAGGAACTGCTGGTAAATTGCATACTAGATAAGCCATTATTCTTCCTCATCTTCTTCAGCGGTGTATATGTCACCCCCACAAAAGGGACAAAAAGCAACTTCTTCTGTTGTGAAGTCACTTTCCTTAAAAACAATTTTACCGTGTCCTCCGCAGTTTTCGCAGTCAAAAAATTTTGTTGCCATTATTCTCTTCCCCAAACTTCTTCCCAACTACCAGATAAAGCACCTTTGGCGTAGTCAGTAACTCTATTCTCAAAGAAATTTCCATGGACTGGAGCATTAATCATCTCCTCCACCCACAGTAACGGATTAGTTTTTACTTTAAATATGCCACGCATACCTAGAGCAATCAAACGTCTATCAGCAATATAACGAATATATTGTTTAACCTCATCAGCAGTCAAATTTGGCATATCTCCCATTTCAAATGAAAGATCAATAAACTTATCTTCAAGCTCAACCATCTTTTCTGCAATTAAATATATTTGACTCTTTAGATCGTCGTTCCATAGCTCTCTATTTTCTTCAATGTAAGTTCTAAAGGTTTTGATCATAGACTCAGCGTGCATTGTCTCGTCAACAATAGACCAAGTAACGATCTGTCCCATACCCTTCATCATACCATGACGTGGAAAATTCAGCAACATAATAAACGAACTGAATAACTGCATACCCTCTGTAAAAGCAGAGAAAGCAGCTATGTTTGTAGCAATAGACTCAGGTGTTCCATTCTTACCTGACAACTCTAAGAAATATTCATGCTTCTCACGCATTTGTTGATACTCTAGAAAATCTGAATATGTTGATTCAGGCATACCCAAAGTTTCAATTAAGTGCGAATAAGCAGCAATGTGAAGTGCCTCACGTGCAGCAAATCCCAATAACATCATACGTACTTCTGGTTGTTTGAAGTAAGGAAGATAGTTTTGAACATAACCTCCAGCTACATCAATGTCACCTTGTGTAAAAAATCTGAAGATGTTTGTTAGAAAATGTTTTTGTGATGGTGTTAATTTTTTATTCCAATCTTTAACATCTTCAAGCATAGGAACTTCTGAATGTAACCAATGTGCCTGTTCATGTTTTAACCAAGCATCATATGCCCACGGATAGTGAAATGGTTTATAAGAATCTCTAGTGTCTGTTAGTTTTGTTTTTGTTTTTCTGGCGCTCATCTTATCCCTCGCATGCGATACAAACTGAATCTTCTTGAGCCAAAGCACTCAAATCTATTTCCTGTATTACTTGGCGTTCAATGGCTTTGGCAACCTTATCTGCTTTTGCTATCTTATCACTACGACAATAATACAGAGTCTTAAGACCAGTTTTCCAAGCTAAGAAATGTATCGCATGGAGATACTTGATATTTGCATCTGGTCGGAAGAATATATTGACTGATTGGGCTTGATCAATATGGGTTTGTCTGTCAGCTGCATGCTGTATGACCCACCGTTGATCGATTTCCATTGCAGTTTTATAGACATCTTTAGTCCATTCGTCCATCCACTCCAAGTGTTGTACACTGCCGTCGTTGGCGATGATGCTTGACCAGATTTTATTGTAATCCAATTTGTCATCTTTTTCACATTGCTCCTTAATAAATTTATCCAAGTATTTGTTCTTGTTTAAATGAGAACCCGAGAGAGTATCTTGGCGATACGCATTGGCACGAAAAGGTTCAATGCTAGGACTAGTATTGCCCATGAGAATGGAAGAAGAAGCATTGGGAGCAATAGCCATAAGATGACTAAACCGCCTTCCAGTGCCAGCTGCGTCAGGAGCTTCACCCCTCTCCAATCCAAGTTGCTCATTTGCTTTATCTAATCCCCCACGTATATGTTCAAACATTCTTTTGTTTTGTCCAACTGCCATCGCTGATTCCCACGGCAAATTCTTTTGCTGTAAAAATGCGTGGAATCCTAACGCACCAATACCAATAGACCTCTCACGCATAGCTGAATACTTTGCTCTAGATATTGCATCAGGAGCATTATCAATAAAATACTGTAAAACATTATCCAGCATCTCAGCCACATCTTTAAGAAACTGTTTATCTGATTTCCACTCTTCAAAGTACTCTAGATTCAATGAAGATAGACAGCAGACTGCAGTTCTGGTATTATCTGTTGGTAGAATAATCTCAGAACATAGATTAGACTGTCTAATTTTTAAGCCCAGTTTCTTTTGAAACTCAGGCATGTGTTTGTTTGAAGTATCAATAAAGTGGAGATACGGCTCACCTGTTTGCATTCTCATTTCTAAGATACGCTGCCATAACTCACGTGCTGAAATGTACTCTCTAATATCACCATTGTGAGGATCTTTCAATGCCCACTTATCATCCGCATTTGGATCTAGCATACACCTTTCTATAATGTGCATAAAATCATCAGTGATATTGATACCATGATGTAGATTCAGGCAACGCATATTCTGGTCGCCTGTGGGTTTACGCATCTCTAAGAAAATAAGGATATCAGGGTGTGAAATATCCAAATAGGCAGCATAACTACCACGACGTGTGCGACCTTGACGATAAGCCAAAGAAGAAGAATCATAGGTGCGTAAATGAGGCATAACGCCAACAGACTTATCATCAGCTGAACGAATTCCGATACCGATTCCAACTCCACCTCCTAACATTGAAAGCCAATTAACTTCTGATAGAGTATCAACCAACCCCTCAGCTGTGTCTTCTAAGTAAGGAAGAAAACAACTGATGGGAAGTCCACGTTTACTTCTACCAAAACTTAATACTGGCGTTGAATAAGACAACCAGTGTTTACTTGAATATTCATATAAACGTTGTGCGTGTTCATCATTGCTGCCAAATGCTCTAGAAACAAAGGCAAATCTTTCTTGTGGCGATTGCTCATCTTCACGCATATAAGATTCTTGCATTCGCTTTAAACCCAATTCATCAAATAATGAATCACGTTCATATGAGATACGTATCCCATGAATGATATCTTCCATTTAAAACTCCGTTATTATTATTCTGTTATAAACTCTTTTGACATGGGAAAAACTTCTGAAATAACATTGGCGCAAGTTTTTGCTATTTCAGCATGTTCTTTTTGCGTGCCGTTACTAGAACGTAATTCTATATAGTGAACCCATGATCGAAGTGTTCCATTTACGTACAATCTTGAAACTGTATTTCCCTCAGGTAAAACACAACGTGCCTGCTCTTTTGCTATACCATGTTCTATTGCCCACTGGTAAGCATTTTTAGCAGCATCAATAACTATTTGTTGCTGACGCTCCCACTGCCACATTATATTTCTATCTTTATCATTGGTGATACTCATATCAACTGAGTTTTGACGATTTTTGTCATCTTGATAACGAGCTTCACGAAGAACAAATTGATTCTCGAACACAGCTGGATCAGCATAGCGTTGAGAAAATTCTTGAAAAGAAAAAGAACGATGACGTAAAAACTGTCGTGCTATATCACGTGTTGTTTCAATTTCAAGACATGCGTTTGTAAGTTCTAGGGGACTCCAGTGCTTATGTTTAATTAGATATCGTATTAACTTCTCTGAAGTTTCAGTGTTTAACTGGTTTGATGGGTTGCTAACTCTTGCACAAAACGCAATTAGATCTTGCACATTCTCAATTCCATCTTCACATAATTCTTCAGTTGGTTTAGAATAACTGATTAATTTCACTTTCATTTCATACCTCTTTTCCACCCATCACCAGGGCATTCTGTTGATCTAACTCGTTCACCCTCAGCATTTGTCCACCAGCAAGTACCTTTAACATATTTACTTCCGTGTTTTTCGGAATTGGTATTTAAAAACCCTGCTTTCAACTCAGCTGCCTTTAAACCTGCGTTTCTTGCATTTACTACAGTATCATGTATACCAAGAAACGCAGTTTTTCTATTTTCGTGAATTCTTTTCATAATTTCTATTCGTTTTTCTTTAGATATTTTTTGAAAATTATGCGTTCCTTCTTCCCATCGTTTTTTTTGCGCTTTGGACGCAGCTTCTCTAATACCATCTGAATTAGACATCCTCATCAAAATGGCTTGGGCAGCTCCCCAATCCTCTTGTTCTGTGTGTATTTCTAAATGCTCTTGTATAGAAACACATAACAAATTTGATGGATCGTTATTTGAATGGTCACCATCTATATGGTGTATTTCGTATCCCTCTGGGATTTTTAGGTTGTTGTGCGCTTCCCATATTTTTCTATAAGCCATAACACTGGTCTCCTTTCGAGTGTTTGACTTATTTATCAATTTAACATTTTCTCCAAGTTGTAAATTTTAACATAGCCTCAATTCCAGAGAACGTATTTCTATCTATCAAGTCTACTATTTGCTCAGAAGTTTGACCTGACAAAATCATTTCGTTTATATCTTTTTCAGTTACTGTTTCAGGATAGATACAGACAGAATAACCTGAATTGATATATTTTTCTAGTTGCTTCGTTATTTGCTTGCTTCTTGGTTCATTATCCATCACGATCACCGAATTACCAAGAAGTTCTTTGACAGTGCTGCTATCAAAGGAAGC
>Ga0222714_10004048_pt1 | contig 14585 bp, 17 predicted proteins | sample C33_3DmetaG_FD_165048 | JGI IMG/M metagenome (GOLD analysis project Ga0222714, IMG submission 165048) | Estuarine water microbial communities from San Francisco Bay, California, United States - C33_3D | ecosystem: Environmental > Aquatic > Marine > Unclassified | place: USA: California... | reverse complement strand
GGGGTAGTAGGGTACTTGGAACGAGTATATACGAAGTATGAGTATATGGGAGTTCGAGTTAGGGGAGTGAGGAACAATAGGGCACGAAAAAAGGGAGGAGTAACAAGTGAGCTACTCTTCCCTTTAGTTCATATCCCTACTTAGTAAGGATGGGTTGCATGGGTGCGTGTATTGTATATTGGGATTATCGAGGTTTATAATTCTCTTCTATATCTTTCTTTACCTTCAAAGCATCTTTACGTTCTTGGTTGAGGAGGCCTTTGTGTTCTATTTCGTCTCTATCCTCGTAGTGTATATCTTGTTGGATTTGGAGTTCTTCTTTTAACTTATCTATACGTTGTTTACTTATTCCTCTTGATTGTAGTTCTGTGAATAGTATGAGTAGGAACATCTGAAAGATTATATAGTTTATATTGTTATCTAACTGAAATAAACCTATTCCTATTACTATGTATCCTATTAGTCTAAATTGTATTATTCTTTGTACCAACGTTTTCTTACGAGGTTGATTCAATTTTTTTCTATTCTCTCTTATGGGGATTCTATCTACTTTCATATGATTACTACATTACCACAAGTCTTACAAATGTAATATGGTCCATTTTGTAGTGAACCTACATAATTCATTTCTTTATTACACTTTTTACAAATCATGTCTATAAATACTATCAATAAAAAAAGAGGTGAAAAAATTTCTTTTGCGACTCATCGAACCCCCCACGACAAAAGAACGAAAGGGGATTATTGTGTGAGTAGATATCTCAATTCTATTGGGGTGAATAACCATACTATGAATCTTCCTACATATATCATTGCAAGAAAGTAGATTGCCAACGTTATGATTACTATGAGGAGTTCCCTATTGTTCATGGAGGGGGTTCGATTCGTTATTAGTGTATATCCCAACGAGCGGGTTGTAGTAATTCGTTTCGGATTTCTTTTTCAAGGTCTCTACCCTTATCAAATGCTTCCTTTTCCCATTCTCTTTCATTATAAGGTATAAGGGTAATATCTTCTATGAGTTCACCATTCCATTCTACACCTTTTTTACCCACTCTTTTAATCTTACCACTTTTGTATTGTTGTAGGTGTATTAGTTCATGGGCCAATATCTTTATTGCCGTTCCTCTTGAAAGTGATTCTTTTGTATAAATAACTGAATTAAAGGCATTCCCTATAATGAATGCTTCTGTTGATAATTCATCATCTATCTTAACCGAATTTTCTTGTGGTCTTATCTGTACCGAATACCCATTGATTCCCAACTTATCCAACCCAACCATTACAATTGTATCTAAATAGGTTTTTGATTCAACAAAGTTTTGAATAGCATTTCTATTCAAGGCAGTATATGTTCTAAATGGTTCTTCTTTCTTTACTACCAACAATATCAATGCGATGATTGATAGGATTAGTAGGATTATCAATAGTGTGTTTTTATTTTTCATATTAGTATGTTTTTAGATTCTACTTGTACGGTGTTTCTTGACCAACCCATTCCCACTTTAAATCATTTGAATAATTATTACCCAATTCCAAGTTCATTGAAAGTAATGATTTTTTCATATTTTCTGCAATATGTTCATATCCATCTTCATTGAAATGACCACAAAGTTTAGAATTAAAATCGTTGAATCCAAAAGGTGGTTTAATCGGGTTTTCAGATGCATTATTTATTAAAGATTTTCCAGTATATTCATTTTTTAAACTATTAAAAACGTTATCATCATAAGTAAATAAATATAATTTATATCCTTTAAGTTTACACAAAGTTTCTACTGTATTTATATGATAAACCGATTCTCTATTGGTACTAAGTTCTATAAAAATATCGGATTCATATTTTGTATGAATTGATAAATTTATCAATTCTTTATAATAATATTCGGATAATCTATTTGGGGATGTATCAGCAGATTGATAACTTGTTATCCCATCTCCTGTGTAAAATGAAAATCTATCAGGAAAAGTTAGTAACCAAACAACACTTACATCCCAATCATTCAATTCATTGTTAATATATTTGTTATAAAACTTTTTGGATTGTGCAGAATTAGAGTCTCCGGAGTTTCCCATATTCACAACCATATCAAACTTTAACTTTTTTCCTAATTTGTTTGGCCAACCTCTAAGATGAAAGTTATTTTTATGGTCCGATTTTTTTACATTATCAAAGTGTTTAGAGTTTGAATATAATATATAACCCCTGTCTATTGTCCAATCATTTATAAGGGTAATCATTTCTGTTGAAAATAATTTATAATCCCAACAACCCACTCCTTCTGTAAAAGAGTCTCCTAAAGTTATTAATAACTTTTTTTTGCTCATTAATCTTCTACTGTTTGTCCTTTATCAGAATTCCATTTGGGTTCAGAACCCGTCCAATCATCTTCGAAATCAGTATCTTCATCCCAATATAAAAAATCCCATTCTCTATCTGCCACGACCTGATTTTTTTACCCCACTACTTCTTTTGTTGTTACCTCTACTACCACCTTTTACGTTGTTTTTAGTTTGTTTACCTCTTGAACCTGGTGATAGATTATCGTGTTTGTTTCCAAAAAATTTACTACTCATTTTTTTTCTCCCAATTTTTAACTTGTTCTAACTTTTTTGTAAGTGATTGTACTAACTCTTTGTTACCTCCACCATCTTTTTTTGATTCTTGTAACAAAGTATTTTCTAATAATTCTATTATTTCTTTTTGTCTTTTTTTACTCATGGATATAATATTTTTTAATCTATATTTTCAATAATATGTTTTTTATGTGTATTGTATAATTCATAGTAAGCAGTATATTCATATGATAAAATAAAATTTATATAATTAGATACTTCTGTATTTTCTTTCATTTCAGCTATAACAACACTTTCTATCATTTCATTTATTGAGGATGAATCGTGATGTTTTTTCAAATCAAATCTCTTATCGTATTTATTTAAATAATTACTAAAATTAAAGTCATCTATGTTTAAAAATTTTACTTTAGATTGTGAATTACCAAGTGATTTAAAAAATGAAAGATGGTGTGGTAAATATGGTCTATAATGTCTATAATATGTCATAGATATTTTAAAATAATTTCTAAACAACAATTGGTAGATTTTTATGAAAACACGATATACATCATCTGTTGTTTTAGGAGCTCCTTTTATTAAATCATAATCTAAATAAGAGTTTATTTGGTCTGATGTAAATCCAGACTGTAGTAAAAATCCTTTTAAAAACGGATGCGATTTTTGAGCTGAATTTATGTTTCCACCATGTAAAAGTGGATTTTCCCACCAATTATGAGCTTTTCCATCGGTAGTTGGCCATAGAAAATCTTTAATATAATCTTGTCCAAAAGCAGAAACATACCTTTTAAATGGGTCTCTAAATAAAATTAAAATATCTTTTTTATTCATTCCACTCAAAATATTCTCAAAGTCTTTTTGAACGTTATTTATATTATCGATACTATTTTGTATATAAGAATTTGATTTATGACTTCCCTTTATAGTTGATAAGGTTTGTTTTAACTTATCAACCTCATCCTCGTTTATTGTGGACAATTTCATATCGTGTAAGGGTATATTAAGCACACATGGGTCTTGATTTAATACAACATTCATTGTTGTACTTCCCAATTTTGGTCCATTAAAAATTACTATTTTGTCTAGCGAAGTAATGGTAAATTGATTTCGAGCCCTTATCATATTTTCGGAGTAACCAACGAAATGGGAAATATCATGTTCTATCTCTCTATAATCTTTTTTCATTATATTAAATTATATTTAGAATTGTTAAAATTATACTCATCTTTATCTATTGTTATTTCTAAATTTCTATCTATGTCAAATATTTGTTCTTTCGTTTCTCTGACGTGATTAAACATATAATCTTTAAATTCTACTTTATAATCAGAATCATTAAATATTTTCCATGTATTGTCATAGTTGTGTTTTAGTATGGGTATCATCTGATAATACATATCATGACAATCTTTATTTGTCCATTTATTTATTTTTACAATTTCGTTTTTTATTTTTTCAAATCGCTTTTCATCATCTTTTTCATTATCATATGATTCATCCCACCACTTATCAAAAGTTTTAAATCCAAGTTCTTTTAAAAATTTTAACGAATTTGGTTTGGAAAGTAATATAAAAGGTTGACAAAAACATATTGCTTTAAAAACCTTTTCACTTAAATAAAAAACACCCCTTCCACTATAATCCCCAGTTTCGTTACTATAAAAAAAGGTCTCACTAACTAAATTTAAAAATGATTTGGATTGATAATTAGTTCCACCTTTTTGAAAATAAGAAACCAATTCAGATTGAGTTTTATCTTTAGTAAATTGTTTATCTTCAAGATAATGAATTTCTTTATCCTCCCTACTCCAGACCGTATTAAATGAATAGAAAGAATTATCTAATATATTTTTGCGTTTCATAAAATTAAATAGTTCTTCTCTATTTTCTCTAATTTTACCTAAAATACACAAAAATGTTTTATCAAATTTTCTTTTATCTAAAAAATTGTAATCAAGACAATAATCAGGAAAGGTTGAAAATAATATATTAGTAGAAACTAATTTTTTGTACTTTTCATCCATATTATCTTTTATATTTAAATTTCCTGAAATAAACTGAATACTATTATCTTTTAAATCATTATTTTTAATAAATTGATTTGTCCAATCAAATGGGTTTTCATATTTACCAAAATACTCATCTAATTGAAGTTGGAAATTAGAAAATTCATGAGAATTATCAAAATATAGTTTAGAACCAGTTTTCAACCAAGGCAAAAATTGATTGAGAAAATCAAAAAATATTATTTTTTTATCAAAATTATGAATTAAAAATAATGGAATGTTCCAAAGTTCAGTTGTTTTGAAATTTTTTGTAGTAGGATTATAATAAACAAAATTAAAATTAACCATTTAAATATATTTTTTCAATAACCTCTTTTATAACAGCACAATCCTCATATCTTTCAACATCTTCCATATCTTTTAAAAGAATTTGCAAAGATTCTTTTGGTATTAAACCTCTAATTGTTCTTTTTCTTATAGTTCCTCTATTAAAGCAGTCTAACATCCATGAAAGAGACCTAACACGAATTTCCTTCATGTATTGTTGGTTAGTTAATTTATTTCTCCAATAAAACTCTTCAGGTGTCATTTATATAAATATCTAATGTTCAAGTAATTTAGACATTACTTTTGATTCTATATGCAAATCCGCGGTTGGATTTTTTAAATCTGGATTTAAATCTGGTAATTTAAAAGTTAAATTAAAATTATGGTGTAATATAGGAATCATTTCTAAATAAATTTCTCTCAATTCCACTATTGATTTTTCAGATAATTTTTTTATAACTCTACATATTTTTGATAATCGCTCAACACCATTTTCACACTCATCATAAGATTCATCCCACCACTTATCAAAAGTTTTGAATCCAAGTTCTTTCATTTGAGATAAATAATTAGAAGATGATGCTACTATAAATGGTTGACATGAAATCATTGGTTTATATATTTTTTCACTCATAAAGAAAGAGCCTCTGAATGAGTCATCATAATTTCCATCGAAATAAGTTTCAGTAACTATATTACAAAAAGAGTTAGTAAATGGAATTGAGTTAGGCATTTCTATTGAAGAATTAAACAGGCCAGTTTTACTTTCGTGTTTCTCTCGTTCTTCTTTTGATTCAAACCATATTATAGGATATTCACTATATTCACCTCTTGAGTTAAAAGAATAGTTACAATCATCTAAAATGTTTATTGATTTTAAAAAAGTAAATATGGATGACCTATAAAATCTATTTTCAATTCTTGCATTAAAACAAACGAATTTTTTTGTGAATTTTCGGTTTTCAAGATAATTAATATCTGTTGGAATCTCAGGTATGTAGTGCATATTTAAAACAGGATGAAAAAAATCCTCCAAATGAGTTGGTACTATTTTCTTAATATTTAGATTTCCAGTTAATATTGAGAAAAATGGATTATGATGACCTCTATCTTTTTTATATTCCAACATCCAATTAAATGGATTCTCTTCTATTATTTCATTTTTTACAAAAGTTTCCATCATGTAATAATAATCAAAACCTTCATTAGAATAGTTTAAACAAAATTTGTAAGAATCATATAAATAATCTTCAAACTCGTCAAGTAATTCGTAAAATTTTTCTTTTGTATTACAATATTTTGTAAAAAAATCAAAAAATACAACGGGCATCGTTGGTGTAAACAATAATTTTCTACTTTTGTCTACAATGAGTTTCATATTATCAATGGTTTGTATTCAAAATATCTATTTAATTGCTTTGAAAACCCATATTCAATACCATTACCTTGTGGATAGTATATCGAAGGAAGAGCAAATTCTGGATAGTGTACAGAAGTTAAATCTTTCATTCTATTATAGTTATGAATTAAAGTTGACTTCATATCTTTATACATACTTTTACATTCATCCATTGGTAAATTATGTATACTAATAATTGTTTTTACAACCTTTCCCAATCTCTTGGATGAATTAATTTCATTATCATATGATTCATCCCACCACTTATCAAAAGTTTTGAATCCATATTCTTTAATGAGTTCTAAATGTTTGTAGGGACCTGCAATGACAAAGGGTTGTAACATAGCCATCGGTTTATAAGTTTTTTCACTTATAAATTTACTACCTTGATAATGGTGCATGTAATCATAATCCCACATTGTTTCTGTAACTATATTACAAAAAGAAGCATAATTTGCTTTTGTACCAAATCCCAAAATTCTTTCTTTTTTATCACTATTCATTACAGTTTCAGATTCAAATGGAATTTGGGGATATTCATTATATTCACCCCTCGAATTAAAAGAGTAATTACAATCTTTCAATATACCAATTCCTTTTAATACTGTAAACAGGCTTGTTCTATGAAATCGTTGGGGAATTCTTCCATTTAAAAATGTAAATTTTTTAGTAAAATTTTCAGTTTGTATTTGTTCTATACTTAATTCATCAGCTCTTTCATTTTCAATTTCAACAACAACATTATGCATAGCCAATACCGATTGAACATGCGGTTTATAAATGTCTGTTGTCAAATCTTTTATATTCATTGAAGCTGTTAAAATTTGAAAGAAATCATTATTTAATTCGTGTATGATACCATACTGACGAATACTTGAAAATACATCATAGTCTAATCTATTTACTTTTATTTGTTCTTTGAATAAAACTTCATAGTTTTCAGCTTCTGCGTGGTAATTTAAAAGAAATTTATATCCTTTTTTAAAGTATTCCAAATACTCATCAAAAAATGCCCATAATTTAGTTTCTTCATCTATCAAATCACAAAAAAGAGTTGTTATTGAAACCGGAATATGGTCTGTATATATTATTTTTTTATTATGATTATATATAGTTTTCATAATCATTAAAAATTGGATTAAAATATATTGAGTTGTTGTAAAGTTCTTTATACTCTTTTTGTAACTTTACCGCTAAGTTAAAATTATGAGTTAGTACATCTTTCATACTCAAATACATAACATTCAATTCATTCATAGATTTTGAAGATATTAAATTTAAGATGGATATAGCTCCTGCGGTTCTATCAATATGATACTCTAAAGAATCATAACTTTCGTCCCACCAATCATTAAAAGTAACAAAGCCAATTCTTCTTAGTCTTTTTAGCATATACTTTTTACCAACAATGATAAATGGTTGAAAATTAAAAATAGATGTGTAAACCTCATCTGGTATATAATGAGATGATAAATAAGATAGAGGTGAATCTTCAATAAATTGAGGTGATATTAAATTTACAAAAGAATCTTTATGAATATCAGGTAATTCTTGTCTGTTGTATATGTTAAGTATATTTGATATTGGTGCCTTTTCTATTTTTAAATCATTTATCTTAGTAGATTCATCATATTTTAAAGTTTTAGCAACGTTAAAATTATAAATTATTTCTGATGATTCAAATAAAGATAACAAAGAAACCATTAGTGAGTGTAAATTTACAGATGACCATGGTTCATTGAACAAAGCCATTACTTTATATTTTTTACTTCGTGTATCAAATTTTTCTTTCTGATATCTATGTGATAAGTTTCCAATATTATAAGGTTTATCTACAAGTATATGAGACCACCTTTTATTTAAATTTATTACATTTTTAAGATTCTCTTCCTCACTCCCATTGTCTATATACTCTTGTGTAATTTCTATATTTTCAATAGGGTTAGATGATGTCCAAATCTGTATTGAATCATTTGGTATATTATGGGTTGCATTAAATTTTTCTAAAAAACTTAATTTAGTTGGAACATACGGTCCTGTAACAAATTGTATGTATTCATTTGTAGTAACTGAAGTACAATCAAATATTAATTTATAATTTTGTTTAAATAAATCCACAAAATTAAATAAAAATGATGAAAAATTAGCATAATCATTATCAAAATGATTATTAAACATTGTTAATAAAGAATTAGAACCATCTCTAATCAATATTAACTTTATTTCATCATTTATGAAAACATTTTGTAATAAATTTCCTCCCAATTTTAAATGTTCATATGAGGCATTGTTCGTAAAACTCATCTTTTGTATTTTTCTTCAAAATTATTAAAACCATCTCCTTTGTAATAAAGTCCTCTAAACTGTGATAAGTAATCATAATTAACATCATTTAAACTTTCCTTATCAGGAACAATATCAAGATTGCCGTCTCCATCAACATCGGTTATACCTGTCCATCTAACATATTCAACCCAGGTATCTTGATATCCATTTGGTGCGTTTAAAACGGCCGTTCTTTTATAAGTACTACCTTCTTTAGAAAGTACTTCTATTTTAAAAGATTGATAGAACCCATCTTTAAAATCATAACTGTTTGATATACCTCCAGTTCTTGTAATTATTATCTCCTCTATACCATCATGATTTAAATCATAAAAATCAAAATCTAAAATTACTTGCCACCCCTCCATTGTGGGTAATCTAATTGGGTCTGGTTTGAAAGTTCCATCTCCATTTCCTAAATATATTCTATTTTTCCATTCCCAATGGTCAAATTCTTTCCATTCATGTCCTCCTAAAATAAAATCTAAATTACCATCACTATTAATATCATACAATTCGGAAGCGAACGCATTTACAAAAGATTCAGATTCAAAAACCTTTATTTCTTCAAAATTACCATATCCATCATTTTTAAATAATATACCATCATTATTTTGAGGACCAACAGGTAAAATATCAATATCCCCATCGCCATCTACATCTCCTACCGTACCAGAGTGATAATATTCTTTTCTATCAGATAGTTTTTTTATTTCCCCATTTCCATATGAATCAAATAAAACTATATATAAAGATGTACCTTCAGCAAGTCCATTGTCATTATCCTTTCCAGCATGGAATAAGACTATATCATCAACACCATCGTTATTAAAATCTGCTTTTGAAATTTTGCTAGTTCCTCCGTAATGGGGGGTTTGAAAAGTGTTAACTACCCAACCATCAATTATAACATAAATTTCTGTTGGGGAATCTCCACAATCTTTACCTAAACTTATTATTTGGTCTGGCTGTGAATTGTTATTTAAATTTAACCAAGTTCTTCCTCCAACATTTTTACAACTGGCCATTTCGGCAATTGTACCAATTTTTTGGTAATAATTAAAAAAAGGAACAAAGTAAGGATTGTAGTGTGAGGTTGTTTTGTTTATATCAGAAACTGTAAACTCTACAAGGGTTGTTTTGTTTTCTATATTATCTTCACCGATTTGAACGTAAATATCATCTTTAGAACAGGATAGAATTAATAATGATAAAATGATAAATATTTTTTTCATAATTTAAATTTTACATAGTAAATATACAAAAAAAATATGAGAAATCCAAATTTTTACCAACTAATTTCCCAATCCTTAAACTCTGATGCAATACAATCTACTTTATAATCTTTTCTACCACCATCCAATTCTTGTATTTTATTTTTAGCAGTGTTTCTGATTCCATTTAAACCATGTGTAAGTAGAAGTTGATTTCCTTGGTCATCTCCATTGCGGGCATTATCTTCATTATACCAAATATGAGCATTCATTTGTGAGAGAACAATTACTGCTCTTATGAATTCACCATCAACTTTATCTTTTTCTTTGAGGATTTCATTGATATCGTGTACAATATCTGATATTTCTTTAGCATATTCCTCTTTATGTTGAGGAATTTTAACTTCTTTCAACTGAACAATTGATAACCTATCAATTAATTCTCCTAATGTTGGTAAGTACTTTCTCATTTATATTTCTTGAATATCTTCTCTTCTCTTAAATCTTTATATGCCCAATTACCACCAACTGTTTTGTTTTGTACTTGTATTTTTTCACTATGTAAAATCATCATACCTAATCTTGCATCTTCAGGTGACATATACATATGCCAACCTACACAACTAAATTCATCATCTTTGTAAAGGGTTCTTTTATCTCTACCATCATAAATCATTGGTCTTGCCCATTTCTCAAATTCATCATCATTAGTTAAAATCATTCCACCTTTACCAATGTTTACAATTTTCTTTGCGTGGAAAGAAAGAACCATATAAGAATCTTCAAACTCATTATACATTCCTTGATGAAATGCAGTTGCAGCATCTACAATACCAGTATCACCCAATTCGTACATTCCATCCCAATGTTTATCTACAAACTTTGGTTTGTTTCCACTTAGAATAATTTGATTTGGTACTGATACATAAGTTTTTGAAGGAATCTCAATCTCTTTCTTTTTGATTTTAAGATACTCGAATAATAATCTGATTGCGTTTGTGTTTGAATCACAAGCAATTGCGTGTTTAGAACCAGCATATTGTTTTACTGTATTCTCAAAGATATCTACCCAATCCCATGGGTCATTTATTTCGTAGTTCATATAATATTATTTTCTATTTGAAAAGTAACAACATTAGTAGTATGCTTTGGAAAGAAAAATTGACGATTTCTGTTGGTAATAGCCCATTCATTATTTAAATTTTGATTGTGTTTAAGTATTGGAATCATTTCTTGATAAACTTGTTCACACTTTTTAATATCCCACTTAGATATATCTAATAGTATATCTTTTATTTTTTTAAATCTAACTATTTCATCCATTTCATCATCATAAGATTCATCCCACCACTTATCAAAAGTTTTGAATCCAAGTTCTTTTAATGTTTTAATAAATCCATAATTACCAACAATAACAAACGGTTGACCAGCAACAAAACATTTTTCTGTTTTTTCTGTAATGATAACTTGTCGAGTTTGTTTTCCTTCCCAATAATGATTGGATTGGCTTTCTGTAATTATATTACAAAAAGTAGTGTGATATTCATCTAATAGGCCAAAGCCATATCCAACAAAATCCCAATTTTCTTGTCCGTCTTTTAACCAAATATCAAAATCATTAATATTATATTTTTTATTGTATTCTATTTTTTTATAATCAGGTAAATCATTTGATATAGAATTATATGAATAATAAGAATTTTCTAAAACATTAGTATTTTTCAACATTGAAAACATAATTTCTCTATGATTTCGTTCTTTCCTATTTAAATACAAGAATTTTTTTTCAAATTTTCTTTCTTTTATTTCAAAATTAAATTGTTGATTAAAACCAAGTAAATACGGTGATGGTATATGATTACACAATTCTGTAAATATAAAATTTAATGAATTGTCTTTAAAATATAATCGTTCAGATAATCCTTCTTCTTTAAAGATATCAGAAACAAATATGGCTCTATCTAATATTTTTTGATTCCATATTGGCATTATTTCATGAAACGTTTCGAATGTTATATCGTAATCAAATTTGTAAATATTATCTATAATATTTTTATAGAAATTTCTTATTTCATTATTTGATTTTTCATATAATGGACAATTACTAAAATCAATTAAAGGATAGTTCCATTGTTTTAACTGATATCCTCCAATTAATAATTCTTTATTTTGTAGTAAATTAACTTTCATAATAATATGTCCGTTTGTTTTTATTTATACTAAAAACTAAGTTTTGGACCTAAGTTTTCTGTTTTTGTTGAATTATATCCGTTAATTTCTATTGAATATTGTTTCCAGTCTCCACTAAAAAAAGGGAAATATCTAATCTCTTTTGAATTTACAGAGTACCACTCATTATTTAAATTTTGATTGTGTTTAAGTATTGGAATCATTTCTTGATAAACTTGTTCACACTTTTCAATAGGCCACGAATTTAATTCTAATACCAAATCACCTATCTTAGCCAGTCTTTCATTTGAATCAAATTCATCATCATAAGATTCATCCCACCATTTGTCAAAAGTTTTGAATCCAATTTCTTTTAATTTTTTTAAAAATCCTGGAGTTGATACCATTATAAATGGTTGACCAGCAGCAAAACATTTTTCTGTTTTTTCCGTTATAAATACACAATCAGGACTCCCTTCAAATTCCCAATTTCTTGGGTAATATCCGAAGTTTGTTTCAGTTACTATATTACAAAATGTTTTAGTGTATTCAGGTATTACATTATAAGTGTGATGTTCCCAAACATTATCATTAAATGTATTAGAATTAGCTGATATTTGTTTATAATAAGGTGAACTTTTATCATTTGAATCAAAAGAATATATAAAATTATCCAATATACTTTTCTTTTTAAAAAATTCGAGTAAATGAATTCTATGAGGTTTTCTCAATCTATTTAAAAATAGAAACTTTTTTTCAAATGTTCGAGGTTCTATGATTTTATTATTTAAATAACTTAAACCAAGAAAATAAGGCTCTCCTTTTAAATTTATAGAATTATCAGAATAACTCAAATTATTATCTAAAAAATATAATTTATTACCAACTCCCTTTGAATCAAAAATTTTTCTAATTAATTTCATCTTATTATGTTCATGAAATAGTTTAAAAACTTCATGATAATTATCTATATAATATGCATCTACATCTGGAAATAAATCTATTAAATGAGTTAATACATGGTATAATCTTTTTTCATTATCATATATTTTATTTTTAGCTATTTGAGATATATGATTTAATACTCCTTTCCAATTAAGAGAGCCTATTCTTAAAGTGTTGTTTATGAGATTTATTAGTATAGATTCCTGATTCATATTTCTCCAACTAATTTTCCATCCCAATCTTCTTCGTGAAGTTTGTGGTGATTATATTCATTTGTTTTATAAATACTTCTGTGAGGAGGATTATCTTTATCGATATCACTTGTAGAAATGTAGTAAAAGAATCTAATACAAGTTCTACCTTCTACATTATCAGGACATTTAACTTTACCAACTGAATGAACAGGTCCATGTTTTACATTTTGAGATATAATGAATCTATTAAACTTTGGTGAGATTGATTCAACTATTTCTGCGGTATCATCCAATTCAGGATTTGCAGTCCAAGTTACATTCTCACCACCCCATTCATCTTTCCAATCTGGTGTAAGATATAAAATAGAAGTCAACTTTCTATGTAATCTTAATCTATCATTCCAATTGAAGTCATAGTGTGGACCAAGTTCTGCCCCATTTCTCATAATTGAAAATCCTGCTCCAACTAAGTGAGGGTCTGGTAATAAACCTGTGATTCCAGTCATTTGTTCTAAATCATATAGCATCTCACCACTATGCATCAAATCATAGGTAACTTGATGAGCAGTAGGAGTATGAATCAAATCATTAAATTCTTCCATACGAGAACCGGCACGAGTAAAGATTGTCCACCCACCTTTGGGTGCTGATAAACATTCTTCGTATAATTTCAAACAAGTTTTCTCATCCAAAAAGTTATCTATCTTTGCACGAGGAAATCCTTGTTTCTTATTATCTTCCCATTCTTGTTTTTTGTTTATCATATCGTTGTAACACCTCTTTTCTGTACAACTAAAGTTGCATTCTTATTTGCAAATTCAATTGATTCATCTACGTTTTGGGTTTCTGTATATTTGTATGCAAATGATGCCATCCAAGTATCACCTGCTCCACTTAAATCTCTAACTTCAACTGTATTATCTACTGAGTATCTTTTTTCTTTGTACATACATCCTCTTTCGGACATAGTTACAATTAATTGTTCTTTCCAATCTTCATACCTTGCACCATATCTTTCACATCGTTCCCACTCAACTTCATTCATTTTTACAAATGTATAATCTTTGAAATAATCTCCTTTACCTATTGTCTTTTTTGTATCAATAAAAGATAGTTTAGATTTCTGTCCAATCTTCTGAATATCTTCGTATGTTAAATATCCTTTATCATAATCTGAAACAATGACCGCATCATATGAATCAAAATCTACTTTTTTAATATCAAAGGAATTTTGAACAGAATCGTTTGAATCAACTCTGAGTAACATTTGGTTGGATTTATGCTCTACATATCGAGTTTTGGTAATGAGTTCATGATTAGTTATAAGTTCTACCTTTTCTACTCCAAGTTTGTTTAGATTGGCAACAACATTACCAGCCATTCCTTGGTTGGTAACTGTTTTAGTAGGTTGGAAAACTGGTATGGGTGC
>Ga0222714_10004046_pt1 | contig 14588 bp, 17 predicted proteins | sample C33_3DmetaG_FD_165048 | JGI IMG/M metagenome (GOLD analysis project Ga0222714, IMG submission 165048) | Estuarine water microbial communities from San Francisco Bay, California, United States - C33_3D | ecosystem: Environmental > Aquatic > Marine > Unclassified | place: USA: California... | reverse complement strand
AAAAACTAAAGTATCTTCTAATTTTTTCTTTTTCATCTTCATACAGTTTTTATAATTTTGATAGATTATCAAACAGACAGCATCTGCTATATCATGTTTTCTATCAAGGTTCAAGTAATACTCGTTGTCTTGTAAATAGTGTGATGCAATTTTTTCAGTTCTTTCCTTTCTTTGTTCGTAATTCAAACTATCAAATCCAAAAAAAGTATGCATCGCATTTGGACTGATGAGCATTGACTTTTCTTTATTTATGTAATGTATCAAAACTTCAATACCGGTCAAACCAGTCAATGGTTGACGTTCTATCACTATCTCATCCGCACTTTCAAAAATATCTTTGTAGTCGTCAATCATAAGAGGAACTAAATCAACTGTATCATTTGATTTAATGTATTTGTAATCCCCCAATGAAATCTTTTTCACGAATTGAATATGTATGTCGGTTCCATTACATTCTGCTAAAACGAGAGCAAGATTATGAAAACCTACATCTATACCTAGTATTTTCATTAATTAAAGAGCAATTATTTTCTTTAATTAAAGTAAAATGAGAATGAGAACACAACAACAAAATTCACTACTCATATTAGCTGTCATATTTGTGCTCATGTTTTTCCTTGTATGGGTCACTCATCGCCCGGTAAAAATAGTTACAATTCGGGTTCCAGTAGAAGTTCCAGCCCCAGTCCAAGCACCAGCCTCAGCCCCAGCCCCAGTCCCAGCCCCAGTCTTCGATCAAAATCGACCAGATACTCGTCATGCTCCCGAATTTCGAGGACCTCCATTGAAAATGTATAAACCTGGGGTGACCCAACAAGTCGGTATTTTGACGGACCCATTGACAAATGAAACATTGCCATTGTTTGCAAAAGAAGTCAATGGAAGACGCGACCAATATAATTATTATACGTCATTGAGTAATGGAAATTTTATGTATTCCGTCCCAATCACATACAACAGTCGTGAATGTATGGATAGTTATGTAGGATGTCAAGAATTGTATGGTAATGAAAGAGTTTCAGTGCTTGGTAGAGACAACGAGTTCGAAACAAAAATTTATAGAACTGAAAACTTTTTTTAGATAAAGAGTATAATCGTATAATTGTCAAGTATAAATGTTAAAGTTTTCAAAGTATCCAAATGAACTTCTTGTTTTTTTTCAAACTCATAACATTAAAGAGCCAAATATATACAGTTTAAAAGGTCAAGCACTTGCTTTAATGTCTCAACAAGAATTTGTCAACGGGTCGAAATTTATAGATAGAAAATTCGCGGATAATTTTTTTAAAGTGATAGGATTTGATACAACTGATGCAATCCAAGCGTTTAACAAACCGGCTGGAAATTTGAAACTTGTTAAATATAAAAAGGGATTATATTCATTACTTTATCCATTTGAAATAGATTTCTTTCAAATTGAAAAAAGAAAAAATGTTCATACTAATATTTTAGTAAATGGTGATAAAAGTTGTCAAGTTAAACGAGTTAAAGAACATTGGAAAGAAAAGGTAAAAATAGAAATGCGATATATTGAACTTTTATTATCTTTAAAAGAACCTAAATTATACGATATGATTTCAATTAAATTAAATGAAGTTAAATGGATAATGAAATTTATATTAGAACCAGAACAATCTGAATGGCAAATAGGACACCTTGATGCTGACAAGGGTAATAACCCAGAAAATTTACGGTTTCAACCGCCTATACAGGCAAGATTTAGAGACAAATATATTTTCAATGAATTATTTGAACGTTTAAAGAAATAGAGTATATAATGAATAATGGATACAATTAAACTTATAGACTGCCTCGATGGTATGAAAAATATACCCGATAATTCAGTAGATATGGTTTGTACAGATCCTCCGTATTTTTTAGACGGTCTTGGTAATGATTGGGATAAAAATCGGTTAGATAAAAGAGGAAATTCTTCGGTGGTTGGAAATTTACCAAAAGGTATGAAATTTGACAGAAACCAATCAAAAAAATTTAAAGAATTTTATTCATTGGTTTCAAAAGAAGTATTTCGAATACTAAAACCAGGTGGTTCATTTATAAGTTTTAGTAGTCCAAGACTATATCACGCCATGGCAAGTGCAGTTGAGGATGAAGGGTTTGAAATAAGAGATATGCTTGGATGGATTTATACACAGTCTCAAGTGAAAGCATTCAAACAAGACCATATAATAAATAAAGACAAAACAAGAACAGATGAACAAAAAGAAAACCTAAAACAATTATGTGAAGACTGGAGAACTCCGATGTTAAAGCCTGCGATTGAACCAATGTGTCTTGCGGTGAAACCAATCGAGGGAAGATATATAGACAATTTTGAAAAATATGGAACTGGTCTCATGCACTGTAATGAAGACACGTTGGTGAATGGTAAATTTCCTTCAAATATAATGACGACACAAGAAGGCGTTTTGGATACAAATGTTTTTCTTGTCAAGAAGCCAACTAAAGTAGAAAAGGATGTTTCAAATACACACTTATCTGTGAAACCGATCGAACTCATACAACATTTAATACAACTCTTTACCAGAGAAGGTGCTCTAGTTCTAGATCCTTTCATGGGAAGCGGAACAACCGCAGTTGCTGCTAAATCAATGAAAAGACATTATATAGGTTTCGAGATAAATCAAGAATATTTAGATATTTGTACTATTCGCCTCAGGTGAATGTAATGTTAAATTTTCGAGTCATCAATTTTTTTGCATTATCAAACGATGGAACTGACCAAAGAAGCCACCGAGACCAAAATCCAGCGGTTTTGACACCCGACATTTTCCAGTTTTCAAGATGAGAATTGTTTATATTCACAAGTTTATTCAAAACGACTTTACCATTCGTTTCTCTGAGTATACCAGAAGACAGGTAGGGTGCGGCACCATGTCGCATCAGGTAGGAACGCATTCTCAGTGGATTTTTGTGAATAGTAAAATCGGAATATCCTTTTCCACCAAAATCTACTGAACTCCCATCTTCGAAAATAACTCGAAATTTTTTAGATGGATGGGGGCTTTTACGAAGTTTTACTTTCATCTTATTGATAGGAAAGAAAATAAAATAAAATAAATACTATAATAAATGACTACTCGCCGAGACCATATAATAAAAATAATTCAAAAATTAAATAAACAAATCAGTACATTTGGTACATATAATAAGAACATTTCAAATAAATATAAAAATATAAAACATAAATTTCTAAAAACACACTCTAATTATACAAACTTCCAATTATCGAAAATGTCTAAAAATAGATCCGGGTTAAAGTTGGCCGATTATATAAATACATGGTCTTCATAATTCAGGACTTAAAGAAAAAATACATAGTAAATATATAGGCTCCTATAGTTTAATTGGTGATAACATTGGACTTTGAATCCAAAAACCGAGGTTCGAACCCTCGTAGGAGCTTTATCCAGCCTTAGCTCAGATGGAAGAGCATTGGATTGTAGCATATTGAATGCTAAATAACACTATCAAAAGTGTAATCAATCCTCCAATGGTCACTGGTTCGAATCCGGTAGGCTGGAGTAAGACGCGGCAGCGCGATAGGTGGTGCGTGAGATTGTTAATCTCAAGGTAGTGGGATCGAAACCCACCCGCGTCGTATTCACTTTTTAAATATGTGTTCCGTATTTAAAAAGTAATTTGTTTTCTTTGAAGGAGAGAGAGACTGTTCATACTTTTGGCTTTATGGAACGAGCAATAGTATTCACTTCTGTTTTTGAAATATTTGAGGGAAGGTTTGTTTTTATTTTATTCACCGTAGCATTAAAAGTATTCAAGTTTGAATTTATCAAACGATTTTTAATGTTTCGCAAATAAACATTCTTATTCACCGTGTTTCTTGCCGTAATATTTTTAATGTTTTCCTTTGTAAATATATTACCATGGAGACGACCGTGTTCTTTACTAGCCATGAATCTATTCATAGCAGTCTTGTTGTATACTCTTCGGAGTTCACCATTTTTCTTTACATTTGACGGCTTGTTTATATACACTCTTTTATTGGTAGGAATTGTAGAAATCTTAGTTGTTTCAGAAAAGTTACGATTAAATAACTCAGTGTTCTTAGTAATTTTTCTAGGTCTGCTGGTTACAGGTTTTTTATACGAAGCTGCAATTTTTCTAAAAGTATCGTAATCAATAACCTTCATTTTATTTATTTTAGCACGCATAGATTTACCATTTGCATAAAACATTACAATCAAAAAGTTAATTACTCGTTTGATTTTGAAGTGTATAGGTTCGTCCACATCTATTTTAAACTGGGAAAGATCTATATAACGTCGATCGTAATATTCTGATAACAGTGCGTAAGTATCGCTTTTAATCTCATCCATTGCAGCTTCATGGTCTTGATACAATGAGTAATCCAATGAAGAATCGTCCACTACATATATTTCTTCAGCAAGTAAGAATTTAGCTCTTTCATGTAGAAATAATTCACTCTTTGAGTTTCCATAGAACAATTTAAGATAGGAATATACAACGAAAATTTCAATCTTTTGAATGTCTGTTTGGGGATCGGTATGAATACACAAATTATTCTGAATGACACGATATACTTTATCTAGATCAATTGAAACTGGATATTCATATACTTCCGCCACTTGTGATTTATATTGCATATGATACAAACCCAACACGATGTTTTCTATACGATTAAAAAAAGTTTCATAATAGCCTGTTATTAACGTGTTCATATTTTTCTTTGTTTTTATGTTTTTTATGAGTTTGTCTAAAAAAAGTATTCTAAGTTTTTTAAGAAATTTAAGATATTCTCTCTTTGTATCCAATTTAAACCTTCTAGTGTGATTCCAATTACCTGCAAGTAGATAGGTTTGTTTTTTCAATATATAATCAGCATATTTCAATGCCTGTGTATTATTAGGAAAATTTTGTTTTTGAGTTGTAGACTTATTTATTTTGTTTTTTATACTATTTAACGTTTTACCATTTTTTAATTCATTTAAATATCCAAGTTTTTGGTTGGAAGATAAAGGTTTTCGTGTTTTCATGTAGTGTATAAGTTTGTATCTGTTTGATTTGTTGTTTATAGAAGCTTTCGACTCTTCACCTGTATACTTTTTTAAATTCATAGGATCAGGAGTGCCAGGGCGTTTAGAAGGTGCGCTTCCGCTGCTACTATTGCTATTGCTATTGTTATTGTAATAATTATTGTTACTATTACTATTTCTGTTACTATTAGACATATTCAATATACTACTAATAAATTTTTTATTTTCAAATCAAATGTTTTCTACATCTCGCTGTATACATGTCTGTATCTCCAACGAGTATGAGTTCATTGTTTTCAACGGTTCTAACAGTGAATGGTCCAGGTGTTCCGTCATTGCACACCGTGCAGAGAGCATGTAATTTTTTGACACTATCAGCCAATGGAATACACTTCAATATTTCTCCAAATTCTCTTTGTTTGTAATCTCCATTCAATCCAGCGATGATGACATATTTACCTTTGTATACACAATACTCCACGAACGCTTTGAGATTTTTAAAAAATTGTGCTTCATCTATGCCGATCACCACCGCTTTATTGAATTCGTCGTTTTCTATCAAACTAGACAAATCATTCGTTTTTATACAATTAAAAGTGACACCGTCGTGGGTTTTCAATACTGGTTCGGATGAACGAGTATCTTTCGAAGAATTGATAACCAAAATGTCTTTCCCCAGTATCTTTTGTCTTTTGAGTTGTCGTATCAATTCGGATGTTTTCCCCGAGAACATATTACCCATGATAATATGAAGACTCATCTCATACTATCACTACAGAGGATTATTTTTTTAATATCTGGTAGTATTAGAAAGATGGGTACTACTTATCATTTGAGTAATTCGTTACAAATATTTGCCTTCTTATTATTTATAATTATTGCTCTGACCATATTTTCAAATAAATTACCACCTCCTACCACCACCACCACCACCACCACATCAGAAGAAACATCAGAGGTGGTAGAAGAGGAAGTGAACAAACAACCTCTTGAAAAAATGAAAGATTATAAATTAATCATTACCGAAGATGGAGTTATCAAAGGTCCAGAACGTTTGTACTATTCACGAGAAGGATATATTATTGGACCAGACTTATATAGATGTTATGAAGATGGCAACAAGCCTGAATACTGTAGCGGACATGCACCGAAATCTGGATGGGCCTATATGTATGACATTCGGTTAGGACCAACTCTATTGCGAGGTGGTTCAAGATATACACAGTGTCCAGATGGAGGAGGACACGGGTGTTGGTATGTTGAGAAATATGTAGATGGAAAACTTACAATGATACGCAATAGCAAGAATATTGATTTAGCACAAATAATGGCAGATGATTTATGGACAGACCGATGGAATCTCGAAGATCCATACATTAGGGATACTGTGAAATCACAATATAAATTAGTCGAAGTTTCAGATGGCGACGGAGACAAAAGAAGGTTGGATATATATAAAATTACAAAACAACAAGGTCAATTTGTGGATGTTAAGATGACACCGGCAAATTCATCTACTGGTCTCTACTTGACATATTTGTTATTATTGTTGCGTCTCAATGGTGAAGAAAAACCTAAAAAGGTTCAACTTGACATCAAAGGCATTCGTTTACCTTATGAAGGACGTCCGTAATCTATCTAATCGATCTTTTTCTTTGTTCATGAACACGGTAAATTGCATGACTTTGCCATCCAAATAGACCATTCCATGATTTTTTATGCGTTCATCTTTGATGACTTGTTCAACTCTCACAAGATTCACGCGAACTATTTTTGATTTGGCTTCCTTACTGTGATATACCGCTAATACCGCCGCGTCTCTCTTTGTTTCACTGGGAATTGTATCCTCTTCATGGCAAATAATGACATGTGAACCTGGTCCTCCATCCGTGTGCATCCACCATTCTTTTGGATAACTAGATAGTGTCAACTCATCATTTTCTTTTGCGTTTTCGCCAACTTTTATGACTATACCGTCGAGTGACTTATATGTCTTCATTCATTTCATTCTATACTTCTTAAAAGTTTAAGTCAACGAAAATAATATTGGTAGTAAATAAATGGCGAACACGAAAAAACGAGCAAATCTCTTAAAAGCTCTCGAAGGAAACTGGAACTCGAACTCGAAGTCGAACTCGAAGTCGAACTCAAACAGAAAACGCGCGGGGAATACTAAGATTCCAGTGCACACTAAAATACTGATGAACGAAATGTGGAAGAAAAATACTTCAAGAAATAATCGGGAAAGGGAAAGAAAAAATGCCACTATGAAACCAAGTGGGTTCGGATTTAACGCGAGATAAAAATACAAATAAAATGAAATAAATGATATTCATTTTATTTATATTGAATTTTTGAATTTTGAATATATTTAAAAGGGTGCAAAACGATCATCTTCAATTATATATGTAGAAGTGGTCGTGGTCAATCCACTCACATTTGATGAGCCGACATTCGAGGTTGCGTTGGTCGAACCCACATTTGATGAGCCGACATTCGAGGTTGCGTTGGTCGAACCCACATTTGATGAGCCGACATTCGAGGTTGCGTTGGTCGAACCCACATTTGATGAGCCGACATTCGAGGAAGGTGCATCAAGAATATGGACACATGCAGTAGATCTTGCGTTGTCTCCCATATAGAGTTCGACTGCTTTTATTGGTTCAACGCGTCCCTTTGACATAATGAATATTTTATCAGATGATTTGATTTTATCCCTTAATCGGATAGAATCATCCTTTATTAATGTGCATTCACGGTCAATAGTAGCTTGATCTGTTGTTGTTTTTAATGTTGTGATGACTTTATTTATCTTCTCAAGTTCATATTTTTTGATAAAATTTGGATATGTATTTGGAAGTGTTCCTGTATAATAGAGAACAAGCACAACTATCAGCAATACAATCAATACAATAAAAACTATAAGTGCAATCGTAGCCAGACTCATATCTCCTGTAAATAAATATTTATTTTTAGTTTGAGTATGCGATGCCGGCCATACCTCGTTTTATACGGAGAACATTATAATTGACCGCATAAACTCGAACAATGTTTCCACCTCCATTTGGGGAACTGACAACTAATTTAGCATTGTCGATTCGAGAGAAATTCAAGGAACCCGTTGGTTGTTGCTTATTCAAGGAAAGGCAGAATGGCCATGTGTAGGTTGGTTGATATTGGAGACCCAATGGCAATACGGTGGTATGCATTTGTGGAACGACTGTATGGTGGAAGACATTGCTCATGTTTTCGAAGAGCGTTGTGCCATTAATGTAGAGTGATGATCGGTCAAAAGTATATTCATCATTCCAAGCAGAACCATTTGCACTGGAACTTACTAAGTGTACCGCTTTGCATGGGTGGTTGAAATATGTCAAATCAAATTCAGTCTCACCTGGTGCAGCCATTTGGTATTGGACTTGTTGAATAAGCAATTCATGGTCTCTTTCCATGAAATAGCTTCGTTCATCCGTATCCACGTAAAAGTAGGTTGCAAAAACTTTGGGGCTATTGGCTGGAACAAATCCAGCGCGGCACTTGACTCGAATTTCAACTTCGTGGAATTTGATGCCAATCAATGGAAGCACCTTGGTGAGGTCTTCGGAAAAAAAGAATGGGATGACATAATGGTCAGCTGAACCGGAAGCAACCCCTTGTGCTTGGGCTGGGAAATAGTTCGTAAGTGGAGCACACGCGGCGCGGGAACTATCGGCATTATACAGAAGGTTATGAACCCCTTGAATAAATAAGCCATCTAACGTGACAACTTGTTGACCACCGATCCAGAGGCTGAATTCGGTGAGGGACGCAACATCTTCTGAGAAGAAACCCGTCGTGTTGGTGCCATTTCTTGCAATACCAGGCGCCTCAATCCACACATACCCGAGCAAATCTCCTTTATTAGGAATGGGAATAGAGACTTCGTTATTTGAACCAAATGTTCCGATGTAATCCAACCTCTCTGGTTTTAATGCAAAGTTGGTGTGACGTTTATAGTTTTGTCTGAAAAATGAGACTTCTGGTTGACCTGTAATGTAGACATCCTGGACGCCTTTGGAAACTAAGTCAATTAAGGCAGCTGACATTTATTAGTTCTTCACATTTTATTTTTGACTGAACTCATCTCACTTAAAAATTTAATGACCATTACTAACATAGGATAATGGTCGTCTTTCAGGTGCTTACCTGGGAGGCTCGAGATGAGGATGATTCACACATCATCAGCATATTCGGAAAGACCGCCGAAGGAAAATCTGTATGTGTCACAACAAGTTTTTCTCCGTATTTTTTCATTAAACTTCAGCCTGGAGAAACGGGAGTAGGTGCTGATGTGTTATTCAAAAAAATTCAAAAAGTATGTCCTGGATGTATTACACACTACGCAACTGGCCAATCGAAAGATGTATGGGGATTTCAAAATAACAAAAAGTCATCCTTCATGAAACTGTATTTCACCAGTCTGTCTGGATTTAAAATGGCAAATAACATTCTTCGACGTCCCCTTCCAGATGATGTATATCCACGACGCATCTATGAATCAAATATCGATCCAGTTCTTCGTTTCATGCATTCCACAGGTATTAAATCAACGGGGTGGATGGATACGGGAGATGAGTGTATTGTGCAAGGGACATATGCCGATACAGATATTGATATTCTTTGTAGTGATTGGAAAAAACTGAAACCAGTTGAAAACGATGCTATGTCACCCTTTGTGATTGCTTCTGTAGATATTGAATGTACGAGTTCGACTGGAAAGTTTCCAGACCCGGAGATACAAGGAGACGCATGTTTTCAAATTGCGATTTCGCTTCTTCGGTTTGGTGAGAAAGACCCATATAATAAAACATGTTTGTGTTACAAAAAGACGGATACAAATTTGGGCGGCGCCGGCACTATTGTAAATTTTGAGACTGAACGAGATTTGTTGATGGGTTTTCGAAATTTCTTAAAGTCGGAGGACGTGGACATTATCACCGGTTGGAATATTTTTGGTTTTGATATGGAATATATATTTAAGCGCGCGCAGATGAATTCGTGTCCGAGACAGTTTTACAATTTAGGTAAGTTGAAAAATGTTGAGAGCGATTTGGTGGTGAAGAATTTATCATCAAGTGCTCTTGGACATAACGAATTGAAATTACTCCCAATGTCGGGTCGTTTCATAGTGGATATGTATCATGAAGTGAAGAAAGGGTACAAATTGGACAGTTATAAATTGAATGAAGTTGCAAAACTGTATCTCGGCGAACAAAAAATTGATATGCCCGCCAAAGAGATGTTCAAGCGATTTGTAGAAGAAGATCCAGTTAAATTGCGTGAAGTTGCGGAATATTGTATTCAAGATACTTTGCTTCCTCATAAATTGATTCAAAAGTTGTGTATTTTGATGAACCTGTTAGAAATGGCCAAAGCAACATGGGTTCCTATAAACTATTTAGTCGAACGAGGACAACAAATCAAAGTATTCAGTCAATTGATAAAAAAAGCAAAAGAAATGGGTTTTATCATTCCCGTTCTTCGAAACGGCTCACAACCAGATACAGGCTATGTTGGTGCGACAGTGCTCGATGCACAATCAGGTGCATACTATAAACCAATAACAGCTCTTGATTTTGAAGGTTTATATCCATCTATCATGATGGCACATAATTTATGTTATTCATCACTTGTTATGGATCCGAAGTATGAGAATATACCCGGAGTTGACTATGAATCATTCAAAGTTGGTGATGTGACATATAAATTTGCTCAAAATGTTGATACTCTTTTGCCAAGTATTCTTCGAGAATTGAAACAATTTAGAAAGATGGCAAAGAAAGAAATGGCAAATGCAACTGGGTATATGAAAGATATATACAACGGAAAACAATTGGCGTATAAAATTTCTATGAATTCCGTCTATGGCTTCACCGGTGCGAGTAAAGGTATGCTTCCGTGTATTCCTATTGCCTCTTCGGTCACTCTCATGGGTCGATCTATGATTGATAAGACGAAGAATTATGTCGAAGCAAACTTCCCTGGTGCAAAAGTTCGATATGGTGATTCCGTCTCTGGTGATACACCTCTTCTTTTACGACAAAATGGTCAAATTGTCACGATGACCATAGATAATCTCTCGAGAATCTACATTATTCGAAACGATGGAAAAGAAATCGCACATCCAATGTATGAAGTATGGACCGAAGATGGTTTCACGGCCATTGAACAAGTCGTTCGACATAAAACACAAAAGAAGATGTATCGTGTGATGACTGACATAGGTCTTGTCGATGTGACCGAAGACCACAGTCTCTTGAAACATGATAAAACTATACTAAAGCCGAGTGCTTTGACCTACGGAACGCATCTTCTTCACGGTGATTGTTCCCAAGCCTTGAAAGAAAATCAAACACATATTCCCGATTTCACTCTAAAGGATGCAGAGCGTATGGGTCAAGAAAATAAGAGTTTCGTTCCGACTTCTATCATGAACGCACCCATAGACTATGTAGAAGCATATATATTGGGTGCATTTGACAAAAAATCAAAAGTACATGTATCATCGAAACTCTATTGTGCAGATTTGTACTTTTTATGTCGTCGTATCGGATTGAATATTAGTATTGACGAGAATGTATTGAAATTAGGTCAGCATAGAAATCCTCAAAATGTTCGACACATTAAATATTTAGGAGAGACAGATACTTATGTCTATGATTTAACGACTGTTTCTCACCATTTCCATGTCGGACCCGGAGACCTTGTGGTTCACAACACCGATTCAGTCATGGTTGAGTTTGATGTTGGCGAACGAACAGGTGAAGAAGCAATCGCATATAGTTGGCAATTAGGTGAACGCGCCGCATCTGAATGCACACAATTGTTCAAAGCACCAAACAATTTAGAATTGGAAAAGGTATACTGTCCCTATTTCTTATATTCAAAAAAACGATATGCAGCGAAATTGTGGACGAAGGGTAAAGATGGCACTATGCATATGAATTACATTGATGTTAAAGGTCTTCAAGTTGTTCGTCGGGATAATACACCATATGTTCGAGAAGTATGTAAAGAACTTTTGGACGTTGTTTTGTCTTCGAGTGATCCAGAACCACCCAAGGCATTAGCACATCAACGCGCAGTTGAACTCTTAGATGGTCGCGTGGAACATAAGAAACTTTTGCTGTCACAACAGTTGGGGGATAAATATAAAAGTCAAAACTTACCACACGTTGCCGTTCGAAATAAAATGCGCGAACGAAAACCGGGTTCAGAACCTCAATCGGGAGACCGTGTGCCGTATCTTTTAGTTGATACCGGGAATGAGCGTGCAAAAGCCTATGAAAAGGCAGAAGACCCAGGGTGGGCCCTTGACCACGCCTTACCAATCGATTATCGATACTACTTTATGAATAAGTTCCTCAACCCAATATGTGATTTGTTAGAACCACTTGTTCAGAATCCAAAAGAAGAAATATTCAATGACCTTATTATTAAAAAAGTAAGAGGAAAGAAGAAAGTGGAAGTGGTAGATAAAAAACAACCAAGCGTTATAGACTTATTTAAAAACTGGGAGCGTAATAATAGTAAGAAATGATGTCTGAAATAGAAAAACTCATCAATGAAGAAGTTGAGCGTCGTCTACTTTCAAGATTAACGAAATACGCAGAAAATATTTCGATCGTCCATGGAATACCTTTACGATTAGTATTACGAGACATACCTAAAAATGATATAGGTGATACACGATGTAAAGGATTACTTAAATCAGGAAAAAGATGTTCCAGAAACTTTAAGACGGATGGATATTGTTTACTCCATGTGCATCAAAAGAAATCATCAGATCCAATAACAATTGTATCCGACGTTATTCATAATCACCCATTTCCTCCACTTTTCATGCAGGGATGTCCAGCATGTGAACATACAAGAAAAGAGAAGGGACCTGTCTCTGCACCAAACTGGCTTCGACCATCTACTTCTTAAGAATATGTTTATTGTTTTCGATATATTTAATAATGTCGTTGACGATACACCATCGCAAAAAATTTAATTGGCTCACCGTTGTTGATATTTCATCGCCCGATGATAAAATAAATGTAATCCGCTCTGTTCGACAGAATGGATCAAATGCACGTTTACTATACCCATCCAAAGACGCCTTATATTGGATGTGTACAGGAAAATCTTTACCGTCTTTCGTATTGTATCTCGTTTGATTAGACTTTGCATAGTTCGTAATAAACCACTCTATATTACGCAAAGATACACCTTTTCTGTGATTAATAACATCAAGGAGTTGTTCAGAGTGATTTTTTTCATTGTAGAACTGACTTAAAGAGTGTAATAGTAGTTGTTGAGATTTACTAATCATTAGCATATACTATATGCTAATCTTTAAATATATGTCATTACTATAGAAATAGAAATGTTCTGGGGAATAATTATAATTCTTGTACTCCTCTTATTAATCGTCAAGAGTATGAATAAACCAAACTCATCTGTCATTCAAACACTTGTTCAAAAAACAGCCAAATATGCAACTATGGCACAACAAGACGACTCACCACTACTCGCCATTACTCACGCAAACTATTCAGTCGCTTACTTGGAAGCGCTTTTAGATGTGGCTACACATAGACAAATCAATTCAGCAACACATGTAGACGTCAAACTCTTCATAGAACACGTCATGATGGTTCAACAAAGTGTCACTAAAAAAGTTGTTCAAAAAATTCCAGCGCTTCAGGGTGAAATCGATTTGTATCTGTCCGCTATTTCTGGAAATTCATAATCTTTGTACAAGTATACATGATGCATGCCAACATTATGATTTTTATGGTCATCTATCAACTGACACTCTCATTTTTGTTTCGATATTACCTAAGTCAGCCTCAGCCCAAAACCCAACCCCAGCTACATGATGACCTCGACCTCGACACCGTGGTTGATAGAGCCTCGTCGGTGGGAAGTGTCCAAGAGCCACCCTTACTCGTCGAAGAAGTTGACAGTTCCGTCAGTGGGAGTGGGAGATGCTGTGGCCGTGGTCGATCCAAGAATAAGAAAAATTAAAGAAAAATATGAAAACTATTATACCATCAAAAATACAAAAAAAATACAAATTGTCTCCGATGTAGTCATGTCAGCAACAGCACCACATGAATCAAAAAATGTGTGTGAAGCCATCACTAAATCAGGGAAAAGGTGTTCGTTCAAGCCGATGTGCAACGGAAAATGTAAAAAACATTCGAAATAAAAATATTTGTAATTATTAAATAAATGGATAATCTTACACCAGTTATTATTTCCATGGCTCTATTCATTGCCATTACATACACGGCTCCATTGATTATTAGAAGTCCAACAAACATTAAACCAGTCGATGACCTCGTCAAAATGTCGATAGTTCAAAGAGAATATATGATGACCGGAACCATTCTCGCAGGGCTCATCACCTATCTCACGTTCTATATCGCTCATGAGGTTCTACAAGGGAAACCGCTTTTCTAAACTCCTCTAAAATAGCATCAGTCTTCAACAATTCCTTCGTGTGTGTATGTTCCATATGAC
>Ga0222714_10004045_pt1 | contig 14595 bp, 21 predicted proteins | sample C33_3DmetaG_FD_165048 | JGI IMG/M metagenome (GOLD analysis project Ga0222714, IMG submission 165048) | Estuarine water microbial communities from San Francisco Bay, California, United States - C33_3D | ecosystem: Environmental > Aquatic > Marine > Unclassified | place: USA: California... | reverse complement strand
AACTATAGCTACAAGTTTCTTAGGTGTATTGCTAGCATTCGGTCCTATCTTAGTTAGAAAATTCAAAGAAAATCAAGAATTTATAAAAAATATTCCTAATTTATTGAAAGAAAAATTCTTAAATATAGGAAAAGTGCTGGCTGAAGCTACTGATGAATATTTAATAAAACCAATAAAAGAATTATTTTTGGTTGTGATTCCGAGTCTTTGGAATCAACTAATGGAAACAGCAAAGACGTTTATTAGTGATCTAATCGCTGTTCCAATAAGATTATTTAATTCTATAAATGAATATTCAAAAGAATTACAAATAAAAGCATTATCATCTCTGTATAGTGTTGCAGATTCTTTGCCTTTAGGATTAGGAACCGGTGTTAAAAAAGTTATAGCACCTTATATAGACAGTAAAAAGAAAGAGCTAAAAGAGCTTAAACGAAAAAGTAAACCACCACCGGCGCCGCCTCCTCGCCCTCAAGCAGCTGCGACTTCAGTCCCACAGTCAAGAGCACCTGCTTCTACCATTCCTTCAACACCGCCAACAACATCTTCAGTATCTAGTGCTATAGGATCAGCAGAAGCGGGAGGAAGCTATGATATAGCTTTTGGTGATGTCATGGGCCGTGGCGGTAAGATGAGAAATTTGAAAGGTGTTAAAACGGCTGAAGAATTTGCAAATAAAAAATTATCTGAAATGACATTTGAAGAAATTCTTCGTTTTCAAAACGAAAGAGATAATAAAAATAAAGGAACTAGTGCAGTAGGCAAATATCAGTTTATGAAAAGAACTCTTTTCGGTGCTAATATGAAAGGAGGATTAGTCGAACAAGCTGGTTTAACTATGTCTGATAAGTTTAGTCCTGAGAATCAAGAGAAATTACAACAAGTTTTCTTAGGACAGAATGCTGCGATACTAAAGAGATCAGGAGTACCGACAACTCCAGGATATTTGTATATGGCACATTATATAGGCCCATATGGTGCTATAGCTGTGTTTAAAGCAAGTGAAAAAGGAGAAGACATAACAGTTTCACAAGCATTAGTCAATAAAGGTTATGCTGATCCTTCTAAACATAATCCAGAGTTAGCAAAAATAAGAGTAAGCCAACTAGAAGAAATATTATCTGGTAGAATGTCTAAACATGGAGCTACTGAAAATATTGTAGAAGCTGTCCCAGAAAAGAAACAAGATGTACCACAAATAGCTGCATCAGTTAATCCAGAACAACCAGAAGGATTAGCAAGCGCACCAGCTGCTCCTCTTTCAGCATCTGGAAAATCAATAAATTCTGTATTTGATGTTCAATCGGGAGTAGACGTTTCAGGATTGCATCCTTCTTTCGTAAGAGCTGCAGTTGCTATGGGACAAGATTTCTTAGAAAAAACTGGTCAAAAGCTCTTAATTACATCTGGATACAGAGACAATGCTAAACAAAAATCTTTGTGGGATGCTAAAGTAGCTGAATTAGGAGGGAATGAACAAGCTGCTAGAAAATGGGTAGCTGAGCCTATGGCACCTTTAGGTAAAGGTCGAGGCAGCTTCCATATGAAAGGATTAGCTTTAGACATCAATACTAAAGGTGCTAGAGGAATAAATGTCTTAGCTGGATCTAGATCTAAATCAACTGGATGGCTGGAATCATTCGGTTTAACACGACCAGTTCCAGGAGAAGATTGGCACGTACAACCATCAGCAACACCACCAACACCAGATAATCCATTAGCTCCTGGTGCACCTATTCAAGTTGCTGATAAAGATGCTAATGCAATTAACTTAGCTACTGGTGAAAAGAAATCTAAACCAGCTGCAACACAAGTTGCAAGCACATCGGCAACTGGTGAAAGCATTGGTAAAAATTCAATGGAAGCAAAGATAGAGCCATCAATGAGAATAGCAAGTAAATCACCTGCTGTAGTGCCAGTTGTAGTACCAGGATCTAAATCTTCTGCCGCTTCGGCACAAACAAAAGTTAATACCGAAGCGGTTTTAGGAGAATATAGACTTATGCTAGGGACAGCTTAATCTTCTTCAGCCAACTTCTTAAAGAAGTCTAGACCCTCTTCATCGTCTTCGCTAAACACTTCCTCTGCAGGTTTTGTCTGCTTCGACTTGAATACTGGTGCTTCCATCTGAAGATCAGCCGTTTCTGCTGATTCGCTAATCTTAGCACGTTCTTCAAACTGGTTTACATTCCACCCAAGAACACGATGTAGTCTTGCCTTGAGTTCATCATAAGACTTAAAGTTAGATGGTTCAAGGAAAGCCTTGAGTGAGTGTTCCTGCTTCCAAACTCTTTCGAGCTCTTCATCGTCATCTAGCAAAGGAGACTTAGAATCAAATTCAGACTTGTCATAGTTTCTGTAGCCTTCAACTTGACGAATCTTTAGCTTGAAGTTGGAACCTTCCCAGAAGTCAAAAGGATTGATCGGCTCTTCGTCTTGGAACTGAGGAGTCATTAGATCATTGAGCTTATCAAAGATCTTCTTACCGTACTGGTATAGAAACACCTTGCCTTCATTCTGAGGATTAGCTGGGTCCTTGACTACATAGATATTGCTAATGTAGTGGAGACGGCGCTTCTGCTTACGAACAGTTTCCTTATTCTCCTCTAGTCCGGAATTCCAAAGCTGAGTGTTGTATTCGGAGACAGGATCCTTCTGACCAAGAGTGGTTAGAGATTTTTCGATGTACCAACCACCGGGGCCTTGAAAACCATGATCCCAGATTCGTACAAACGGAGTGTCTTCATTTTCAGGAGCTGGGAGAAAGCGAATTACTGCGTAGCCATTTCCTGCCTTATCAGTTTCTGGCTTCCAGAAACGAGTGTCATCTTTGGATTCATACGAACCCTTATTAATTTCGTTAGCTAGCTTTTGGAATTGATTCTGACGATTGTTTTTAAGTTGTGCAAAAGATGTTGTCATTCGTATTACCTCGTATTACAGTGTATTGCAGCGTATGTGTATATTTACTTATGTGTAGATATTCTCTATTCACAAAATATCCATTCTAGAGTGAATATCACAGACTTATTTATTCTATCAAATATAGAATAATAATTACATAGTGAATCTGCTTTTGAGCACATTAACGTATGTTTTTTTATCAAACTTTAGAAAAGACTTATACTTAAGACACTTTCTGTAGATGTCAGGCCAAACCACAGTGTCTTGTATTGACTTGTTCCAATGATTGAAAATATTTATGATGTTGTCAATGATGATGAGAGTTTCTAGGCATATCTCTTTTCTTAGTAAAAGAAGAAGAGCTAATGGATACTCTCCATTATTTGATTTAAAATTAATATTCATATCATCATCAAGCTTAGATATGTCATTTTCAAAAACATAAGATAAAGATTCCTGACGCTTAAGCCAGTTGATATAGATCTCTTCTGATTCAGAAGACAACAGATCACCTATCCATGTTTTACCATCATTGAGCATATTAGCGATCAAGTAACCTTCTACATCTTTCTTCTTAGAAAGCTTATAGAACATGTACTTGTCTTTTCGTACATCAAATGATGTACTTTTTACATTCACCTTTCCATTATATTTAAAATAATCATAGCTATCACTTGTAAAGTGATGCTTTAATGCTAGGTATTTTTTATACGCGTCGAATGGTTCCATCATCATATAGGAAGTTTAGCACTCTTAGTCATGTAGTTTTTTTCTTCAGCAGCTAATTGAATTTTAGCTTTAATCTTGCTTGAGCTTTTTACTAAAGAAGCAGCTGTTTCAATTTCAAGATTATTCTTTTCACAATAGTATACAACAGCATCTATATAATCAAGTTGAAAATCATTAACTAATAAGTCGATGTCTTTTATGAAATCTTGAACAGATTTTACGGAATTGATTTTAATTTTTTTCATAGTTTGTAAAATATATGTTTTCCTATGGATGCTGTTTTTTCAACACCTATATTTGAGAAAGGATTAGAAAGTCTTTGATGATGAAAAAAAGTAGCTCCTTTAGTATTGTCTTCTATAAGTTCATAGTTAATGATTACGTATTCTGCTATTTTCTTGCTTTCATAATAAGTTTTCCAGTAATTGATCTTCTTAGATGAAGAGCATACCCAAGAAAATTGGCATTTCAATCTAGTTCTCTGGTACACCACTTCACAGATAGTATCTGGAAAGCGCTTATGATTTAAGCGATTTAATGTAACAAGTGCTACTGCTATTTTACCATCGTCTGGTTCACCACTAGCTTCAAAATAAATGTTATCTGTTAAACACTTTATCTGTTTTTCATTAATTATTTTTTTATAAGGTTGGTATCCTAATACTTCTTGCTTTGAAAACAAGTAAGGTATATTATAGTTCATTAACGTTTGATCTTGCGCCCAAACTGGCATGCATAAAAGAATACCAATGATTATTTTCTTTAACATTTTTATCTCCTTATTTAAGGGAGAGGACTACGTCCTGTTATTGATTTTGTCTTCCCATGCTATAATTTTCCTGAATCTTTATTTCTGGATTCTGGAAAGTCCAACATTCTCCAGTTTTATCGATGAAGACAACCCATTCTAGATGGTGTTCTTGCGAACGATCTATTAAAAAGTGTGCCCAGCCTTTTCCTTTTGGTGTGATTAGCGGAAGTGGAGGATTCAATTGTATCATAATATGACCTACTATTTTTAATAGGGCACCCTACTATTTATATGTGGTGCTGGAGGAGGGATTCGAACCCCCGACCTGATGATTACAAATCAACTGCTCTACCAACTGAGCTACACCAGCATTTATAGTATATTAAACAATGTATCTATTTAAGTACATAGCTTCTGATAAAGCTTTTCACTTATATTAAAAGCTTGCTTTTCCCATGGCAGGTTGATATATTCATAATAGCTTTGAGTATCTTCATACACCTTTTTTTTCCACTTCACATTACCATTATAACAGTCTTTGAGTTCGTTCAATAAGTATTGTTTAACATGCACCAATTCATGAAGTAACGTTTGTCTGAATACTTTTTTTGAAACTTTATCATTCAACACAATTGAAAATCGTTTTGGATTATTCATCTGATCTGTCCAAGAACACAAGCCATAAGCTTTCTCATCATTTGTTTCTTGGTTATCTATTTTTATAGAAATGTATACTTTACTCAGTAGTTTTTTTCTATTCTTAAACATATATTCAAGAGCACGAGTCGATAACGCTCGTATTTCATTTCTTAATGCCTCATCTGAACACTTATAAACTTTAATGTTCATGAGTATCTACCCTTGATAAGTTTTAAATATCTTTCTTACTTTATCTTTATAATGAGATGTGGATTTAATAAAATATTGAGGTCGATCACCCTCAACTGCTATTAGAATTATGATTTTTGGAACTTCAATATTCTTAAGTTCTTCAATCATTAAACAATATGTTGTTGCTTGAAGAAAATAACTTTCAATGTCTTTTTCATCTTTTCGACGACTAGACGTCTTGAAGTCAAGTATAGCGTTCTTTCCTCCTACTTGGCAAAAGAGGTCGGTTCTTCCAGCAGTTTTTAGATCATGTGAATATAGAGGTATCTCATTGCCATATACTATATCTACCATATCTATATATTTCTGTATAGATTTAAACATTTCTAATGTCAATGGCATTTGCTTGTCAGCGAATGATTCATCATTGAGCATATATTTTTCACACATAGTATGGAGTCTAGTACCACGTGTTGCCGCATGATTAGAAATTTTATTAGCTTTTTCTTCTCCTACTTTCTTTCTCCATTCATACAACCATCTCTTATCAGATGCGCTTCCGAGAACAGTTGTAACCGATGGATACTTTTCTCCAGTAGGAGTTAAGTAAAACCTCTTATTATCTTCAATAAAAGATTCCAGCTCAAGGAACTCCATTTCCTCTCGCTGAAAAAATTTATTACGTAAAGCCACGCTTATGTTTTGCAATTATATATTCCTTCACTAAACCAGATCTTACTATATCTTCGATTTCAAATTCAACATGAGAGAATCCTTTCATATCATCGAGTATGTTTATGAAAGACATTAAACCATTTTTTTCATTATAATTTAGATCAGACTGTCGATAATCTCCGCACATCATCATCCTGCAATTATCACCTAAACGAGTTATAACTGAGTCGAGTTCATGAAAAGTCATGTTATTGACTTCGTCAACTATAACTATAGTGTCATAGAAAGTATTACCACGAATAAATGAAGTAGTAGTAAAATCAATTATTCGCTTGGTTTTGAGTATTTCATATGCATCTCCTCTTCCAAACAAATCGGTGCAAATTGTTTGGTAAGGTATTTCATATACTTTTGTTTTATCTTTTACAGAACCAGGGAGAAATCCAATATCCCTAGTAGGAACCGCGCTTCTAACAATAACTATGCTTTTATAATGAGAATTGTTTTCAAGTATTTCTCTAAGAGCTAAATACAATGAAATATACGATTTTCCAGTTCCAGCTAATCCATGGAGCAATAAATTGCTGCCGCCGTTCCATGATTTAAAAGCTTTTCTTTGATTATCTGTGAGTGGATTTATTCGTTTAAGATTTAAATGATTTCTGCTGATCTCTTCTTGTTTTTGTTGTTGCTTATGACGTTTTTTGTTTATTTTTTTCTCAAAACGTATTAATTGTGCTTCTTCTATGTGCCCGTTTAATATCTTTGAGTTTGTCTCTAAAAGCATCGTCCGGTTTCCTTAATCCTATTCTTATCGGATCTACCACTCCGATAGAACTGGTGTGTACTTGTTGAAGATTTGGATTTTGCTCAAGGTATTCATCTTTTAAACTAATAGATTTAAAAAATTTGTCGAACACCTCCTGAGTTTCTTTGTTTTGAAAAGAATACGTTGGCATCTTAATCTTCCTCAGAATACTTAATAAGGTCCAAAAGATTCTTAGATCTTAAAGCATTATGAATAAATTTTTCTTTACGGTTTCTATTAATCTTATGAGCGTTTTTTGGTTTCTTATCTAGAAAATCTTGATCTTTATTATAACGCTGCTCTTTATACGACTTACTCATTGCTATCCTCTTCAAATATCCAAATCAGGAAAAGCTTGACGAACTATGGTTTTATTTATTCCGGTGAAAGCACTTTTTTTATCTTTCATTGCTAGCAACAACTTAGCATCTTTTGGATCTATTGATTCCAACATCTGAATAAACAAAGTTTCTCTTCTTAAGTTTGTTAAATTATTATTGCCGCCTTCAATAAATAAATAAAGCTTTCTTAAATCGGTTAAGAATCTTCCTTCTATATCTAGGAATTCACATGGCTTATAAGGTGGATCGCCTTCTGGTAGAAGCCATTTAATATTTTTATCATAGATATATTTGAAAATAATCTTAAATGATTCGGCGAATCTATGAGAAGATAAAGCTTGCGCTTTTTCTTTATTTGAAGAAAGTTCTGATATTTCTTTAAGGAGAACGTATAAACACTTAGTCATTTCATAACCTCAAAAGTCATTAATCGATTCCATCAATACTTTTAATTTATTTTTAATAAAATAATTAAATAATTTTGATTTATCTTTTCCGGATTGTAATTCAAACTCATGCATTATTTTATCTTTAATAGACTGCGGAGTCATTGATAGATCAATTAAAACTTCATTTCTTTTATAGTTACGAAGCATTTCTTCATTACAAAATTCTTCTGGTTTCTTTTGTATCCATTCGGATAAATTTTTCTTTGTTACCGGTTTTTGCCTAATTGAGTCCACAAAGCTATTATCTGGTGAAAGGAAATTTGGTATCCCATCACCTACATCGCCCTTTAGTATATGTTCTTTCATGAACATCTTTGGGTTATCATTGAATATATACTTTTTATTTATAGGATCGAATTGCTTAACATGAACTGAACTATTATAAGATTGTAGTTGAATAAAATCTTTATCACCTGACAAGATTAAAATGTGTTCTTTTTTAGGAAGTATTTTATTTGAATATTCACACACTATAGTACCAATGATATCATCTGCTTCAGCATGATCTAGATGAATAACTCTATAAGGAAATACTTCTTTTAACTCTTCACGAACGGTATTCAAATTTGTAAAAATTAGACCCCAATCAATATCTGATGTTTCTCGACTCTTTCTACGATTGGCTTTATAGAATGGAAAAACATCTTTTCTCCAACTACGTTTTCCATCAGTAGCGATTACTAGTTCACCAAATTCTACACCAAATTTTTTATAAAGAGATCTAATTGTATTGAGAGTTGTAGATCTAAACAGATCTAACTCGATGGGTGTTTTACCTAGATGCTTACCATAAAGGGCCATTATGTTAGCAATCATAACTTGATTCAAATCAAGGATAATCATTATATTCTCCGAAATTAATCTTCTATAGTTTCTTCATCTAAAAATACGAGCTGTTCATCGATCATAGCTTGAATAGGATATTCAATTTCATCATAACGCAATAGAATCGATTTAATAGTGGTCATCAGAAAGGCAATGTCTTTTGTATTACTAATATGATATCCATTATCAATCATGATTCTAACATTTTCTTTTGTCATCTCTTCTGCTAAAACATCAGCAATTTCCATACGTGACAATTTAATTTTTGTTTTAAGTTCTTCAACTGTTTGCGGAGGAACGTCATGCTTTAGCCTAGGAAAGACAACGATGTTATCTTTAAGTTTTCCTTCTTTTGTCTTTGACATGAAAGCTCCTATCTAATTACTCTTAAAAGAATTGTATCATCGTTAATTCGTCCATTCACTTCAACGGGTTTTGTTGTTAGTTCAGACATTAATTTCTTTAATACAATCTTCCCTCCGTCCAAAACTTTTTGAATTGTTTCAACCGGTTTACGAACTTTCTTTTTGATCGATGCATCTGGATCAAAGTTTTGAATAGTTGTACCTTTAATACTAAACCCGGCAGGGCCTAGTGAATTAAATAAAGTTAACTGATTCAACTTTGTATTAAAAACCCAAAGTTGATGTGCGCCAATAATCATTTGTGGATCAATGGATTTAATCTTTAACTTATTAAACTCTTTTTGAAACTTTAGATTATTTATCTGTTTTTCAACAGATACTGGTTTCTTTTTCTTTGGATTTCTTGGCTTAGATGTTTTTACGTTACCGATGTATCTTTCAATGTCTGAGATAAGGTTTGACAATCCATCATATATTTGTTTCTTACGCTGCTTACTGAGATAAGCATAACCTTCATTCAAACAATCATCGTTTCCTTCTAACATCTCTTCAAATTCATCAAAATAGCTTCTCTTAATCATTGAGAGAATATGATTACAGATCTGAGAATTAAGTTGTTCTCTTTGCAAATAGTCATACAAAGAAAAATTGATTTTACTAGTTTTATTGAAATACCAATCATCAATTATTTCTTCAAGAACCATCATATGTTTTTGAGCTATCGCACGGATTCTTTCTTGAATTGAAACCACGTTATCATTAGATTTGACTTCTTCTTTTACTTCGGACTTATTACCCAATAATGATGATAGTCTATCAGATATAATGTTTTCTAGTTCTCCAGAAAACGTAGTTCCATTAGCTGACATTCTACAAAGTGCCGAGGTAGTCTTCTTAACAGAATCATAAGATAAAGAAAGAACATGATTAACTTGTTCTTTATTATAACTGTTCTTTTTCATATAGTCAGAAAGCCATCTATTGCAGTCTTTTTCATCTGACATATACGAATACCAATTTAAAGACGGTATTAGATCACCATCTGTTTTAGATGATATGTCTTTCTTAACAATTGGTTCATGACCATATAGCTTTACTGCTATAATTTTTTCATCGGTTTTCATTAGATTATCTTTTTCTTTTTAAGAATAGAAGTTAAGAATGTTTCCCATTCATTTACACGACGATCCCAATTATATACAGCATCAATATAGGATTTTGTTGAGTCTAAAGAACTAACTAAATGATGATTTTGTACATTAACAATCGCCCTATCCAATTCATTATATAATGCTAACGTATGATCTCTCGTGTCTTCTTGGTATTGGTACATCCATGTTAGATTTGATCCAGTTTCATATAGCGCGCCATAGTTAGGATGGATACACAAGCACCTAGCACTCATTGCTTCAATCAAAGCAATACAAGATGTCTCTAGCCAAATTGATGGATAAGCAAATATGTGTGCTTCTTGTAAAGCTTTTCTAACAACATCGTTACTTTGAAAGCCATGATAATTAATATTTGGATGTTCTTTACAAAGATCAAATAAAGCTTTATAAGGTTCATCTCTTTGTTCCCATCCATAAATCTTAAAGCTTGAGAACACGTCAAGTTCAATGTTATTATACTTTTCTGCCAATTTTATGAACACTGGAACAAGTATCTGCAACCCACGATGAGGAGTCGTATGATAAATCAATTTAATTTTATCGTACTTCTTTTCAATTGATGGAATAGGTTCTATAGCATTCTGAATCACAGTACACTTATACCAAGGAATTTTATAATAATTAATGTAAGCTTGCATTTGCCAATTTGATACAAACACAAGCTTTTCAAATTTAGTGTATCCTCCTGACTTCAAATGATCTGATTCTGGATCACCCGGCAAATCATGCAACCAATAGATAGGAATAAGCTTTGGGTCTATATCTCTAACGCGCGAGCAGATGATCTGAAACTTGTCAAGGATTTCCGGATTAAGTTTTTGACCAAGAGCGAACTTCATTCTTTCAGTTCCACCCATCGCATTTTTAGAAACTTCATCTATTGCAATTGGCATTTTTTATTCCTCAAAGTAAAGAGGGGCCGAAGCCCCTCTTCTTATCACCTTAGACGTGATTTGTTAGAGCTCGATAACCAGCAGCGATTAGTTCGCGTGTTGGACGACCTAGACGATAAAATGATTCCGTGTTCTTACGACGGTTGAAATAAATCGAATGGCCTTCCTGACGAAGGAAAGTAATAGCTGCCGTAGGATTCTTCAAACCATAGCGAGAAGAAATCTGACGGCTGGTCAAACGAGCACCGCTCTCAAGAGCATTGAGAAGCTTTTCAGTCTTAGACATAAAATAATCTCCAACATTAAAAATCTAGTGATGGTCACTAGCACCCTTCAACTATGCTATAGTACTATATAGCATAAAATAAGTACACTACATTCGACGATTACGTGTTCCAATTGTTTTTACGTCAATGTCGTCAGTGATGTACTGATACCCACCTTTGTTATACATCTGTGCAATCCTCTTACTCTTAGCTAAGATAGCTTCTCGAACATGTTCTGGTTCGCGATTAAGATTAATAGGGTCCATGATAGATGTACGCCCACACACGTTGGACTCAGTAGATTCTATTGATTTGATATGTTTAGTAGTTCTATAGTCAGAAGCATTTGGCTTATATTCATAAAAGTTACGAGTATAAGATTTAGCCTTTAACGAAGTGACCTCGGGCATCTTGTTCTGAGATCGCCACTCATTGTATTCTTTGAGCTGGGCTTTCTGTGCCTTAGTCATTTTAGTTTTTTTACGAGAACTGTTTGCAAAAATTTGAATCATCATGGTTCTTTCCTCAAATATTCAAACGTTTCTTTCCAATTCTTGACTGTTTGTACATTATATCTTTTATTTTTAATATTGTACATAGCCTGAGCTAAAGGTTTATCATTTCCTAAGGTGTGTGTTTCATTAGCTATGAAATTAATGTATTGCTGTTCATCAAAATATTTTAGAATCTGAGATTTATCTTTTCCTCTTTCACATATATCAATACTGGTTTCGCCAGATATAAAAGCAATCAAAGCAGGAAATTTTTCATTTATATATTCTACGATCTTTCTTCTTTCTTTAGAAGTTTTATCCCATGCTGTATATCGATGTCTGTCTTCTTTTGAAGCAGACTTACCTACAACAGAAAAGCTTATTAAACCGGTCCTGTATTCTATGTTAGGACCTGTTCTTATCTTAAACTCACTGTTTTTAAGTACGTCCGACAGATATGACATAAGATCTGTCGGAGGCCTCCAGTTACTAAGTACAGCTTCTTTCCCATTCATCCAAATAGAATTACCACCAGAAGTAAATAAAGCTTTACAGCTACTTAACAAGCGATTACCTAGCCTTGGAAGAATGTTTTGGTATGTGTTGTTGGTGCAAAGATATACATCTCTCTTAGGAATCCAACTTTCAAGCCAATGCATAAAGTGAGAGTCTATAGCTTCATTGGGATCAGTCAGTGTTCCATCTACATCAAAGATATATACAGTTTTCATTTTAAGTCATCGTAATATAGTGTTGACACGTATTGCCCATCGAGATTATAGCCGCAAGCTTTCAAGAACAATGTAAAAGATTCAAATACTTGATTTAGATTTGAATGTGCTGGGATTACATACTCAATATCATCTTCAATTACCTTAGAAAATGTTGAATCTTTAATAATAAATTTTTTCATGTTATTAATCCCATAGGTTTCTATAGTATTTACCAAACAATTCATATCCCTCTTGCATACGCTCGATGTGTTTAGCCGATCCTTCTTCATCGTATTTGTATGTATTATTAGGACCGTATTCGACTTTCATTAGATTAGTTTCTTCATCTTTTACAAAAGTAAAATCTAATTTCCCAGATTGGAACTGTGCTTCCCAATCTGTATTAACCTGTTCAAATGACCAAATCATTTTGTCAAGAATCTTTTTCCATTCTTCGTGGCCACAGTCCCATGCTAATTTATCTCCTTCTGCATAGAAAGGAAAACAATATTGAGATGAACCTTCTGAAGTTTGTTCAAATGGTGTCAGCATTGCAGAACTATGGGAGGTATTTCTCAATTGTTTTAGCATCGGAACAATAATCAACGCTAAAGTTGAATCCACATTCCAAGTGTCGTACTTGTGTATATGAATTTTAACTTTACGATCTCTTTTGGAATCAATCCATTCGCATAGTTTAGACAACCATGAATCGTGGTTTTTACCAGCTAAGAGTTTAGCAATTTTTTCATGAAGTTTATAGTCCCAACGTTCAAGCAGATTTTCTTCGGCATATTTGTTTTGCCAAAAAAATAACATATCCATAATTTGATATGGACCAATATAATTTTTATAAGGACCGATATAAACTTTCATATTTCTACCTATAATAATTGGTGGTAGGAGCGCCGGGACTCGAACCCGAAATTGGCAGATTAAAAGTCTGCTGTGATACCATTTCACCACACTCCCTCATTTTATTTTTTCTATAATTTCATTGATGTAATCTTTTTTATTACAGATTTTTTTGTAATCGGACCACTTTATTCTTATAACAGACCATCCATTACATTCTAAATATGAGTCTCTTCTTTTATCACTTTCAACAATTCTTTTATCGAGATGGTGTTGATCTCCATCAATTTCTAAATCTACTTTTTTATCAACTATAGCAAAGTCTAAACTATACAGTCCTATAGGATATTCTTCTATAAATTCTATATTATGCGATTCTAGAATAATTTTCCAATATTGTTCAGCGTACGACTTTCCTTTAGAATAGTGGTTTAATTTATAAGGAACTTTATCAGGATTCTCTTCTAAAAATTTTAGTCTTTTGTCTCTAATTTTATTTTTAGTTTCTTCCGTATGAGATCTTCCTTTAAATGTTCCTTCTTTACCTTTATTCCAAGCATCAGGTGGGTCATGACCTAACTCTTTAGCCTTAGTAAACTGATTTGTGCCTTTTCCTTTTCGTGCATGCATCGCCGCATACCATTTATCGCTTTTCATAAAAACCTCTATATTAAGTATAGAGTTATTTATAAAGCAACGAATTTAGTCCACTGCTCTACCAACTGAGCTAACGGTCCATTATTCATGGCAGGGATATAAGGACTCGAACCTCAACTAACAGAGTCAAAGTCTGCTGTGCTGCCATTACACCATATCCCTTTAATTGGTGGGCCCTGAGGGACTTGAACCCCCGACCTGATGATTACAAATCAACGCTCTACCAACTGAGCTAAAGGCCCTGTTAAATTGGTGCCCCAGGATGGATTTGAACCATCGACCGCACGGATATAAGCCGTATGCTCTTACCACTGAGCTACCGGGGCGTTATTCATTAAACGTATCTTGTGATTGATCATAAGACATATGCTGTTCTTCAATAACTGGAAGATTTCTAATTTTCTTAATTAGATGTTGAGGTCCAAATAGTTTTTTTTGTCTTTCATAATCTCTATGCTTATCTACCCACGCATTTACATTTTCAATAAACAAATCGTAATCTCGTTGAGTATATGTTCCTTTATTTAGGAGCTTAAAAGCATTTTCAATAAATGCCTTAGCTGATTGCTCAATCCTCTCTAAAGTCCAAACTCGAGATTCATCTAATGTTATTGTTATAAAATTATCGCCCATTACGTTATCATTTAAATTTGGTACCTCGAGCCGGACTCGAACCGGCACGGATTTCTCCGAGGGATTTTAAGTCCCTTGTGTCTACCTATTCCACCACCGAGGCGTACTGTTTGGCCTGCCCAGAGGGATTCGAACCCCCGACCAACAGCTTAGAAGGCTGTTGCTCTATCCAACTGAGCTATGGGCAGATAGGTATATAATATCTAATTTAAAAAAATATGTACATTAGAATTT
>Ga0222714_10004042_pt1 | contig 14597 bp, 13 predicted proteins | sample C33_3DmetaG_FD_165048 | JGI IMG/M metagenome (GOLD analysis project Ga0222714, IMG submission 165048) | Estuarine water microbial communities from San Francisco Bay, California, United States - C33_3D | ecosystem: Environmental > Aquatic > Marine > Unclassified | place: USA: California... | reverse complement strand
AGGGTGTAGATGTAATCATGATTGCGCCAAAGGGCCCAGGTCACTTGGTGCGACGCACATTCACTGAAGGTGGCGGAGTGCCGGCACTGATTGCCGTACATCAAGATGCGACAGGTAAGGCAAAAGCGTTGGCACTTTCGTATGCCGAAGCAATCGGTGGCGCTCGTGCCGGAGTAATCGAAACTTCATTTCCGGAAGAAACAGAAACTGACTTGTTCGGAGAACAAGTTGTGTTGTGTGGCGGCGTGACTTCACTCGTGATGGCTGGTTTCGAAACACTTGTTGAAGCTGGTTATGCACCTGAGATGGCATATTTCGAGTGTTTACACGAAGTGAAATTGATTGTCGACTTGATGTACGAAGAGGGCATTGCTGGCATGCGTTATTCGATTTCAGACACTGCTGAATATGGCGATGTAACTCGTGGACCACGAATTATTGATGCCGACACTAAGAAGCGAATGAAAGTAATTCTCGAAGAAATTCAGACGGGCAAATTTGCTGAAGAGTGGATTGCCGAAAGCGACTCGGGACGTAAGCGTTTCTCTGAACTTCGCAACGCGGGCAAGAATCATCCAATTGAAAAAGTTGGGGCTCACTTGCGCTCGATGATGCCGTGGATTTCAAAGGGAAAGAAAAAGGTTTCCGAAATTTCAGGCGGCTGAGTCTTTTAAGTCAGCAAAAATTGAGAATTCTTGAAACCCGAGTTGTTTAGTCGGGATTAGCCTGATAGTTTGCCGAGCCTATGACAAACGCAAATTGGGGCTTTGAAACTCGTCAAATTCATGCTGGTCAAGAACCAGACTCAGCAACTGGCGCACGCGCGGTGCCGGTCTATCGCACGACAAGTTATGTGTTTCGCGATGCGCAGCATGCGCAAAATTTGTTTGCACTTGCCGAGATCGGAAACATCTATACCCGCATCATGAACCCGACTCAGGGTGTTCTTGAGGCACGACTGTCGTCACTCGAAGGTGGCATCACAACTGCAGTTGGTCTGCCTGGCGCACTTGCAGTTAGTTCGGGTCAATCAGCAGAGTTGTTGGCGATTTTGACACTCGCTGAGGCTGGCGCGCACATTGTTGCGTCACCAAGTTTGTACGGCGGCACCTACAACTTGTTTCACTACACACTGCCAAAAATGGGCATTGACGTAAGTTTTGTCGAAGACCCAGACAATCTTGATCAGTGGCGCGCAGCGATCAAGCCAAACACAAAAGCGTTTTACGGTGAAGTTTTGGCGAACCCACGCAACAACGTGCTTGACATTGAAGGCATCGCAAAAGTTGCCCATGAAAACGGTTTGCCGTTGATCGTCGACAACACAGTGCCAACACCATATTTGATTCGACCAATTGAATGGGGCGCAGACATTGTCGTGCACTCGTTGACGAAATTTATTGGCGGACACGGCACGAGCATCGGTGGCGCAATTATTGATGGCGGCACGTTTGATTTCGGCAAGGGCGATAAGTTTCCAAACTTCACACAACCTGACCCGAGTTATCACGGCTTGGCTTATTGGCCAGCGCTGGGTGCTGGGTCGTTCATTATTAAGGCACGCGTGCAGATGTTGCGTGACTTGGGCATGGCGACAACACCCGACAATGCGTTCAACTTCTTGCAGGGTCTTGAAACATTGTCTATGCGAATGGATCGTCACTGGGCAAATGCACAGCAAGTTGGCGAATATCTCGCCAAGCACGCGCAGGTTGAAGAAGTGTTTTATGCAGGTCTGCCGACGAGCAAATGGCACGAACGTGCCAAGCGGTATGGTCATGGCAAGGGCTACGGATCAGTGTTGGCTTTCAACATCGAAGGTGGCGTCGAGGCTGGTCAGAAGTTTGTTGCGGGCCTCAAGCTGCACAGCCATGTTGCCAACATTGGCGATGTTCGTAGCCTCGTAATTCACCCGGCTTCAACGACTCATAGTCAGTTGACGCCGGCAGAGCAGGCTTCAACTGGCGTGTTTCCAGGACTGATTCGTCTATCGGTGGGTCTTGAAACGATTGAGGATATTTTGGCCGACTTAGACGAGGGCTTTAAAGCAGCTAAATAGTTGTTTACCTAAAGTTCATTTGAAGTTGTTACAGAGTTTTATCTAAGGCAATACTTCGTTCGTAAACGTGTCTTAGGTTCTGGTGTCGGGAAAACCCGTCATTTCACCAAGGAGGAAATTCAGTAATGATTAGTCAAAAAATTAGGCGACAATTTGCGCGCATATTGGTCGCGTCTTTGACCGTCGGTTTAGTGGCGGTTGCATGTGCAAGCACAGTTAGTGCAGCAAAAGTAGGAGACTCTTGCAAGTCGTCAGATTTGTACAAGATTGAAAAAGTAGGTTCGACTTTTATTCGTTGCGAAATCGTTAAAGGTACGTCGATTCACGCAACCGACAAAGCAAAAAAAGCAAAGTTTAAGTGGACGGCCACAAAAGAATCTCAATACATTTTGGCGAACGCAGAAAACGAGACAATTCGAATTGACGGTTCGAGCACTGTTTATCCGCTGGCAGCAGTAGCAGCAAAATACTTTGAGAACTCGACTAAGAGTGTAAAAAAAGGCAAGGGTGCAAAAGTTACAGTTGGTTTTTCGGGCACAGGTGGCGGCTTTGAAAAATTTTGCCGAAACGAGACTGACATTTCAAATGCATCTCGAGCAATCAGTGCAAAAGAAGCGGCTGCTTGCAAGGCAACGGGCATTGACTACACCGAAGTAATTGTTGCTAACGACGGTCTAGCCGTTGTTGTCAACAAAAAAAACACATGGGCAACTTCGCTGACAATGAAAGAGTTGAATGCGATTTGGAAAGATGGCAGCACAATCACCAACTGGAAAGATGTGCGACCTGGATTTCCTGATGTTCCGCTAAAGCTATTCGGTGCAGGTACTGACTCGGGAACTTTCGACAGTTTCACAGAGTTCGTCAATGGAAAAGCCAAGAGCGTTCGCAAGAGAGGCGTACAGACATCTGAAGACGACAACGTGACTGTAAAAGGTGTGTCGTCAGACAAAGGTGCGATGGGCTACTTCGGTCTGTCATATGCCGAAGAGAATGCAAGCAAAGTGAAATTGGTGCCGCTTGATAAGGGAGCAGGCCCAGTCGAACCAACAATCGCCACTGTGCAAAACGTGACTTACCCGATGGCTCGACCGCTTTACTTCTACGTGAAGAACGCATCGATTTCTACGAAACCAGCCGTTGGAGCATTCGTTCAGTTTTGGGTAGACAACCTTGCGCAAATAAGTGAAGATGCAATCTTCGTGCCTTTGACAAATGCTCAGATCAAGGCACTTCAAGGTGGAGTTAAAAAGATTGCGTTGATTCCGAAGGTGAAAAAGTAAATAACTTATTAATTGTCAGCCGGTGGGTCTCAGATTCCCTCAACTGAGGCCCACCGGTTTTCTCTTGTTTGGTAGTTCGTAATAGTCTGAAAGAAGATCATGAACACAGTGGTTACATCAGTTGGCGAACTTCAACCTTCGGGTCGAAAACTTCGTCAGCAAAGAACTGAACGAGTAATTCGGGTCTTGTTGATGATCGTTGCGACGAGTGGAGTCTTGGTAACTACTGGTGTAGTTGTTGCTCTAGTGAGACCAACTGTCGAATTCTTTCGCGCAGTAAGCATCAGCGAGTTCTTGGGAACTACAGCCTGGTTTCCGCTTTATGAGCCACCAGATTTTGGTGTCTGGCCGCTTGTAATCGGCACATTTTCGGTGATGTTGGTTGCCGTAATTATTGCAGTGCCCGGCGGTCTCGCAATCGCTTTTTATTTGAATCAGTACGCGAGCGACAGAGTGCGAAGAAACCTGAAGCCGATACTTGAAATTCTTGCTGGCGTGCCGACCGTGGTGTTTGGTTTCTTTGCAATTAATTTTGTTGGCCCAAATATTGCGGCAAAAATTTGGGTTTTCAGTGATGTTGGGTTTTATAGCGCGCTGTCTGCAGGCATCACAGTTGGCTTAATGATTTTGCCGATGATGACAACGCTCGCAGAAGATGCAATGGCAGCGGTGCCTCGCGCATTGATCGAAGGCTCGTATGCGCTCGGTGCAACCAAACGAGAGACCTGCACCGGAGTGATATTTCCGGCGGCACTATCAGGCATAATCGCTGCTGGTGTGATCGCGATGTCGCGAGCAATCGGCGAGACGACAATTGTGCTCTTGGCTGCGGGTAGCACCGCGAATTTTTCGTTCGATATTGGTCAACCGATGCAAACGATGTCTTCATTCATCGGTTTTGCCGGTCTTGGTGACCAACCAACCGGTTCGACTGGTTATCAAACTATTTTTGCGGTTGGTTCGCTGTTGTTCGTGATTACTTTCTTTCTAAACATGCTTAGCCGTCGTATTGTTTCGAAATTTCGTGAGGTTTACGAATGAGTTCAGTAGTTTCTGCTCAACCAGTTGCGACAGATTTGCACGACACGACAAGCCGCTCTCGCAAGAACTTAGACAAGCTGTTTCTTGGTGGGCTATGGATTTTTACATTGTTGGCGATAATTACGCTCGTCACTCTTGTTGGCACAACGCTGCTGAAAGGTTATTCACGACTTAATCTTTCGCTAATTACGAATTTCCCATCGCCGTTTCCGGAAGACGCAGGAATTCAAGCCGCCATATTTGGTTCAATCTGGGTAGTTGTAACTTCAGGCTTGGTTTCTTTGTTTATTGCTATGGGCACCGCTATTTATCTAGAAGAATTTGCTGACCAAGGAAGTCGATTTAACAAATTAATCACGATCAACATTCAAACTCTCGCTGGCGTACCAAGCATCGTGTTCGGCATTCTTGGTTTGGCATTCGTAGCGCGAGGTTGGTTGGGATGGGGCTTTACTGTCGGCACGGCATCAGCGGTTCTGACAATGATGGTTTTGCCGGTGATGATTGTTTCGGCGCGTGAGGCATTAAAGGCGGTTCCGTCAAGTTTGCGTGAGGGTGCTTATGCACTCGGAGCAACTCGTTGGCAGACAATCGTTAAACAAGTTGTGCCTTCGGCAATACCTGGTATTGCAACCGGAAGTATTTTGGGCGTGTCACGCGCACTCGGTGAATCTGCACCGCTGATTCTTCTTGGTGCGCTTGCTTATGTGAGTTCGAACCCAGCAGGGTTTGATTCTGACTACACGGTGTTGCCTTTGGTGATTTTGAAATACACACAAGAGGCCCAAGAAGAGTTTCAGGCAGTAGGAGCAGCCGCGATCATCGTGTTATTGGTGCTTCTAATTGCATTGAACATGATCGCAATAGTTATTCGAGACAAGAGCAGAAAGTCATGGTAGAAGATATGAGCAATGCAACAATTTCAAAAACTACAGGCGGTTCACGACAGAGCGATAGCGTGGTGCGCGTGAACTTGTCGTCAGATTCGCAGAGCAACTCTGGCAAGCCACAGAACGAGATGATCATGCAGTCCGTCGACTTGCAGGTTCACTATGGCGATTTTTTGGCAGTTCGCGATGTAAACCTGACGATTCACAAAGGCGAGATAACCGCATTAATCGGCCCATCGGGTTGCGGAAAGTCAACGATTATTCGATGCTTCAATCGAATGAACGATCTGATCCCCACGGCAAAAGTTGGCGGAAAGGTTTTTTATAAGGGCATCGATCTTTACGGGCCCGAAGCGAACGCTGGCGAAGTGCGACGACGAATCGGAATGGTATTTCAAAAACCGAACCCTTTTCCGAAATCAATTTATGACAATGTCGCCTTTGGCCCGCGAGTAAACGGCAAGCCCACCAAAGCCGAGACCGACGAACTTGTAGAAAGTTCGTTGAAGCGTGCAGCACTCTGGGAAGAAGTAAAAGATCGATTGAAGCAGTCGGCGTTTTCGTTGTCTGGCGGTCAACAGCAAAGATTGTGCATTGCTCGGGCCTTGGCAGTGAACCCAGATGTTCTGTTGATGGACGAGCCGTGTTCAGCGCTCGACCCGATCGCAACTGCTCGCATTGAAGACTTGATGGCAGAAATCAAATCTGAATATCCGATCGTGATTGTTACGCACAATATGCAACAGGCTGCACGTGTGAGCGATCGCACTGCGTTTTTCAACACTGAAATTGGTGCAAATGCGACGCGACCAACGGGTGTGCTCGTTGAATACGACACGACCCGAAAAATTTTCGCGAATCCGAGTGACACGCGCACTGAGCAATACATCAGTGGGCGAATGGGCTGAAGCCCAGGTTTATTCTTCGTCAGGTTGTTCGCGAAGAAATTTTTCGAATTCGGCGCCAAGATCATCGGCGCTCGGAATCTCAAATTGAGTGCGGGCGTCAAAGTCAGCCTCTAGTTGCGCGAGGTGCTCTGAAACTTGAGCATCGCCTTCGACCGCAGCGTCGTGAAGTTCTTCCCACCGCTGAATTTCTTCATACAATTCGGCGTGGCGTGTCGGCACACCGAGAACGATTTCAAGGTGGCGCAACAACGCGGCGCTTGATTTTGGGTGCTGGGCATTAGTCAAATAGTGCGGCACGCCCACACGCAACGAAACTGCCGCGAGTTGTTCGCGTTCGAAGCGCTCTTGCATTACGCCAACGATGCCAGTGACGCCTTGATATGTGGGTCGCGAGAGTTTGAGTCGACGGGCGAGCGCTGCGTTGGTTGTGCTGCCAAACACAGATGGCGTGCGTGAGTGAGGTATCGCCTCGGCGATCGCACCAACAGTGACAGCAACCGTGCAGTTGAGATTTTTTGCGGTTTGCAAGACGCATTCAGAGAAGATGTTCCAGTTTGTGTGCGGCTCAACACCAGAAAGAACGACTAGATCGCGAGAACCCTCGGGAAATCGCGCGATGACGATGTCGTTTTCGGGCCAACGAATTTTGCGTTCGTCGTCTTCGTCGAAATAGACCTCAGGGCGCTCGTGAGTGAAGTCGAAAAATGGGTCGGGGTCAATGCTGGCGACGACTGTGACGGCGCGATCGTCGAGGCACCACTCGAGCGCGGCGGTTGCGGCACCCGCAGCGTCAAACCATCCACGAAGCGCGATTACGAGTACGGGGTCGCGCAAGTTAGGGACGGCGTCCCAGTCGGCTTCGAGGACATCTTCAATATTCATCGCAAGTTCTGAAAATGACCGTGACAAATTACTTCCACTGTGTAAGCATGGCAGCCGTGGTTGCGAATTCACTACCTAAATCTCGAGTTTCAAAACGACTTGCGGCAATTGCCGAGTCGGCGACGCTGGCTGTTGACTCGAAAGCCAAGGCGCTGCAGGCAAAAGGTGAGCACGTAATCGGATTTGGTGCGGGCGAACCCGACTTTCCGACACCCGAATATATTGTCGAAGCAGCGGTGCGGGCGGCGCGCGACCCGAAAGCACATCGGTATACGCCTGCGGCAGGTTTGCCCCAGTTGCGTGAGGCGATTGCAGTAAAGACAAAACGCGATTCAGGTTTTGAATGTGCGGCATCGCAAGTTTTGGTGACCGTCGGTGGCAAGTATGCGGTGTTTGTTGCGTTCGCTGCACTTTGTGACCCGGGTGATGAAGTGATTTGCCCGGCACCGTACTGGACGACATACCCAGAGGCAATTGCGCTCGCAGGTGGAGTTCCAGTCGTGATTGATACTACGCAAGAAACTGAATTTAAAGTCACTGTCGAACAACTAGAACGAGCCAAGACGCCGAAGACTAAAGTTTTGCTGTTTGTTTCACCAGACAACCCGAGCGGTGCTGTTTATTCACGCGAAGAGACAATTGCGATTGGCAAGTGGGCTGCGGCAAATGACATTTGGGTCGTAACTGATGAAATTTATGAGCACCTAACGTACGGCAAACACGTTTTTACGTCGATGCCAACGGTGGTGCCTGAGATCGCTGATCGCTGCGTAATCGTCAACGGTGTCGCAAAGACTTATGCGATGACAGGCTGGCGTGTCGGCTGGATGATCGGGCCACCAGATGTGATGAAAGCCGCGATTAATTTTCAGAGTCACACGACTTCGAATGTTTCGAATGTGGCGCAGTATGCAGCATTGGCTGCAGTGTCTGGTGACTTGTCGGCTGTGGCGATGATGCGTGAGAGTTTTGCGCGTCGTGGCGCGTTGATGCACTCGATGCTAAATCAAATCGCTGGTGTTAATTGCATGGCACCACAGGGGGCGTTTTATTGCTTTCCAGATTTTTCTGGTTTATTGAATCGCAGTTTGAGCGGTGTTACTTCGGCAACGACACTTGAGTTGGCTGATGTGATTTTGGATCGCGCCAAAGTTGCGTTCGTGCCGGGTGAGGCGTTTGGGTTGGCACGCTATGCGCGATTTTCATTCGCACTCGGCGATGATGATTTGCGTGAAGGAATAAATCGCTTGGCGAGTTTCGTCAACGGCTAGATAGTTCTGATAGGGTCGGGGCGTTGCAGCAATAGTTGCAATGTGTAAAACCCAGCGAAGTCCGGTGAAAGTCCGGCACTGTCCCGCAACGGTAATTCACTGAAGTCGCAATTTTGCGAAGTCTTTGATTAGTCCGGTCGCCTCGGTCGAGCACCAACCTAAAAAGTCCCCGCGTGAGGGACAGGAGGAAATGAAAATGAAATTGTTATCTCGGGCCGGCTTTGCCGGTCTTTTTATTTGTGCGGCAGCATTATTTGCCGCATGTTCAGAATCGAACACTGCGACCGAGACAACTGTTGTTGTTGAAACAACGGTTAGCGAAGTGGCTTACCCAGTAACCGCTGGTGGAATCACCCTCGACGCACAACCAATGCGAATTGTTTCGCTGTCGCCAACACACACTGAAATGCTTTATGCAATCGGTGCTGGCGACCAAGTAGTAGCAGTTGATGAGTATTCGAATTTTCCGGCAGAGGCAGTAGCGCTCGGCACGAAACTTTCGGGGTACGAGCCCAACGTCGAGTCGATCGCCGGCTATGAACCAGACCTGGTTGTGATTTCGTATGACCCGGGCAACCTTGTCGAGCAATTAAACGCCCTTGATATTCCGGTTTACATCGGTAACGGAGCATCAAGTCTCGAACAGGCTTACGAACAGATCGAACAACTGGGGGCCTTGACTGGCCATCTTGACGTTGCCGTGCAATTGACAAGCCAGATGCAAACAGATATTGATGCTGCGGTTGCGGCATCGTCTGCGTCGGCGACTGCAATGGGTGAGCCGATTACATATTTTTACGAACTCGATAACACTTATTACACGGTGACTTCGAATACTTTTGTCGGTCAAATTTTTAAGTTGTTTGGCCTTGAAAATATTGCGGATGGTGTTGAAGAAGGCAATGATTATCCGCAACTTTCGAGCGAAGTAATTGTGTCGAAAAACCCAAAGATGATATTTCTTGCCGATACTAAATGTTGTGCACAAACCCCAGAAACCGTTTCTGTGCGTGATGGGTGGCAAAAAATGGATGCTGTCGTGAACAAAAACATCGTGCAACTTGACGATGACATTGCTTCACGTTGGGGGCCACGCGTGGTTGAACTTGTTAAGAGCATTAGTGATGCTCTTGCTTTAGTTGCAGCAGGTAACTAAACCGAAATGTTACGCGCCACGGATAATTTTGCGCCGCGTGCAGGGACACGGGTTGCTTATTTATCGTTGGTGAGTTTCGCTCTGCTCACTATTGCGGTTCTGGTCGGAACAATGATTGGTCCGGCTGGGCCGCAATGGTGGCGAGTGCCGATTGAGTTAGCAAACCGTTTGCCGTTGATCACGGTTGACAGTGGTGTGTCGCCCGAAGAGTGGAATATTGTTTGGCAGATTCGGATGCCACGAGTTGTATTGGCTGTGCTGGTCGGCGCGATGCTTTCGGTTGCTGGCGCAAGTTATCAAGGCGTATTTCGTAACCCGTTGGTTGACCCATATTTGTTGGGTGTTGCCGCCGGCGCTGGACTAGGCGCGACACTTGTTTTTACGTTGCGTCGCTCAGCAACCGAAAATTGGTTGATCGACCCGCTGCCGTTGGCTGCATTTGTTGGTGGGCTTGTTGCCGTTTTTGCGACATACATGATCGGCAATACGTTTAGTAAAGCACGATCGAGTGCAACTTTAGTTTTGGCGGGTATTGCAGTGACCTCGCTGACGACAGCGGTTCAAACTTTTGTGCTGCAACGCAACAACGATGTCGTGCGCCAGGTTTATAGTTGGATTTTGGGTCGACTGTCGAGCGCAACATGGGGAGATGTGCGGTTGATTTTGCCGTACGTCGTGTTTAGTTGCGGCGTTTTGTTGATGCACCGTCGCTTGTTGGATGTATTGCGGGTTGGTGATGATGAAGCAACCGCACTCGGCATGAATATTCGTCGGGTGCGACTAACTGTTGTTTTGGCAGCCACATTAGGTACTGCAGCGGCTGTCGCAGTAAGTGGTTTGATTGGTTTTGTTGGAATAATTGTGCCGCACACGGTGCGTTTGATTGTGGGTTCGAGCTATAGGCGTGTGCTGCCGATGAGCATTTTATGTGGTGCGATTTTTTTAGTTTTGGCCGATATTCCAAGTCGCATCTTGGCTGACCCTGCCGAAACACCGATCGGTGTGGTGACGGCATTTTTTGGTGCACCTTTCTTTTTGTTATTGCTGCGAGTGCGAAAGAATCAAGCGTGAGCACGCTCGGATTTTGCGACTTGTCGATTGCCTACGACGGCGTGATTGCGGTCAACGGTTTTAATGACATCTTGCATTCTGGTGAGTGGTTGTGTTTGATTGGCCCTAACGGCGCTGGCAAATCTTCAGTGTTGAGAGCCGCGGCGGGATTGGTCAAATATTCAGGTTCTGTTGCGATTGATCAAAAGGAGATTCCGGCGACATCTGCAAAGTGGCGCGCCCAACACATTGCGTTTGTGCCGCAGTCACCACTGATGCCAGAAAATATGTCGGTGTATGAGTACGTGTTGTTGGGTCGAAACCCGTACATAAAACACTTTGCTTCTGAGTCGATACATGACAAGCAAGTGATTGAGAAAGTTTTGATGCGACTTGATTTGACTCAGTTCGCAAAGCGAATGGTCGGCACTTTGTCGGGTGGAGAGCGTCAAAGAATTGTGATTGCACGCGCTTTGGCGCAAGAAGCACCAGTGTTGTTGCTCGACGAACCCACAGCAGCGCTTGATATTGGTCATCAACAACAAGCACTCGAACTTGTCGACGACCTGAGGCGTGAGCATGGCTTAACCGTTGTCTCAGCGATGCACGACTTGACGCTTGCAGGTTTGTACGCCGATCGACTCGTGCTGATGCACCAAGGGTCGTGTGTTGCGTCGGGTGATGCTCAAACTGTTTTACGATCAGAGACCCTCGCCGAGTTCTACGGTGTATCTGCCCGAGTGCACCACGAGGCTGATGGCACAGTAGTTGTTATTCCGCAAAGGGCGAACAGCAACTAGTTTGTAACTGATGTCTGAGTCTGATCAGCGCAAATTTGCCAACACTTTAAATGAGCATGTTTCAGGTTGTGCTGCCGCACACCAGCGATTGCTTGGCGCACTCGAAAATTTGACCGACGACCAATGTCGTGAAGATTCACTTTTGCCGGCTTGGTCGCGTGGACATGTGTTGACCCATTTGGCGCGCAACGCAGATAGTCATGTGAATTTGTTGCAGGCTGCCGTGCGTGGCGAAGTGGGTGAGCAATATCCGAGTGCTGAAAAGCGCAACGGTGACATCGAGAGTGGTTCGACAAGGAGTGCCGAAGAGTTAGTTATGGATCTACGCCTCAGCATTTACGGTCTTGAAGCCGCGTGGGCGAGCGCTAACGAAAAAGCGTGGCAGGGCCAAGGGCGAAATTTGAGTGGTCGAGTCATTGAGATGTCTTCGTTAGTTTTTTTACGTTGGCGCGAAGTCGAGATTCATCATGCAGACTTGAACTTGGGCTTCGGATACGACGACTTAACGCCGTTGTATGTGCGACTTGAACTGGATCAGCAGATAATGCTGTGGCGTAGTCGCAAGCCGATGGGCATGACCGAACTACCAGACATTGCAAAAAAGTTGTCTCCGTCGCAACGGTTGGCGTGGTTGATGGGTCGCGTTGAAGTTGAAGGTCTCGCTAAACCCGAACCTCTCTAACGACCAAATGATGAGGCATTTGGGTGACACCCTCAGTGAAGCCGTCACCGACTGACTTGAAATCGTTGCGCAGATAAAAGTTGAGCGCCGTATCGCGGGCCTTAGCCCAAACATATTTAGCGTTGTGGGTTTTGGCGTGAGTGATGCCCGAATCAAGAAGTAGTTTGCCGAGACCTGATTTCTGATATTTAGTTGCGACTGCCATGCCCCTCAGTTGAATTGCTATGGCTGAAGGATCGTCTTGCCATGGGTTGATGACCCATGTTGAGGTTGCGATCAAGACTCTGTCTTGGTCGAATACGCCAAGATGAACAGTGCCCAGTTTTAAGTCTTCGGCGTATTTTGGGTCGCTAGTTGGTGTGTCGGCGCGCAGAACCGCAGTGCGCAGAGCGTAGGTTTCTTCGGTCGTAATTTTTACGACTTGAAAGTTGGGTTCAGCCACGAATTATGAGATTAGTTGGCGCAAGTCGAGAACTCGATCGGCAAACGCCGATGCTTCGGCTTTGTCGTGAGTGACATGCAATACGGTCGTGCCGCGAGTGCGCAACAACTTGTTGAGGTCTTCGAGTAGGCGACCGTGCAGGTCTATGTCTAAGCCGGTTAGTGGTTCGTCGAGAAGCAGTACTTGAGGCTCAGCGATTAAGGCGCGTGCAACGGCTATTCGTTTCGCTTCGCCCCCAGACAGATTGATGACTGTTCGATCGAGTAGATGCATCAGCCCAACGAGAGACAGAACTTCGCGCACTTTTTGATCCGTAATTTTTTTAGAAACACGTTTGATTTTTAACGAGTATGCGATGTTTTGACCAACGGTCAGGTGCGGAAACAGTTGGTTGTCTTGAAACACCATGCCGATTTGGCGCAAATGGGCAGGGTGGTTAGTGATGTCTTGACCATTGAGACGGATAGAACCTGTGCTGATTGATTCGAGACCCGCGATGCAACGCAACAAAGTTGTCTTGCCAGAACCGCTTGGGCCGGTGAGAGCAACTATCTCTTGGTGTTGAATCGTGAGAGACAGGTTTGCAAAGAGTTGAGACGAATCGTAAATTACCGAGACCTTGTCGATTTCAAGCATGAGAATCTCGTATGAATTTGTCTTTTGCGAACGAGTCGACGACGAAAATCATTGCGAGGCTGAACATGACAAGCAGAGTCGCCAATGCGAAAGCCTGTGACTGCAGTGAGTCGCCTGGACGTGAAAGCAGGCGCGAGATCATTACTGGCAGAGTTTCAGCACCGCGACGAGCGAGAAAACTGCTTGCACCAAATTCGCCAATCGAAACAGTGGCAGAGATTGCAGCCGCCGAGATAGCGGCACGACGAATAATTTTGAAGTCGATGTTGAGCCAAGTTTGGCGAGGTGATGCACCGAGCACACTTGACGCCTGGCGAAGCGAATCAGGAATTGCTTGAAGTACGGGCGAGATAATTCGCATAACAAGTGGCAATGCGACGAGAGTGTGGGCCAGGGGCAACATGAGTTGAGCACCCCGCCAGTCAAATGGCTGCGTGTCGAAGGTGATGATGATGCCAAGGCCAATTGAGACGGCTGAGATGACGATTGGCAGTGTTGTGAGACCAGAGATGAAGCGAAAGTTGTTGTTGTAGGCAACACTGCAGGCACTGAGCAGACCAAGAAGTGTGGCCAGACTCATGGCGATAACCGAATATGTAAAAGTTTTTGCAATTGACTGAGTGATTTCTGGGTTGGTGAAGACGGTGCGCCAGGCAGAGGTTGTGAATCTCGAGTTTGTGTTTATTGATTTGAGCGCGATGGCAAGAACCGGGACTATCGCAAATAATGTGGCGATTGAAATAATTGTTGCGGCTATCACTTTTTGCTTGCGTGTTTGTAGAGACTTTTGCCGTGTGATCGTTGGTCTAATTGATTGCTCAAAATTATTGCGGTTTGCTTTTTTTGTTACGACAAAGAGCAAAGCAATGATCACTAATTGCAGTGCGCTGAGCAACATTGCGCCAGACACATCACCAAGTTGCATGGCACGAAAATAGATTTCTGTTTCAAGAGTTGATCGCGATGGCCCACCGAGAACGCGAACTACGCCATATGAAGTGAAACAAAACGTAAACACGATCAGTGCCGCATTGGTAATTGCTTTGCTGAGAAGTGGCAACGTGAGAGTTCTGAACAATTTGAGAGGTGAAGCACCGAGAGTTCGCGCAGCATCATCAAGATGCGGATGAATCTGTAGCCAGCGAGCGGTAATTAGCCGTGAGGCAAAGCCGAAGTTGAAATAAACATGGGCCAAAATTAGGGCAAATGCTGTGCGATGAAAGTTGTTTGGCAGTATCTGTAGAAATGCGACACCGACCACGATGCTCGGCAAAATAAATGGCATGCTGATCAGGCTTGTTGTCAAGCGCTGAGCCTTAAATTTAAAATTTGCCGTGACGAATGCGAGCGGTAGGGCAACAGTCAAAGCCAGTGCGGTACTCACGAGAGACTGCCAAGTTGTAAACCAGACGACATTGCGGATTGCTTCTGTGCGAAGAAGGTTAAGCGACTCGAATTGCAATGATGATACAAAAATGTTCAAAACTGGCGCGACGA
>Ga0222714_10004040_pt1 | contig 14599 bp, 13 predicted proteins | sample C33_3DmetaG_FD_165048 | JGI IMG/M metagenome (GOLD analysis project Ga0222714, IMG submission 165048) | Estuarine water microbial communities from San Francisco Bay, California, United States - C33_3D | ecosystem: Environmental > Aquatic > Marine > Unclassified | place: USA: California... | reverse complement strand
GGAAGTGCCGAATAGTGAATGTTGATCATCGGAACATGTTGCAATACCTGATCTGAAATGATGGATCCGAACGCGACTACCACTCCGAGTACACCATCAGCATTTAGTGACAACACATCATTGATGTCATGCGAGACAGCGAGACCCATTTCGATAGCAGCCTCTTTAACCGGGCATGGTGAAACGGTGTTGCCTCTTCCACGACGTTTGTCAACACCCGTAACTACAAGTGCGACTTCAAACCCAGCAGCAACGAGAGCCCGTAGCGGTGGAACGGCAATCTGGGGAGTGCCAACATAGACAATGCGCTTGGCACGCTCACGCGGCAGAGGCGCACGTACTGTCACGAAAGTCGCAGATACAACGGTTCGGCGTTGGCTGGTCGTTCTCCAACCTTGGCATATTCGACAATTGCAAGCTCGCGTTGCTCAGGGAGCATCCGATCGAACATCAATACACCTTGGAGATGATCAATCTCATGCTGGAACAATCGGGCGAGCAATTCGTCAGCCTCAATCTGCACTTCGTCACCCTCTAGCGTGAATCCGCTGACGAGCACCTTCTTGGGGCGAAGCATCTCTACATACATTCCAGGAATTGAGAGACACCCTTCGTCGTATACCCATTCACCAGATGATTCAACAATCTTTGGATTGATGATCACTTGTGGATCATCGTCAACGTCATAGACAAATATCTGCTTTTGCACTCCGATTTGCGGACCTGCAAGACCAAGGCCTGGCGCTTGATACATCACACGAAACATGTCCTCGGCGAGTGTGATCAACTTGCCGTCAATATTGGTGATCTCGTCTGCCATTGCGGCTAGCACAGGATCGCCGTAGGTGCGGATCGATGAACCCTTGTTGTTCGATGCACTCGCCATAACGTGTAAGGCTAGCGAGGCTTATGAGCGACAGGCAGTACTTCTCTTCAGACCCCCAGGTCCCGTCAACGGCGCATTCTGATCACGCCCATTACATACGCCTACGGATCGGTGCCAGAGATCTTGTGATCGCTACCGATAGCGGTGTGTTCGCTAGAAAAGGCATCGATCAAGGAACTCAAGTATTGATTGATAGCGCGGCGCGTCCTCCTCGTAAAGGCACCTTCCTCGATCTTGGCTGCGGTTACGGTCCAATCGCGCTGACCATGGCCACGCATTCTCCAGAGGCAACGATCTACGCCGTTGATGTCAATCCCCGAGCACAACAGTTGACTATTGAGAATGCTCAACGTAATTCGCTGACCAACATCATCACTACAGGCCCAAATGGAATAGATGCGAACATAACGTTTGATTTGATTTGGTCGAATCCACCAATTCGCATTGGGAAAAAAGAACTCCACCTTCTACTTACAACATGGCTATCTCGCCTGTCACCTAGTGGCGAGGCGTGGCTTGTGATTAATCGCAATCTCGGTTCGGACTCGTTAGCTGTGTGGCTAACCGAACTGGGTTACAACGTTGAGCGGCTGACAAGTAAACGCGGTTTTCGTGTATTGCGCGTGCGCCCTACACGCGAGCCGGATCTACCTGAATCTTGAGTTTGACTCCCTTAGTCATTTCGAGCCCATTAAGCACCTCAACAAGTGTCTTCCAGTCTTGTGCCTTCACCAAGTACGAGCCATCACGCGATGCTGAAACACTGAGAAAAACATTCGATGCAAGTGTCGCGGCAACATCGTGTACCCCAACGCCAGACAGCTGAGCAAGAGCACCGAACGGCGGCAACTTCATCACCTGGCGCATGGCTTGCTCATGTTCCAAATACTCATCGATCTGCAGCGTTGCCACGGCCTGCAAGACCGGGCTTTCTGCGTTATGTGTTTGCACCATCACTTTCCCGTTGCGCACACTGCGGCCTACAACTCGAGCTGCAGTAACGAGAAGCGATCCAACAATTTCAGACGACCGATAATGCGGTGCCGAAAGCTCTTGGTCTATGTCAAGAAACACGACCGTGTCAACGTCGTGAACTCGATGCAAGGCCGCCTCGGTTCCGACAAATAGCATTTTGGATTGATCAACCGAATCGTCTGCATCCATTGATGCAGTTACTTCACTGACATCGTGAAGGGGGCGACCTGCAGCACGCGCAATCTCATCGCGTAACTTGCTTACGCCCGGCTTCAACACAAGAAACTTTGCAGCTCCACATTTGAGACACACCTGTGGCCGTTGCAGAAAACATCGTGGGCACGAGAATGAACCATCACCATTAATCTCAACTGCTGCGTCGCATGATTCACATCGGCCAAGAGTTTTACATGTTGCACACGCCAGCAGTCGAGCACGACCCTTGACGTTGATAATCGCAACAATCCGCCGCGAATGATCGCGTAACTCTTCAATCAATTCTGAAGACAACAACGACTGCGACCAGCGTTCATCCAACGTTCGATCGACGATCTGGAATGTTGGCCATTCATCAATTCTTTCGTTCGGCGGCGAATCAAGAATCCGACCATTCGCCCATTGAACAGCAGCAATACTCGGCAATGGTGACATCATGATGCATGAAATATCCAACATGTGTGAGCGATGGACAGCTACATCGCGTGCATGCCATGTAGGAGTTCGTTCTTCTTTCAATGCGTCATCATGTTCGTCAATGACAACGATGCTTGCCAAATGCGGGACCCGTGAATACACCGAAGTTCGTGAGCCAATTGCGATATCGACACCTCCTGCAGCTTCTGCCCACTCATCGGGCAACACTGCAACGGAGAAGCCATGACGCTTAAGCGACGATGCAAACAATCGAGCACGCACCACTGTTGGAACAATGACCAACGTAGGTCCCGATTTAGCAGCTGCTATTAGGACGTCCATCGGAGACTTGACCGGTCCTGTCCTCACCAGCAACGACTGCTTGTCAGCCACCGCAGCGGCAACGGTGACGTCGCCCTCGACCGCAACCCTCTCACGCTGATAGCGCGGTGAAGGCAGTGCAGTAATCAGGTTTTTAGGAGTTGCAGCAACAAACAACGATCTCAGTCGACCGCACCAACGTTGGCTTGCCCATTCCGCAAGCTCAATCACATCGCGAGATGGTCCATACCCAAGACGCTTGATGACCGGACGCAATTTTGAAAACTCAACATCGGAGAAACCTGAATCTGTCTCGCCAATATGTGCCACCCATCCCGGAACATTACGACCGTGTAATGGCACACGTACGCGATCGCCGAGATGGATGCTTGCCTCGAGTTCACGAGGAATGAGGTAGTCAAATACCTTGTCTACACCTGTCACGTCGGGTACTACCCGAGCGACGAGTGGCATTTACAGTTTGACTGCTGCCTTGAATTCCTTCAAGCGCGACAGCGACTCCCATGTGAACTCCGGAAGCGCTCGCCCAAAGTGGCCATATGCAGCCGACTTGCGATAGATCGGACGCTTCAAGTCAAGATCGCGCAAGATTGCCGCAGGACGAAGGTCGAACACCTGACGAACTGCATCTTCAATTGCGATTTCATCGACAACGTTGGTCCCGAATGTCTCAACCAAAATACTGATTGGCTGAGCCATGCCGATTGCATAGGCAACTTGCACCTCGCATCGAGTTGCGGCACCAGCAGCAACCACGTGCTTTGCTACCCAGCGTGCTGCATATGCAGCCGAACGGTCAACCTTTGATGGATCTTTACCACTAAATGCGCCGCCGCCGTGACGACCCATGCCGCCATAGGTGTCCACGATGATCTTGCGACCCGTGAGTCCCGTGTCAGCGTGCGGTCCACCCTTGACAAATTCTCCGGTTGGGTTGATGTGCACTGCGTACTTGTCATTCTGATACTGCTGCGGAATGACCGGACGAATCACTTGCTCGATCAAATCTGGACGAATCACCGTGTCGCGTGGCGTGCCATCAGCATGCTGTGTCGAAATCAAGACCGTTGACAATCGAACGGGCACTCCATTTTCGTATTCGAACGTGACTTGAGTTTTGCCATCGGGACGAAGATACGGAATTGCCCCCGATTTACGAACCTCAGCAAGTTTTTCTGCCATGCGGTGCGCGAGATAGATCGGCAACGGCATCAACTCTGGGGTTTCGTTGCACGCGTAACCAAACATCATTCCCTGGTCGCCTGCGCCTTGACTATTGAGCAAATCTTCTCCACTTTGCCCCAAACGTGTTTCTTCGCTCTTGTCTACACCCATCGCGATGTCCGAGCTCTGCTCGTCGATCGACACGATTACGCCACATGTATTGCCGTCAAAGCCGTACAACGCATTGTCATAACCAATGTCTTTGATCACTTCACGAGCGATCTTTGGGATATCGACGTAGGCAGACGTGGTGATTTCACCGGCGACTACGCAGAGTCCAGTGGTGAGTAATGTCTCACATGCAACTCGACCTTGCGGATCTTCTGTCAAGATCGCATCAAGTACCGCATCGGAAACTTGGTCTGCCATCTTGTCGGGGTGCCCTTCGGTAACGCTTTCCGAAGTAAAGGTGAATTTTCTCACAACTGCTCCATCTGTCTCGTCGCAACTGCGACTCGTCGGTCTGACGTGTAGAGACTAGTTGGTGCGAGCTGACCGAATGGCAACTACAGCATCAAGCACCGACCTAGCGATGGATCGCTTATCGGCCAGAACGACCTCGACTGGTTGGCTCCCCCGCGACACCAATGTGACAGCGTTGGTGTCATGGGCAAAACCGACACCAGCCTGTGAAACATCATTCGCCACGATCAGATCGGCACCTTTGCGCTCAAGTTTCATTTGTGCGTTAGCAACCAAATTCTCGGTTTCTGCTGCAAAACCAACCACAACTTGGTGCGCTTCCTTCGCTGCCCCAAGTGCGGCCAAGATGTCTGGTGTGGCCTCAAGTTCGATGGTCCCTAGGCCTGGAATCACTCCGGTTGCCGGATCCTTTTTTAACTTGTGCGGTGCCTGATGCTTTGGGCGAACATCGGCAACAGCAGCTGCCATCACAATCACGTCGGCAGAAGCACGAACCTGCATGACCGCATCAGAAAGTTGTTGTGCGGTCTCGACTGCAACACGGTCAACACCAAATGGTGTCGCTAAGTCAACCGTGGTGATCAAGGTCACTTTGGCGCCACGCAATGCTGCTTCTTGTGCAATCGCATAACCCTGCTTGCCCGTTGAACGATTGGCGATCACTCGCACAGCATCAATCGGCTCACGCGTGCCACCTGCAGTCACCACAACATGGGTGCCATACAAATCTCCAGGCGAAAGCATGGCATCAATCTGAGAAAAAATATGTTGCGGTTCAGCCAATCGTCCTGCGCCAACATCTCCACCAGCGAGCCGACCAGTCTCTGGTTCGAGAATGTGCACGCCTCTTCGTCGCAGCGTTGCAATGTTTTCCTGAACTGCAGGGTGTTCCCACATCTCTGTGTGCATTGCTGGACAGACCAATACGGGTGCCCGAGTTGCGATCAGCGTCGCAGTCAGGAATTCACTCGAAATTCCTGCTGCATAGGAACCAATCACCCGTGCAGTGGCAGGTGCAACCACAATCAGGTCTGCACGCTGCGCTAGTCGCGTATGTGGAATTGGATCAGAGTCATTCCACAACGTTGTGTGTACAGGTTCAGATGCCAACGCCGACAGCGTGGTTTTGCCAATGAAATGTTCTGCATCCGCGGTCATCACAGGAGCAACATGAGCGCCAGCATCAACCAACAGGCGACATAGCTCAACAGCTTTATACGCGGCAATGCCCCCCGAGACACACAACACAATGTGCTTACCGCGAAGCGACATAGCGGTTACTCGGTGATTTCGCTTGGCTCCTCAAGAGCGGCGACAACTTCGTCTGCTGCTTCACCGAGCAACTCTGCATCAAGTTCGGCTTCAACTTCTGCATACACAGCCATCTCAACACTCTTGATTTTGTCTGAAGCAATTTCCTCAAAACTGATCGACAACGGTTTGCGCGAGGTAGAACTGACCTGTGGTGGAACCATTGTTCCAAGTCCTTCACCGAGTTGGTTGAAATATGAATTGATCTCGCGAGCCCGACGCGCAGCCAAGGTGACGAGGCCAAATTTAGACATCGTGCGCTGCATCAAGCTCTCGAGTGGTGGATTCATCATCGTGTCTTCAGCAACCACAGTGGGGTCCTTTCGCTAGGGCAACAATTCTATCCTTTTAACTCTGTTTTTCACGCCTAGCGACAATCAAAGCAAGCATGTCGTGGATAGTTTGACCCAGATCGTCATTAATCAGCACATAATCCGCCAAAGCCTTACCCACTGGCTCTTCCTCTTCGGCCTTTTTGAGTCGCTGTTCGACTTTGTTGTCGGCATCACCTCGACCATGCAAGCGGGCTTTTTGTTCCTCACGCGAAGGCGGCAACACAAACAACAGCACCGCTTCCGGATGTTGCAACTTAACCTGTTGCGCCCCATCAACTTCAATTTCCAGCACGATGTCTCGGCCTAGAGGTGGCTCTGGATTCGGTGTTCCGTACATATTCCCGATGAACTCTGTCCACTCAAGAAAACCATTGGCATCGATGCGCTGTTGAAACTGTTCGCGCGTCACAAAGTTGTATGCATCAATTGCTTCGCCTGGTCGTCGTTCGCGCGTTGTCCACGAGCGACTCAGCCACAACCTTGGATCACGCTTGACTAACTCTTCAACAATTGTGCTCTTGCCCACGCCTCCCGGCCCAGAGACAACGATGATGAGTGAGTCGCTCACGATTGCAATGCCTCCTGCAAGAGTCGTCGCTGATCATCTGTGAGGGATCCAATATTGCAACGTTCTTCAATACCTATTTCGCGCATGATCGCCCGAGCACGCACTTTGCCTATTCCTGGAACTACCTCCAACGCCTTCACAACGTACACATACGCCTGCGCAGCAGATCGTGTTGCAGGGTCGGCCGCAATGGTGTCCAGCAGACTGACTTCAGAGAGTGAAATCTGGCGACACAAGACAACGATCTCGTCACGCAGATCGGATAATGATGTGTGCGACATAGAGAGATTTTAGCCTCTCAGGTGCCAACCAACCCTCCTCGTTGAGCACAACCGATCACTTCAGACCAGTGTGTGACATTGCGCTCATGCGCCCACGACACCATCTCGTGATGGATACGCATAGCGGCACGTGGTTCGGCAAATGTGGCCGTACCAATCTGCACGGCACTCGCCCCAGCCATCATCAATTCGATTGCTTCACTTCCCGTTGTGACACCACCCGCGCCGATGATGGCAAGGCCGGGAACATGAGTAGCCACTTCGTGCACGGCGCGTACCGCAATCGGGTGAATCGATCTTCCCGATAAACCGCCGCCACCATTGCCGAGCGCCGGTAAGCCTGTCGAAAGGTCAATCACCATGCCGAGCGCTGTATTAATGAGCGTGACAGCTTCTGCCCCACCGCGTTGCGCCGCCTGCGCAGACTCGATCAAGAGATGAGTATTTGGACTGAGTTTCGCCCACGTTGGTACACCGACATCTGATGTCTGACGCACGATCTCTTCAACGAGATCGGGATCATGGGCAAAAATTCCATGCCTCGAAGACATGTCTGAAGCTGACTTGGTGTTTGGACACGACAAGTTGATTTCTACTGCAGTGAGTTGCGACGCGACTGGCGCCAACAATCCTGCTGCTGCAACATAGTCCTCAACACCAAAGCCCCAGATGCTGACGACAATGCGTGCATTTACCGACACGAGTTGCGGTAAATCGGTTGCTATCCATTCTTCCAACCCCGGACCTTGCAATCCGACCGCATTGAGCATGCCCCCGGGAGTGGGATGCAACCGCGGTGCTGCATTGCCCGACCACGGAAAACTTGCCAGCGATTTGACAACAAATGCGCCCAATTCCGACAGAGGCATATATGGGTGAAGCTCAAGACCATGACCCGCAGTTCCTGATGCATTCATCACCGGCGTTGGCAGCACAAGTGAACCAATGGTGGTGGCGCCAACCGAACCCATCGAGCGTTTGCTCATCTGCCGTGATATTCCTGCAACGACCTAACGGTAAGCGGATGCAGTTTTTGCTCGGCCAAACCTTGCACTGCTGCAAGAGCCGCATTGATCGTGGTCACTGATGAAACTCGCCAAATATTGGCAGCCTTACGGATTGCTTCACCATCTGAATGAGCACCTCGACCGCGCGGTGTATTGATCACAAAGGCAATCTCGCCACGTTCAATCAGATGTACCGCATCGTCCAACAATGCGCCATGTGGCTGCTCTGACACTTTGCCAACAACTCGGTCAACGGGGTATCCAAATCGAGAAAGATATTCAGCCGTCCCTGAAGTCGCTGCAATACCCAAACCAAGTTCGCGCAAACGTTTAGCAACCACTAGTCCGCTTGCTTTGTCTTTATCATTCAGCGACAAAAACACCATTCCTTCAACGGGCAATGTCGTGCCAGCAGCAGTCTCGGCCTTAATAAAAGCACGACCAAATGTGCTATCAATGCCCATCACTTCACCAGTTGAACGCATCTCTGGTCCGAGCGCGGTATCCACACCGGGGAAACGATTAAACGGCAACACTGCTTCTTTCACCGAAACGTGGCCAAAATTGGTTGGTGGCTGCAACAATCCTTCCTCGCGAAGTTGCTGCAATGTGCTTCCCATCATCACACGGCTTGCAACTTTGGCAAGCGGAACCCCAGTGGCTTTTGCAACGAATGGCACAGTTCGGCTTGCGCGCGGATTTGCTTCGATGACATACACCGTCGACCCCGTGACCGCGAACTGTACATTGATCAAGCCACGAACATCCAGAGCATGAGCAATCACACGGGTGTACGACTCGACTGCCTCAATAACCCATGCTTCAAGAGTCGGTGGTGGAATTGCACACGCAGAGTCGCCGGAGTGCACACCCGCCTCTTCAACATGTTCCATCACTCCACCGATCAGCACTTCACCTGTTGCATCGCGAATTGCGTCAACATCAATTTCAGTTGCATCATCAAGGAAGCGATCGATCAAGACGGGGCGCTCAGCAGATAGTCCACCTTCACGGCCAAGAGTGCCAGCCGATGCCAACTCGTTCATGGCACGTTTCAAGTGCGCTTCATCGTGCACAATCTGCATTGCTCGACCACCGAGAACATAACTTGGGCGCACCAGCACCGGATAACCAATCCGTTGAGCAATTGCCGTCGCCTCATCAATCGTCAGCGCGGTACCGCCTGGGGGTTGAGAGATCTGCAACTCTTCACAGAGTGCGCTCCATTTTTTCCGGTCTTCTGCAAGATCAATCGAATGTGGCGAGGTGCCTGCAATCATTTCAGCTGGAATATCTTTAGAAAGCTTTAACGGCGTTTGCCCGCCGAGTCCGACAATCACCTTCGGAGATTGTGCCGATGCTTTTATCTCAGCATCAATGACATTGAGAACATCTTCACGAGTCAATGGCTCAAAGTACAAGCGATCCGAAGTGTCGTAATCAGTAGACACCGTTTCAGGATTGCAATTGATCATTACCGTTTCATACCCCGCATCACGCAACGCAAAACTTGCATGAACGCAGCAATAGTCGAACTCGATCCCCTGACCAATCCGATTAGGTCCACTCCCCAAGATGATTACTCGTTGTTTGCTCGATGGTCGAACTTCATTCTCATCTTCATACGACGAATAGTGGTACGGAGTTTCAGCAGAGAACTCTGCGCTACATGTATCTACGGCTTTATAGGTTGGAATCACACCTGCTAGTAACCGCGCTGCACGCACTTGTGGTTCTGAGACACCCCAGACATAGGCCAACTGAGCATCTGAGAATCCCATGCGTTTTGCCCGACGCCATGAACGTGCCGACATTGCACTCATTGTTGTCGATGCAAGAGCATGCCGTTCCTCGATGATCATCAGCATCTGATCGAGGAACCAATGATCGATCTTGCATGTGTCATAAAGACGGTCGAGACTGATGCCCCTGAATATTGCCTCACCCACATAGAACAAGCGCTCAGGAGTAGGCGTTCCTGTTGCCACGAGAACTTCCTCATCGGACAATGCTCGATAATGCAATTCTGCTGGATCGCAGTTGAGACCCATTCTTCCGTTCTCTAGTGAACGCAATGCTTTCTGCAAACTTTCCGTGAATGTTCGCCCAATCGCCATTGCTTCGCCGACACTTTGCATTTGTGTGCCGAGCACTCCAGATGTTCCGGGGAATTTTTCAAATGCCCAACGCGGGACCTTGGTGACCACATAGTCAATTGTCGGTTCAAAGCTTGCAGGAGTCTTTTTGGTGATGTCATTCGAAATTTCATCAAGCGTGTACCCCACGGCGAGTTTTGCTGCAATCTTGGCAATCGGGAAGCCTGTCGCCTTTGATGCAAGTGCAGAGGACCGCGACACACGAGGATTCATTTCAATGACAACCTGGTCACCGTTCGAAGGGTTGACTGCAAACTGCACATTTGATCCGCCTGTTTCCACCCCAACTCTGCGAATGCATGCAAACGCTGCGTCACGCATCTGCTGGAATTCAACATCTGACAGCGTCATTGCCGGAGCCACCGTTATTGAATCGCCGGTATGCACACCCATCGGATCAACGTTTTCAATCGAACAAATGATCACGCAATTGTCGGCGCGATCACGCATTACCTCTAACTCATATTCCTTCCAGCCTGCAATTGACTCCTCAATCAACACCTCGCCGATTGGGCTTGCAGCAATTCCATTAGCAACAACAATCGCAAACTCTTCTGGAGTGTGAGCAATTCCCGTGCCGCGTCCTCCCAGAATGTACGCAGGTCGAATGATCACCGGCAGCCCGATCTCTGCACACACCACTTCTGCTTCTTGCGCTGTGTGTGCGATTCCACTTCGTGGAACCTTCAACCCGATTTCAATCATCGCGTGCTTGAATTTCTCGCGATCTTCGGCGGTTGCAATGGCCTCAGCATTTGCGCCGATCAATTCGGGTGTACCTGGGACACCGACCACTCCTTTTTCAAAAAGTGCCATCGCCAGATTCAATGCGGTTTGTCCACCAAGAGTCGGCAATACAGCGTCTGGTTTCTCTCGCTCAATAATTGCTTCAAGCACTTCGGGTGTTAGCGGCTCGATATAGGTGCGGTCTGCAAAATCAGGGTCGGTCATGATCGTGGCTGGGTTCGAGTTGGCCAAGATCACTCGGTAACCCTCTTCCTTCAGCACTCGACATGCCTGGGTGCCGGAGTAGTCAAACTCGCAGGCCTGACCAATAACGATTGGTCCTGAACCGATGATCAAGATGGAATGCAAGTCATTACGCCTCGGCATTACTGCGCCTCCATCATCTGACGAAACTCATTGAATAGGTAACGCGAGTCATGAGGTCCTGGACCAGCTTCAGGATGGTATTGCACACTGAACGCACGTGCGTCACGCACTTTCATCCCTTCATTGGTCATGTCGTTGAGATTGGTATGCGTGATATCGGCGACATCACGCAACGAATGGGTATCGACACAAAAGTTGTGATTTTGACTGGTGATCTCCACGCTTCCCGTTTTCAGATTGCGCACTGGATGGTTTGCACCGTGATGACCAAATGGCAACTTGAACGTTTTTCCGCCAAGAGCCAGTGACAACAGTTGATGACCTAAGCAAATTCCAAAAACGGGAACTCCTCCGACCACAAGATCACGAATGGTTTCGGGGGCACCATCAACTGCTTCAGGATCGCCAGGTCCATTTGATAAAAACACACCATCGGGTGCAAGCAATCGCACCTGTTCTGCAGTAGTCGAGGCAGGAACGACCGTGACCGTTGCGATCTCACTTAAACATCTCAAAATTGTTGATTTAATACCAAAGTCAAAAGCAACAACTTTGTAATGACCTGAGCCAACCACATAGGGCTGTTGCGTAGTTACCTGTTCGACGAGTTTGATACCGGCAGTACCTACCTCGTTGCGTGCGGCAGCAAGCAACGTCGATTCATCAGCACTGCCAAATGCTCCTGCCATTGCGCCTGTGTCACGAAGCACGCGCGTCAGTCTTCGTGTATCAATGCCACCAATCCCACTGACCATCATTGATTGCAAATACGCATCGAGCGAGCTGTCGCTTCGCCAATTGCTATGACGACGCGCCTCTTCGCGAACGATGACACCACGGGCATGAACTTGAGCGGCTTCGTTATCTACCTGCGTCGTGCCATAGTTACCGATGTGTGGAGTGGTGAACGTAATGATTTGGCCGGCGTAAGAAGGATCGGAAATTACTTCCTGATAACCCGTCATGCCCGTGTGAAAAACCACTTCCCCACTTGACATTCCCTGAGGCGAGATTGCGCCGATGAGCTCGCCTTCAAACACCGAACCATCGCGCAACACCAACAGTCCTTCTCGCACGCTCATCGCATCGCCTTTCCATCATTCACGACGACGTGACCATCAAATATTGTGTGGCGAACTTTGCCGCGCAACGCACGACCCACGTACGGGGTATTCGTGCTTTTGCTTGCCAACGACCTTGGCTCAACAGTCCATTCTTTCTGCATATCCACGACACACAGATTGGCAGGTCCGCCAACTTCAGGAAGCATCCCATGACGCTCGGCAATTCCTGCAATTTTTGCTGGACGGGCCGACATCATCTCGGCGACCTGCAACGGGGTCAAATCAAGCACTGACAACACCACACCCAGAGCGGTTTCAAGACCGAGCATTCCAGGCGGCGCCTGATCGAGCGGCAACTCCTTGTCACGCCGCACATGAGGGGCATGGTCTGTCGCTATTGCGTCAATCGTGCCATCGAGTAGACCCGCCTTCAGCGCTTCAATGTCTGCTACAGATCGAAGCGGAGGGTTCACTTTGTATACCGAATCAAACGAACGCAATAACTTCTCTGTTAGCGAAAGGTGATGCGGTGTTACTTCTGCGGTAATCGGTAGACCCAGCGCTTTGGCTTGTCGTACCAAATGAACACTGCCCGCAGTCGAAAGATGAAGAAAATGAATCCGTGCCCCAGTAATTTTTGCAAGCTCAATGTCGCGGTGAACCATCAACTCTTCAGCCAATGCAGGCCAACCAGGAACACCCATATCGCTTGAGCATGAACACTCGTTCATTACTGCGCCAACCGTGAGTGAGGAAACCTCGCAGTGTTGGGCCAATGTGATGCCCAACTCACGCGAGTACTCCATTGCTCTACGCATCAGTGCTGGATCTTGTACGCCAGAGCCGTCATCGGTGAAGATCTGCACACCAGCGCGCGCAAGTTCAGCCATTGGCGACAAAGCTGTACCTGCACGTCCAACAGTGATGCATCCACTTGGAACCACTTCAAGCAATCCCGCACGCTCGCCTTGCAGGCGAACAAACTCGATAACGGGCACTGAGTCCTGAGCAGGATTGGTATTTGGCATCGCAACCAGTGCGGTATAGCCACCAAGTACACCAGCCCGACTTCCCGTCTCAATCGTTTCACTATCTTCCTTGCCCGGTTCACGCAAATGCGCATGAAGGTCGACGAATCCAGGGAGCACATGGCATTTCGTTCCATCGAGTTCGATGTCAGCCGGTCCGACCGATGTGCCCATTTCGGCGATCACACCTTCTGCAATCTTTACGTCAAGACGTTCTTCACCACGCTTAGTCACAACAACAGCGCCACGGATAGCCACACTCATGCCGATACCTCCTCATGTAATTGCTGTAACTCTCCGTCTCGTGCGAGCACATCAAACAACACCGCCATACGGACAGAAATACCATTCTCGACTTGCTGATGAATGCGCGACTGCGGCAGATCCGATGGGTCAACATGCATTTCGACACCGCGATTCATTGGTCCTGGGTGCATCACCACCGCAGAACTCTGCAGACGCTGCGCGCGTTCCATCGTTAATCCAAACTGCGATCCGTACTCGCTCAGGCTGGGAATTAAACCTTGATCCATTCTTTCACTCTGTAAGCGCAGCATGTACAGCACATCAGTAGACGCAATGACCTCGTCGAATGAATGAACAACAGTAACTGGCCAATGCCCAATCTGAGATGGCAGCAATGTTGGGGGTGCGACCACTGTGACCCGAGCGCCAAGCATGGTGAACGCCTCAATATTGCTTCGAGCTACGCGACTGTGTTTGATGTCGCCAACAATGGTGACATTTACGCCATTGAAAAATGGTTGATCAATCGCTTGGCGCACCGTAAAGCAATCAACGATGGCTTGCGTTGGGTGCTGATGGGCTCCATCTCCTGCATTAATGATTGACGCATTCGTCCACTGAGCAATTTGCCATGGAACTCCAGAAGATTTATGTCGAACAACGAAACAATGCGCCCCCATCTGCGAGATTGTTTCGATCGTGTCGCGAAGGCTTTCGCCTTTACTCACGCTGCTCGTCGACACACTGAAAGTCATCGTTTCTGCGGACAGTCGTTTTGCTGCTGTTTCAAAACTCAACCGAGTACGTGTTGAGTCTTCGTAGAACAAGCTGACCACTGTCTTACCGCGCAGTGCAGGCACTTTGGGGATTGGACGACGATTAATCTCCGCCATATGTGTCGCACTCTCGAGCAACTGTTCCAATCCGTCGCGCCCCAACTCACCGATTGAACGAAGGTGCTTCATGACGAAACCTCCGAAGTGACCACAACACCGGAATCAGACACA
>Ga0222714_10004039_pt1 | contig 14600 bp, 13 predicted proteins | sample C33_3DmetaG_FD_165048 | JGI IMG/M metagenome (GOLD analysis project Ga0222714, IMG submission 165048) | Estuarine water microbial communities from San Francisco Bay, California, United States - C33_3D | ecosystem: Environmental > Aquatic > Marine > Unclassified | place: USA: California... | reverse complement strand
ATTGGGAGCTAGCGTTCCGTATACGAAAAGTCGATTCTCAATTTGCATAGAATAAGCCTCATTAGAGTGGATGAGAGCTAAGGGGAGTTTAAAGAGGGATCGAACGTTGAGGCGGCGGGCTCTGTAGCCGCGTCGCACTCGGTCTTCTGGGGCTCACGCAGGAGGGCTGCAAAGCCTCACTCAAATCAATTTTAGAACAACCAAACCGCCAACATGTAGGCGAGCAGCGCTAGGCCGACTAAGGCCACACCAATAACGATGTTTGCACCTGTATTTGAATCTTGGTCGTGGTCATGAGCTGACATAATGGTTTCCTTGAAAATGCGCACAAGTGAGATGAAATTAAGGCGCTTACTATAATGATTTGGGGTCGTTTTGGGTAGCCTTTTCGTGCCATAAGGTTAAGTGTTCTGCTGCGACGACGGTAATGAGGGCGTAGAAAGGCAGGAAAAAACGATCCCACCCCTGCACCAGAGGGAAAAGCACAAGAAAAGCCGCAAACAGGGGTAAACAGAGCAGGGAGATATGCGACAGGGAGATCAATGCTCTTGGTGTTAATGCCTCTGTATAAAGGCGTCGAATCTTCCCTTGCAGGCAGAGAATCAGAAGCAGGACGAAGAAGGGCATTGAGGTGCTGATCGTCGCGCCGCTGGCCACCACTTGCAGTATCGCCGAACGCACGACAGCCCAGTAAATCTCGATAGAGAAGGGCGCCGCGAAGTTTGGGATATCGACTTGGCTTTCGACAAACGTGTGATAGAACAGTCGCCACCATGAATAGTCGAATAAGCCATTGATCGTAAAATAGAGCGCGCTGCTTACTACTAGCCCGCCGGTGAACAGTAATACAGTGGGGCTGCGGATCGAGGCGTCCTGCGCGTAGGCGCTCCAGCTCTGCCAGAGAAGGACTAAGCCTGCGAAAAGAATATTGTTGGTGCGCACGCAGATCGATGTTACGAGTAACAACACTGCGACTCGAAGCCACCTTTTATGGGCTAATGCGTAAAGCGCCGCAAAAATAATGAGCGCGGACAGGTTGTCGGGTACCGGAACACGGCTGAGATCGGCCAGGCGCCCGACAACGGCGAAAACCACGACGATTAAGGCAGCGCTCAACGTGCTGCAGCTTCGCGAAAGCCAGACAAAGAGCAAAAGGCATAGCAGTACACCTGGGATCACAGACAGTAATCTCAGCGACGTCAGCGGCTCTGCGCCGAGCGCTGTCAATGTCCGCAATACGATGACGTAGGCGGGTTTGATGCGGTACATATCGAGCTGGCCAATAAAATGGTCGGCGTTGCTCTCCAGATCTGCAGCGTAAGGTCCCGAGGTTACAGACGCATATTGCTGAGGCGTCATTGAACTTTTTAGATACGCATAGGTGCGCGAGTGAAGCAGTTGCGGGTCACTAATGTCGGCACTCAGTATGGTGGCGGTATAGGGTACGGTATCCCAAGTGTAGAGAGGCTTTGAATAGGCAAGCAGGACTAAAAAAACGAGATAACCCGCTAGCGGCAGCAGGGATAGTGCTGTTTTTATGGGCTGAGTCACATGAGGTCCCTCTGGCGTTCTGGCTGAGCCGCGCCTCTCTGCATCCGCAATGTTCTAAGCTAACCATATTGATTGACACGTTTATCGTCTATTATGCGTCAGAACAGTTCGCGATTAATAGCCACACTCGCACCCGATTGAAGTAGCATCCGCGATGCGGCATTCGCACACGAATAGAACTAAGGAGAAAGACCGATTTTGGGCACAACGACAGCAGAAGGCATGAGCAGATCTTTTCTCGCGGGTCTGTTCTTCATCACGAGCGCGACACTCTTACTCGAAATTCTTAATACTCGGCTGCTTTCCGTCGTCACTTGGTATCACCTGTCCTTCTTTGCGGTATCGATGGCTATGTTCGGTATGGCCGCAGGCGCGCTTTGGGTTTACCTCAAGCCTCAGAAGTTTCCTCGCGAAGACGCGCTCAGCTCGCTCTACCGTTACTCTATTTTATTCGCGTTGAGCACGCTGATCTGTCATCTCATTATTCTCTTTACACCGCTAAGTACACTCGGTGGTTGGGATGCGGCAAATTTTTTCAAGATGACGTTAATCACTTTAGCGGTCGCCATCCCGTTTGCGTTTAGTGGCGTGGTAATAACAGTTGCACTAACGCAGGTGCCCGGTAATAGCGGCCTCATCTACGCGGTCGACCTCGTCGGGGCGGCGCTCGGCAGCCTCGCCTGCCTTGCACTTCTGAGTGTGCTGGATATCAGTAGCGCAACGATTGCCTCGACTGTTGTCACTGTGCTCGCCATTCTCTTTTTCCAGCGAGCGAAAACGGGACGCAGTGACCTACGCTGGGTCGCGCTCGCGGTAGTGCTGGCTATCGGTGCCTTCGCGAACAGCCAATTCACAAGTGGACTAAGGGTGTTTTACCCGAAAGGCAATGAAATATCCTACAGCGATCAGACGATTGAATACTGGACGATCCATGGCCAGATTTTACTGTCGCCTGCCGAAGAGCGCGTTGGACCGTTTTACTGGGGTGCAGGTGCGGGCGCACCCGTTATAGAGGGTATGAAGCTTCAAGGCCTTGTCATCGACGGGGAAGCGGGCACCGCAGTCACCCAGTGGGATGGCAATAGAGAGGGGCTGGAATGGCCGCGCTTTGATGTGACCTCGCTGCCTTATCATTTGCGCAAAGAAGGGAATGTCGCGGTGATTGGCGTGGGCGGAGGTCGTGACATCCTTACTGCGCTGTGGGCTAAAAGCAAGCACATCACCGGAATCGAAATTAATGGCGCGATACTCGATATTCTTCAAGACCGTCGTCGCGACTTTGTCTCGCTGGATCAACAGCCTGAGGTGGAGTTTGTGCACGACGAGGCTCGCTCTTTCTTGACTCGAAGCGACGAGACCTATGATGTTATTCAGATGTCGCTTATCGATACGTGGGCGGCAACGGGTGCTGGTGCGTTTACCCTGTCCGAAAACGGGCTCTACACAGTGGAAGGCTGGCAAATATTCTTTGATAAGCTAGCACCAAACGGACTGCTTAGTGTTTCTCGATGGTATTCACCCGAAGCGCTTTCTGAGACTAATAGACTAATCTCTCTTGCTGCGATGTCGTTGTTGGAACAGGGAGTAGATAATCCCGGTGATCATGCCGTGTTGGTAGCGCGTAATACAGTTGCAACCCTGCTGGTTTCTCCAACGCCTTTCAGCGATGCTGACCTCGACCAGATAGAATCAGTCGCGGCTGAAATGGCATTTACTGTCTTGCATTCGCCGAGGCAGGAAAGCAGCGAGCGCCTAATTCGTGATGCGCTCGCGAGTAAGAGTTCCGCACAGCTTGAGGCTGCGACTCAACACGAATTTCTCGACTTCTCGCCGCCGCTCGACAGTCGCCCGTATTTTTTCAATATTTTAAAACCCTCTGCGCTGTTGAGTACCGACGCCGAACTTGGCGAATTGGGTATCGTCGCGGGCGGTAACTTGCTGGCAACCTACACGCTTATGTTGCTCTGCCTGCTCGCCTTTATCGGTGTGATGCTCGTGATCGGCGTTCCGCTGCTGCTGTCGGGAAAGCCGCAGTTGCCTAAAGGGGTGTTCGGCAGCGGCCTGCTTTATTTCGCGTGTATAGGCACCGGATTTATGATGGTGCAGATACCGTTGATTCAGCGTTTTTCTGTCTATTTGGGGCATCCGGTTTACGCTGTCTCTGTGCTTCTGTTCTCGATGATCATTGCCGCGGGGCTAGGTAGTTCACTATCTGACCGCATCGCGGTCGAACGCGATCGACGCTGGACGTTCGTTCTCCCACTAACGATTGTCGCAATGATAATCGCGCTCTATCTGCTCTCGGGACCGATTATTCAGGCAACCATTGATCAGGGGCTTTTAGTGCGGTGTTTAATTGTGATTCTGTTAGTCGCCGCAGCGGCGCTGCCGATGGGCATGTGTTTCCCGCTAGGACTTCGCCTGTTCCGCCAATACTCGGACGAGTGCTTACCATGGCTGTGGGGTGTGAATGGCGCCACGGGCGTACTGGCAAGCGTGCTAGCCGTGGCGATCTCGATGTGGAGTGGGATCAACTCTAGCCTGCTCGTGGCGATCGGCTGCTATGCGCTGTTGATCGTTCCCGCGCGAGCGCTGAGCAAACAGCGCTGAGTAAATCGCTGCTCATCAAACTGCTAGAAGGTTCGTAGCAACCTAGCACTCTGCCAGATCGAGACAAACTGTCACAAAACTAGCTAGTTTTAAGGTTCTAGCAAGTTATAGAATCGTCTGTCTGCCACGCAGCTTCCTCGCTGCGGCAGTACGCGCCTGGCTTCGCCTAAGCAGTATCAATGCAGTAAATTGATGGGTTGTGACGTGTCACTATGATTAACCGCTATTTCGTTATAGACGATTTTTACAACGACCCAGACCGCCTTGTTGAAGAGGCTCTCAAGGCACAGCGCGACGCGTCGTCTCGCGGCAATTATGCTGGGGTGATGACCAAAGAGTCCTTTTTGTCGAACAGTCAGCGCGAATTTTTTGAGCAGTTATTACAGCAAAAACCGATTAATGCCTCGACGGAGCTTAACGGTAAAATTCGCTTCTCAAAGGCTAACGACCCTTTCACTCAGCACATTCATTTCGACGCGGGACGAACCCACTGGTCGGGCGTCGTCTATCTTTCCAAAGAGCATCCAAAGGTAGATGGTACGGTTTTCTGGAAACACTTGCCGACAGGTCTCGAAGAAATTCCCCGGACCCTAGAAGGCGCGCATGCGGCTGGGTTTACGACCAAAGAGAAAGTAAAGGAATTCTTGGAAGTTGACGGCATAAATGAGTCGCTGTGGGAGAAAACCTTCGCTATCCCCTACAAATATAATCGATTGGTATTATTTCGCCCTTGGATGTTTCATTCCCCCGGTGTTAATTTTGGCGACACCCTCGAGAACAGCCGCAAGGTCCAAACGCTTTTTCTCGGTCCCTAAACCAGCCGGTTCGCGTTAGCAGGCGTTGTGCATAAGGCGGGAGTATAGAATGACCGATTTTTACCGCACACCTGAGAGTAATTTCGATAAGCTAAACGACTATGAGTTTGAGCCTCATTACCATGAGTGGGGCGATTTACGCATGCATTATCTCGATGAAGGTCCCAAGGACGGGCCAGTCATGTTGCTCGTACATGGCATGCCAACATGGAGCTATCTCTACCGAGATTTTATTCCAAAACTTTCTTCGGCAGGCTTTCGGTGTGTGGTGCCAGATCACTTTGGTTTTGGTAAATCAGACAAGCCCATTGATCCCTACTGGTACAGTATTGCGCGGCACACAGAAGTGCTGACAAGTCTGATCACAGCATTGGATCTTCGTGACATAACCCTCGTCTGCCAAGACTGGGGTGGCCCCATTGGCCTTGCGCAGGCGGCGACTATGCCGGACCGATTTTCGCGTTTGGCGATCATGAATACTTGGCTTCACCACCCCGAGTTTCATTACTCTGAGGCAATAAAGCGCTGGAATAAAGGCTGGCATGAGGGAGGTCTATTCGCGCGCGAGACGCCTAATATTGGCGCGCTGATAGCCCTTTCCGGTGGATTACTCTCTCGCGAGGAAGCTGTCGCTGCATTGATATCGGGTGCGGAGCCGAGTTTTGGAACCGCAGCCGGCAAGCATGTCTATGATGCGTACCGCGCACCATTTAGGGGGTTGCCGGACGAAGCCTATAACGGACTTCGGCGATTTCCCCTGTCTATTCCTTTCGATGACTATCACAGCGGTAACGGTGCCGCGCAGACTCTTCACTTTAATCTGCTAAGGAGTTGGACTAAACCGATACACTTTATTTGGGGTGGTGCCGATGACATCTTTACTGAGTCATGGGGCAGGCAGTGGGCATCAATTTACACACAGTCCACGTTCCATCTGATTGCCGATGCCGGTCACTTTCTTCAGAACACCCATGGCAATGAAATTGCAGAGCGAATACTCAGCTGCATAGAAGGAGAAACTCTCAAAATCCACCCCTAGAATGGCAAATGGCTGTCACCAATGCGTTTGCTAATCTCTCCGATCCATGGACAGCGATTAATCAACTCCTTCAGGGGCGAGTGAAACTCGCCGCAAGCGATACAGGGCGCTTTTTGCTCAACTCAACCGTAGGTGTCGGTGGTCTTTTCGATGTTGCAACGCCACTAGGTCTCGCGCGTCACCAAGAAGATATCGAACAGACTCTCGGTGTTTGGGGGGTGCCGCAGGGCCCCTATGTCGTGTTGCCGCTGCTCGGGCCATCAAGCGGGAGAGGGCTGGTAAGCCAATATTTCGGGATTTTCGGTCAGGACATCGCGCAGCCGCTGCGTTATGTTGATGATGTGCCTGTGAGAAACTCCCTGTTCTTCACCCAGCTAGTCTCAATGCGCGCGGGTTTACTCGCCACGCCCGCGATTCCAGCGCAGATGGATCGTTACACAGTAATGCGCGATTTATATTTGCGAGGGCGCGAGCAGCAGGTCGGGTTGTAAGCGAGGCCGAAATAGAGCGTTTAAGCTCAATTTTTTGTCGGGTCTTTTAAAAGCGGTGCTTGCGTAAGTTGTGGGAGGCTGGCGCTATTGGTACAGAACATGGTTGTTCTTAGCTCGGACTCAAACTGTCTAAGCGTGTCGATAACGTGATTAGTACTCGTTAGAGCCGGTGTGAGTAGTGGTTTGGCAATACCGGCAAGTGATGCACCGATGCGTAAACACTTTGCGACGTGTAATCCGTTTCTAATTCCTCCGGAGGCGATGAGGGAAAGCGGTAAGCCAAGCGCGGAAATTTTCGTGACCGCGGTGACAGTATCAATGCCCCAATCTGCAAAAATGGACTCATCCTGGTGGGTCCGGTCGTGCTCTATCTGAGCCCAGCTTGTTCCTCCTGACCCTGCGACATCTAGCCATTCGATGCCTATTTCGGAGAGCATCTTGGCCGTCGTTGGGCCGATGCCATGACCGACCTCTTTTATCAGCACGGGTACCGTTGACCTAGCGCAAAGCTTGATAAGGGCGTCTACGATACCGCGCCAGTCGCGATCTCCTCCCGGCTGAATCGCCTCTTGCATCGGATTTAGGTGAATATATAACGCGTCCGCCTCGGCAATATCGATACATCGCAGTGCGTTATCGATACCAGATTGCCCTCGAAGTTGAGCTGCACCTAAATTACCGATTATGGGGATGTTCGGGGCATAGCGGCGTAGCTGGAAAGATTTGGCCTGGCCTTGATCTTCGAGTGCAATCCTCATCGATCCAAGGCTGAAGGCAACGCCTACTGTCTCAGCTGCCTCAGCAAGATGAATATTCATTCGGTCTGCTTGCGCTATTCCGCCGCTCATTGATGAAATAATAATAGGCAGGGACAATCGATAACCGAGGAAGTCACTGGCGCAGGAAATTTCATCCATATTCAAATCGGGCATCGCATAGGGTTCGAAGCGCACCGAATCAAAAGTGCTTAGCGCTGGCCGTTGAACACTTTCTTTTGCGGCGATAACAAGGTGATCTGATTTTCGAGTCTCTATTTTTTCAGACATAGTGCCCTCTCTGAGTAGGTGAGCATGACTACTCGGTGATTCGCCATGAAAAAAAACGTTTAGGCAGCAATATATCAACAATAAACATATGCGGCAGAGTTAAAGCAAAGAGAATTGCGAATACCGCGGAAAGCAGCGGGGCGATCGCATCAGCCAACTTATCGAAGAAGGCGAAGGCGAAGATCACCAGCACCCAGGCACACACTGTGTTTACCCAAAAACTCTTTTTTGGGCTAGTGGCTGGAGTGCCCAAATGCTCTGATGCTTTTAGATAATGCGGAGCTGAATGCAAGAAACAGAAGAAGAGAGCAAATGTGAAAAGCGGATTAAAAAAGTTATGCAGCGCATAATATGCGGTAAAACCGAGAAGGACGCTGATCTTTTTTATAGAAATATCGAAGCAAACTGTGCAGATAAATGCGAGCAGCCAGAGCGACACAAAGGGAGAGCCGAAATCTGCGACGGTAGCGGTATTTGCGTTAAGAGTAGTAAATAGTGGCGCGACGGTTGTCCAGTGAACCCAAGGCAAAAAAACGGAAACGGCACCGCCTTGAAATAGAATATTCGCTGTTTTTAGAAAATTATTGTGCACATCTGATACGCATAACTTGAAAGGATCAGCACGGCCGAAGTGGATAGCTGTGATTAGCAAAAAGAGGAGTAAAGTTGCTGTTGGTACTGTTATCCAGAGAATAACGCCAGCAGCGGTAGAACCGAGGTAAAAGCAAACAAAACGCACCAGTCTGGGGTGCGAGTCTCCGTGCTTTACAAGCTCCCAATCAAGTGCCCCGTGGGGTATTCCAAAAAGGATTACGCCTAGAATCGCTAGGATGTCGATCGTGCTAAATGTCATTTTTTAGTACTGCGTCGATAAAAGGATATTTCGGCAACGTAGCTATTAAGCGCAGCGCATCGACAGCATTAAAGTTATCTGTCATGAAACCAGCAAAGCGGTCGCCAGTCAGGCCGTGTGTCATCGCCGCAAAAATACTGAGTCCAATTTGTGGTTCTCGATTAAGCACGCGGAGAAAAATTCTATCCATCCAAGCAGAAAGCTTGCTGTAGGGTGAGCATGTGACGGAAGAATAGCCATTTTCGTGCGTAAGCCCACTTAACTGCCTCTGAAGGCCACTTAGCGCATAGCCCGAACAGGGACGAGCGGAGCCTGAGGCGAGTCCTATGGGGTGTCCAGGGAAAAGTGGGACTACATTACCCATAGGTAGACAACCACTTTCTTCATACAAAACCATGTCGCCATTAAACTCTCCTCCCTCATTGGTAACAAGCCATTCGATGGCCATACTGCGCAGCGCTTCATAGGGCACTTTAGTGCGGGCAAAAATAGTAGCCTCTATCAATACCGTCTCTGCTGTTAGCGGGAGTATGTAGGTAAAAGCAAGTGCGCCGTCGAACTGCTGAGGAAGAGTGAAATCCATTAATCTTGGATGCACCAATTTTTCTCGAAGGCAGTTCGACGGCACCACAATACCGAAAAACTGTTGAACGAGTGTACCGTGACCAAATTTTGGCGGACGTGAATCAAACAAGTTGGTTGCTGTGAGTAGTGCGTTCTCGGTGGCTACCTCGAAGCAGTTATCGGCGGCTTGCGAGCGATCGACTGGCTCGACTAACCGAGTGAAATTCTCAGACTCAGAAAGACGCAATTCAAGTGATTTTTTGAGTGATTGACCGTTGATTGCCTCGTATAAAAATTTATTTCCATGATGCGTTTCCACATGGTCACTAAAAGAAAATTGCCATCGGTCCCATGAGTTGATTAGGTGCTCAGCGTGTTGGGTCGGTTCGTCTTTGCGACGCCACGTACAAATCGTTTGTACTCGATTATCCGCTGGCCCGATCAAGGTAACCTCCTCTCCTCGTTTTATAAGGGACTCGCAAAGCATCAAGCCCGAAATACCGGCCCCTACAACAACGTTCTTTGAGTGGAATTTAATCACAGGTGAACCATTGGGAGTTGGTCTAGTTCCTTATGCAGAGACTGCTCATGCGCTAGATGAGATGAAGAAGGATACGCTTTTAGCAGAAGCCAAAAACAGTAGGGCAAAGAGCTAAGGACTATCCATGTTTTGCGAAGGGGTGACACAACCGCGCGGCAGCCAGACCAATCGACACGCCTTCGCAGAATTTCATGACCAATCTCAGAGTAGATCCGCGCCATGATGTAAATACAGGGACGAACAATCCTTGGTAGATATGGGAGGCCTGCTAATCCGGAGCGGTAATAATGGTTGCTAAGGCTAATGACGGAAACGATGCTGTCTTTTACGTCCTCAACACGCTCGCAATGCGCGATTGATTCGACAGACACCTCACAGGGTATGTAGCGCCGTCCGCGTTTAGCATCCTCCAGCACATCTCTTGAGATGTTTGTCAATTGCATCGCTATCCCGAGATCTATCGCATGGTAAATTGCAACCGCACTTTTACTCTGCATCAATTCGGCCATGATAATTCCAACAGTCCCAGCAACCGCATAAGAATATCGAAGAAGCTCGCGATCTCGAGTAAAGTGCGCCTCATTTAGATCTGATTGTATGCCTTCAATCAATGCGACACACGCTTCCAGCGAGTGAGTATTCGAGCGAACTCGCTTGAATAGGACTCGCTGCCAATCTTCGAAACTCGTTAAACTATCGCTTTTTCTATTGAAAAAAAGTTTAAGTGATTCGAGTTTAGCTTCATTGCCTGCTTGGTAGTCATCGGCTAGATCGTCGGCGATTCGACAGAAAGCATATAGATCGGCTGCTTTCTCGGCACTCGTCTTAGGCAGAAGGAAAGAGGCAAGCCAGAATGTTCTCCCATTTTCTCTTAGAATAGTTTGAACTGCTTTTTGCTCGCTAGCACTCAAGTTATGCGGTCTCGACTAATACCCTAGAGGGGTTCTTCTTCAAATAACCATCAACAAGCACGTCAGTTACCTTGGCCGAGCTAACGACTCCCGGTAAACCAGCTCCAGGGTGGGTGCCTGCCCCGACGAAGAAAAGGTTGTCGATCTTAGGGTCTTGGTTCCGAAACCGGAAGTAGGCTGATTGAGAGAACAGGGGTGCGATGGAAAAACCTGCGCCCCAGAGACTTTTATATTTTTTTTCAAAATCTGCTGGCGTCATATAAAAATCAGAGACAATGCATTCCTCTAGGCCTGGAAGGATTGTCGAGTCTAAGGACTTAACTATTCTATCTCGAAGCCGTGGCCCTTCCTTCGCCCAATCTGTACCAGATTGAAGATTTGGTACGGGGCATAGGACATAAAAGCTATCACAGCCCGCAGGCGCAAAACTTGGGTCTGTTGCAGTGGGACGGTGCAGGTAGAGCGAGAAGTCGTCTGTAGCAATTTTGCGCTCGAAAATATCCTTGAGCAGCTCTTTATGTCGAGAGCCAAGCCATATTGTATGGTGCGCAACCTCAGGGAATTGCTTCTGAGTGCCAAAATAGAGCACATAAAGTCCCATGGAGTATTGGGTGACCGCTTTCGGCTTCATTCCCAGTGGGCGAGAGAGTTTTCTATTGAATAGATTTTCATAGGCGTATGCTGGATCACCGTTAAATATGACCATGTCTGCGTTTAGAATAGCGCCCGCCGTGTTTCTAACACCTACTACTTTCTGACTAGCGTCATCGATAATGATTTCATCAACGTCGAAGCCAGTGGTTATCTCAATACCGACTTCGCCCATAAGGCGCGTCAAACCTTCGACCAGCTTTCCCGTGCCACCCATAATAAAATGAATGCCCCACTTGCGCTCAAGGTAGTGTATTAGGGAGTAGATGGATGTCGTTGAATAGGGGTTCCCGCCTACGAGAAGAGGATGAATCGAAAACACTTTTTGTAGATAAGGATTTTTGATATAGCTTGCTACGAAACGGTATACGGTCTGATAGCTTTTTAATTTTATCAGCTGGGGAAGAAGTTTGATCATCCCTAGCGGGGAAGTGAACGGTTTCGCCGAAAGTTGTTCAAAACCGATTTTGAAAATCGCTTCCGACATGGCAAGCAGCTTTTTGTAGCCAGCAACGTCATTGGGCTCGAATTTCGCAATCTCTGCATAAGTGTGTTCTATGTCCCCTCGATAACTAAATTTTTTCTTATCCTCAAATACAAAGTCATACCACGTTTCGAGCTCAACTTGTTTGTAGTAGTCAGCCGAGGATTTGCCAAAAAGCTCGAAAAGTTCATCGAACAGAAAAGGAGCGGTTATGACAGTTGGTCCCGCGTCATGTTTAAAACCGTCTTTTTCGAATGCCTGGGCGCGGCCACCAAGCGTGTCTAGTCGCTCTACGAGGGTAACATTGAGTCCCTTAGCCCTTGCCCTCAAAGCACTTGCGATACCGCCAAATCCACTACCAATGACGACTACACGCCCACTTGAGTTCATAATTTTTAATCCAGCTCAGAGTTAGAGAGAAGAGAGTTTGCTGTAGCTTTCATGCAGCCAACGATCGAAAGGTTGCAAGATTGACTTATTCTTGATGCTAAGAGAATCAAGGATGCGCTCAGACCGGCGAAGCTTTTCGTTCAGTGTTTGCCTAGTTGATTCCATACTGTTTGATAAGAGAATTTTCTCCCACCAAAAATTAAGCCTTGCATTGTTTTCTACAAATTTTCGACCATACCGACTTTCAGCAAAAAGTTTTTTGTCTAACTCTGGCAATTCTTCGTAAAACTTTGCTATCACAGCGTTGGGCCTGAGTTCTCTGAGGTCGGATGCAGGAGAGATTGTCTGCTTCCCTAAATTAATATTCTGGATATCGTTCATCATTTGAAAGGCAACAGAAGTGATTGAAAAGTAATGGGAAACCAACTGGGATTCTGCGTCATCCCAGCCAACGGGGTTAAGACCTAATACCGGAAGGCTAATTAGAGGCGTTGTTTTTCCCTCGACTAATTTTTCGTAGGTAGTCCATGTCGGGTATGAGAGCGTGGCAAACTCGGCAGCCTGTCCGGCAGATAGCCTTAGGATTGCGAGGTTGTGTGCGGGTAACGTGTATCTTAAAGACTGATCTTCCGCGAGGAGGAGGCTGCTGAGAGCGATCATTGCGTCGCCGAGGCAGATTGCTATTTCTTTACCGTACATTTCCGAAACAGACGTTATTCCGCGTCGTTCAGCGTCGTCGTCGCAGACATCATCGTGAACAAGTGATGCATTGTGAAGCAGTTCTACGCTGGTAGCCCATCGTATGCAGCTATACTCAGTGAGTCCGCTGGCCTGGCTAGCTCTCAGCGCCAGATTTGCTCGTAGCAGCTTCCCACTTTTTTTGAAATGATGGTCAAAAGCTGACCTGAGTGGCTCCTCTAAATTGAATCTGCATTTAATAATTTGTTTAGAAACTAATTCTAGGCTCTCGAAATATAACGATTTATCAGATCGAATATTTTTTACTATTTGTTTTTTTTCGGTAGCGGCGATCGAACTCATAGCGACTCCCTTGTTTTTTTGTTTTACTATACTACGAGGTGATGTTGATAAAAGTTCAAACAAGTAGTATTTAGAATTGATCTTGATTTATATCCTTAGCGTTATCACCGATACCGGTTGGTTTAAAAGAATAAACCGGAAGTCCAATATTAAGAGGGAGACCCCCATGAAATATGCATTTGCTAAGAAAAGTGGCGCTTTACTGTCACTGCTACTCGTAGGGCAAACAACACTCGCCGCTTCTGGAGATTCTGGAATGCTCCAGTCTGGCGACTTCGTTGGATATTCGTTCTGGTTGATATCTATGGCGCTCGCCGCGTCAACCATCTTCTTTCTCATGGAATCACTGAGAATGGGTGGAAAATGGGCAACATCGCTCACAGTGAGTGCTTTAGTAACATTTATTGCGGCCTTTCACTATTTCTACATGCGCGATGTCTGGGTCACGACTGGCAATACGCCCACAGACTTCAGATATATCGATTGGTTGTTAACTGTTCCTCTTCTAATGATCGAGTTCTACCTGATATTAGCAGCGATAGCTAAGGTTTCAGGCGGAATTTTTTGGCGATTATTGATCGGAACGCTTGTAATGCTCATCCCGGGGTATATGGGTGAGGCTGGTTATATGAATGCAACGATCGGCTTTGCTATTGGTATGGTCGGCTGGGCTTACATTCTATTCGAAATCTTCGCTGGTGAGGCAAGTAAAGTCGCCGCAGCACAGGCGCCGCCAGCTGTGCAAAAGTCCTATGGATTGATGAAATGGACTGTAACAATTGGTTGGGCGATATACCCAATCGGTTACTTCTTAGGGTACCTTGCGGGTGGAACTGACATGGGAACGTTGAACATGGTCTACAACCTCGCCGACGTACTCAATAAGATCGCATTCGGTCTGTTCATTTGGTATGCAGCCAATGAAGATACAGCTGCACACGTCAATCGCTAGAAACTAGTATTTTGAATTACGAAAAGGGGCTGCAATGCCCCTTTTTTTTTTATGCCTTCGTAAAAGTGGATAATGTGAAATCGTAGCTCAGGTGCTTTTCGCGCCGCCCTCAGTGTAAATATTGAAACGGGAATAACTTTAACCTTGAATAATACTTTCAAGTCGATAAATAGTTGGTTCGGAATAGAAGTGTTTAATTAAGTGTAATAATTACTCAAGAGGCCAAGTGAAAATTCTAAAGAGGCTGTTTGCTGTGTTCATCGTTCTTCTCATTTTAGCGAGCGTGTTACTGTTCGAAGGAGATATTCCAACGGCGGAAATAGACGCAAAGTACAGTAACGCTGAGTCGAAATTTTTGGTGATGGATAATGGCGCGCGTGTGCATTACCGCGATCAGGGGAAACAGGACGGCGTGCCGCTTGTGCTCGTGCATGGCGCGATGGCCTCGCTGCACACATGGGAGCCTTGGGCTGAGATTCTTGGCGAGCGTTATCGAGTAATAACTCTCGACCTTCCGGCGCATGGTTTAACTGGCGCTGTACCGAACGGTGAGTACGGTGCGGCGGCGTTCACCCAAACGATAAATGCGGTCGTTAACGAAATAGAACTCGATACCTTCGTGCTTGGTGGTAATTCGATGGGGGGTGGGGCAACGTGGCGT
>Ga0222714_10004037_pt1 | contig 14602 bp, 14 predicted proteins | sample C33_3DmetaG_FD_165048 | JGI IMG/M metagenome (GOLD analysis project Ga0222714, IMG submission 165048) | Estuarine water microbial communities from San Francisco Bay, California, United States - C33_3D | ecosystem: Environmental > Aquatic > Marine > Unclassified | place: USA: California... | reverse complement strand
GGCTGATAAAGCAGTACGTCGGGGGGACAATAACGCGCTGCGACAAGGTTCAAACCGCAGCACACCCACCCGGAACAAAAAAAGCCTGAGTGGTGAACCATGACCGTGATTGCAACGACCTGATGTTCAGGAATCCATTATGAAAAACCTGCAACACCAGGGCTACAGCGAGTGGCTGGTCATTCGCTGTCAACAAGGCGAGAAGACGGCGTTCAATGATCTGCTGGAACACTGGCATCGACGCTTTTATCTGTATGCCCTGAGGCGACTCGGTGACAGGGACGCCGCACTGGACGCGACCCAGGACTGCCTGCTATCGATCAGCCGTGGCCTGCAGAATCTGGCTGATCCGGCTGCCTTTCCAAAGTGGAGCTACCAGATTCTCGAACGCCGCTGCGTCGACAACCTGCGCCGCACGTTGCGGGACCGCGAAGTGTTGCAGGCCGATGACGGGATTACGGACAGTGGCATCGAAGAACAGGACGCACTGAACTCCCGCCTCACCGTACAGGAACTGCTGGCAACACTGGACCCGCGCCTCGAGACGGTGTTGCGCCTGTTCTACCTGGAGGAGCTGGGCATCGAAGAGATCGCCGAGATCTGCGCACTGCCGCCCGGGACAGTAAAATCACGGCTGTACTATGCGCGCAAACTCCTGGCCGGCGCGCTACAGGATTCTGAGTAACCTAACAATCGCAACAGGATAACGGAGGAAACTGCTATGCAAGACATCGATGAGAAGATTCGGCTCGCTCTCACCGCCGAAGACCAGAAGGCTATGGCCGCTATCGATCGTGGTACCGGCTTGTTCGAACTGATGGGGATGAGTTTCAAGGGCAAGCAGGCGTGGATGATGATCTACCTGTACGTACTGGGCCTTGTTGTAGCCGTCGCGCTGGTCTACACACTCGTTCAGTATTTTCAGGCGACAGACATCAAAGCCAGCCTGAACTGGTTGCTGGGCATACTGACTTGCATGTTCATGATCGTGTTGATGAAGGTGCTCGCCTGGCAGCAGATGTTCAAGCTCGAGCTGATGCGCGAGATCAAGCGACTCGAAATGCGCATCATGCTCGTGAACGAGAAAACCGGCGCCTAGGGGCGAATCACTCCGACATTGCCGTCGATGCGGATCTCGGTGCCCAGCGGTGCTGACAGTGCTTGCAGTCGACGCAGGATGCGCTGGGCAATCGCCGGTGGGGCGGGCCGAGGAATACCGCGCAAGGCCAGTTTCTGCTCATCATAGCGAGCCTCGATCGGGTAGATGCGGACCTCTTTCAGGGTTCCGCCTGAGAACTCGCTGATTGCGACGATACTCTCGTATTTCACCGGCATCTCCAACGCATCGGCGGGACCGGTGCTGCGCTCAGGATCTCCCCTGCCCGCCAGACCGATTACATCCATCTGCCGAATAAATTCTCCCAGACCATAGAAGATTGGCCGGTTCTTGTAGATCTCAATGCCGCGCAGCGCGTGGACACCAGTGCCCTGGAATACATCGGCACCGTTATCGATAGCCGCCTTGGCAAACACCGGCAGGTAATCGGCGATCGAGCTGTTGGTATCGAGGTGTTCGCTCTCAGGAATGCCCTCACCTCGATAGCCGCCTTTCGCATCCAGAAAATGGTGCGCGTGTATCGCCACCGTGATGAGGTCTGATTTCATCTTGCCCTCACGAATCGAGGCGAGTGTGTCGCGCAAGTCCTGCTGATTCATCTCATAGTGGTAATAGGGTTTGTCCACGCCAGCCGGGGCCTTGCGGAACTGGGCACCATTGAAGTCGATCTGGGTGTCGGAATTTGCGCCACGCGCATAGAAACCGGAGCCATTAGGGAATGCATCCCGCAAGGTCTTCAGGTCATCCCAGTCCGCAGCTGGCAACATGAAGTAACGCGAGACTCGCAAGGGACTCAGACCACCGGTGCCGGGCCACTCACCTCGGGCGGGTTCAGCCCGTGGGGCGTGGTCGGAAACCGCTACCATGCCCACACGACCCTTGGGGCTGCTGTAGAACCGAGCGGCCTTGGCGGCCCAATAGGTATTGCCGAAGCCGGCATACTGCAATCCGGCGCGCTCGAGATGACGGGTAGTTTCCCGCGGCCCCTCGATGCCGAAATCATTAGCATGGTTATTAGGTCTGGCGACAATATCAAAGCCCATCTCCTTGAGCCACTCCGCCGCTTTGGGTTCAGCGACGAAGCCACCTCCCGCCGAGCCGGTATAGGTGCGCCCATCAATGATATTGGTCTCCAGATTCCCGGTCGCCGCATCAGCGCTCTGAATCAGTTCGACAACGTCATTAAAGCCCGCATCAGCCAGCATATGCTCAAGTGGAAATGCAATGATGAGATCGCCGACAACCGCGATCTTGAAACCATCCTCTACCGATGTCGCCAGTTCCGCCGGATCCGGTGACTGGGCCAGGGCGCTGCCGGTCAGTAACGCACTCGCGATCAACAGTTGCAGCGGCTTGAACTTCCTCAGCGTAGTTCGCATGTTTTCACCTGTAGTCATTCAGTCATTGATTCAAAGTCGGTTTACGGGCGAGGGTCCGAACGACAGCCAGGTGCCCTGGAAGCTCGCACCGCTCGCATCACCCCGTGACCAGTCGCACACCCCGTCAGGAAATACCGACTGCAGTTCAAGGGTTTCTTCAGGAGTAAAAGTCACGGCGTAGTCGGCAGGATTCAGAGGGCGTCGCACGCAACTCACGATATTGTTGGCCAGTGGTGCGCCTGCGACCTGGCGCGGGGTTGAATAGGCCGGATACAGCGCGCCGCATTGACCGCCACCGGCATAGGTCTGGGTTTCGTCGATGCGCACGCGTTCGCGACCGGCGTTGTCCCAACACGCGTCAGTCAGATCCACGGGTCGCGCATTAACAACCTTGCGCCCTGGCTCCGTGTCGCTGGTATCGGCCTGGATTGCCATTAACCAGGCATCCATCGCGCGAAACAACTCGCCGAGGTCTGGTTGCTCCTCAGTAAAGCCCCACTGTCCACCCACACGCATCACATGGTTGTCGGCGTGACCATTCGCCAGTTGCAGCCTTTGCCGAGTCGAAAACTGGTGCACGATCATGTGGATGTCGCCGTCGACGGCGTGATCGGTATAGCTGCGGTAGTCGATAACCGGAGTGTGCTCGAGTCCGCCGCCACCGTACAGGACGCGACCGGATTCGATAGCCTTGCGCGTCGCTTCGGGATCGGCCCGATGCCGTTCCGGAGAATGATTCATGTCGCGGTCGAAACCACCGATGTCGCGATTGAGCTCGATAAACTGCTGCGGGGTGATGACTCCGTTATTCAACGCTAGCAGGCCGTATTGCACACCGACATTGTCCAGTGGCCGCTGGGCAATGGCGCTATTGCCGATCGTGCCATACACGTTGACCGTATGGTCATACACGGTGGCACGCACGCCCTCGGGGTTGTCCTTGCTGTAGCGTTCGGATTCCAGGACTGGCAGGCTAACCTCACCACCCTGCTCTTCCGGCAGTGTGTCAAAGGCATAGAGGGGATCCAGGCGCGCGGCACCGCGACTCAGGTTGGGTAATGATCCCCAGGAGCCAAATCCCGCAATGGCTTGTTGTTGTACCCGGGTGAAGTCTTCGGGATTGACAGTCGTGAAGTAGTGTTGCAACAGGCGGGCATCGGCCAGGGTAAAGATGGTGGCCGAAGTGACGTCTGGAAAACTCGATGAGACGATGATGCCGTCGAAAATACCGGGGTAGTTATCTGCTGTCTGGTGAGACTGATAGGAACCTCCGGAAGCACCTGTAGCTATCGTGTAGACAGGCACGCCGTAGTGTTCTATGAAGCGTTCCTTCACCATGATATGGGTTTCCGAGGCGAGCAGGTCATTGCAATTCTGGCCGAACACATTGAGTGTGGATGACACTACCGCGTAGCCCTGGGCGAACAGACCTTCACGCATGACTCCACCGGTGCGATCACCTTGTTGGTACCAGCCGCCTCGACAGCCTCCGCCATGGGTATACACGAGTTTGCCATTCCAGCTGCGACTGCGAGTCCAGGGGTTTGGCATCGGTGTTGAAGGGTCGTGCAGCATGGCAATCTCATAGATAGCCCTATTCACGGAGCCCGTCTCCACACGCACGATATACGGAACCGGAGTCGCACCATTGACACTGATTTCAGCCAGATCGGTCGGGGCGACACCCTCGTCGGTCAGCGCCCAGGGTTTGAAGACTGCATCTGTCGATGACCAGTACACGTAGTCGACGCGAGTCGCAACGGCACAATTGGCATCCAGTTCATGCCCAAGCTTCTCACCGTTGACCAGCGTGAATTCTGCGGTCTGGCAGTAGAAAGGAACTTCCTGGGGACCAGAGATGATCGGTCCAGATACCGGGTAATTGGTGAGCTGGATCGAGGCCGCATCACCGGCATTGCCGAGACGCGCCGTGAGCGTGCTCTCACCGAGTGGCAGCCCACTGAGCAGGGCCTGCTGGCGTTGCTGCGACACCGACTTGAATTCGCCAGTGACCTGAAGTCCATTCAATTCAATCTGCAGCTGGGCGGGATTGGCGCCCTCTGGCAAGGTGACTTCCACCAGCACATCACCACCGGTAATGAGCCAGGGCATCGTAGAGAGGGTTTGGACTGCGAGTTGGGTCGATTCAGCGGTGGGGAGCGCATCAAGGCTGGTTGTAACCGGTTCCTCGGTGGAGCAGGCGGCTAACAGTGCGCTTGCGAGCAGGGTGTAGCGCAGGGATCGTAAGTTGTTTGTCATTATTGTTCTCCACTTTCTTGATCTCGACTACCTTGACCTCGACTACCTTGACCTTGACTAGATTGATCTCGACTAGCTGGTTCTTTATTGCCTGGTTTGATTCCACTTCATGCTCTACTGCGAAGGCCACCGCATTGTCTCCAGGCGGCACCATGCCCACAGCCATTTTGCGGACTGGGGAGCGCAAAGTAAAGACTGCCCGCGACCGCACGCCCGGTCCTGAATAGGCCAACCTGCAATTAGTCTGCTTTACCATTTCCCACCTCACGTGCATGCTTGCTAGAATTGAGTCTCTGTAAATGGACCCTGCGGTGAAGTGGTTAAACCTATGAATGCGAAGGATGCGATCAAGCTGCAAGATGTGACTGCAGCGGGAGCAATCAAGATCGACAAAAAGTGCAACAAATGTACGCAAAAGATTTGTTGCAATTCGATTAACCAGAAAATCCCAACACCGAAAACCAGAGAAGACTTCGACAATCTGTTGTGGCAGGTGTCACATGAGAATATCAATATCTTCAAGGATGCCGATGGCTGGTTCCTGCATATCGGCACCCGCTGCACGCATCTCGCGCCTGACGGTGCCTGCAATATCTATGACCAGCGCCCCTGGGTCTGTCGAGATTACAAAAATGACTTCTGCGAATTTGACGAATCCATTGCCGAAGCCAGTCAGCTGTTCTTTTCTACGTATGAACAACTCGAGAAATACTGCCGCAAGCGCTTCAAAAAATGGAAGAAGCGCTTCGAACTCTTCGTCTAAGCCGGCCGTTCTCAGCCTGCTTCTGCCCTGGATTGCAGGTGGTCTGCTGTTGACGCCCTTGTCAGTGGCCGCTCAGGAAGAGGACATTCAGGCCCGCATCGACAGCACACTGCAATTACTGGCCCGGCTGGATGAACTGGCCGGACAGTGCCTGGAGGCGAAAGACGCGACGGCCTCGGACACTTCTCCCTGCGCGCAGTTTCTTGCCGCCGTCGATGGTGAAATCGTCGCCACCTACCTGCAACAATGCACCGACTTGCGCGCCTGGCGCGATGCTTTTGTCTCTGCCCAATTCAATTCCTCCGCCCCTCCGGCAGACAGCGCCTTGCAGATGCAGCATCTGGTTGGGGTGGAATATGTGTGTGGGGAGAATGCGTTGAAACAACGCACACAGTATGTCGCGCTTGCGTTTGCACACACCCAGGAAGCCGGACCGGAAGGGACGACCGCATCGACCGAACTGAATCGCCGACTTGCGGAACTGGAATTTGACAGCCGGATTGATGCCGAACGGAGGGCACTGCAGGACTCGGTGGAAGCCCTGCAGCGCCGGCGCGCCATGGAAACGGCCCGACAGATGCAACAGCTCGAGAATGAATTGATTCGGCAGCAGATCACTCCGCCGCCACAGTGAGCGTGAGGCGCTAATAGAGAATCAGGAAATTGCCGTCAGGCAGGTTGGCGACCGCCGGAAAACTGAAATCCGGAATTTCGATCGTCTCATCAAATCCCGTATCGAGTACATTGCCCGCGGCATCAAACAGGCGCAGATCCATGCGACCACCCCGGTTATAGCTGATGCCTTCACCCCAGACGACCAGGCGTTCACCCTCGCTATTAATGGCTACCGCCGGGTTCTTCTGCCGGGTCTTCGATTCCGGCTTTGCCACCACGACAGGAATCGATTCCGCCGCGAGGCGCAGTTGCACGATGCGCGACTCCGTTTCGAAGACGAACCAGCGATCGCCATTGGCGGCGATGGCAACATCATTCGTGCTCAAGGGACAGGAAGTCAGTTCCCATTCCTGCAGCGCGTTTACCGGTCCGTAGGACGCACCGGTAATCGCCGTATCCTGGGTGAGGAGAGTCAATAACTGCGTGTGACGCCCGGTACCATTGATCGCCGAGCGATAGCCAATGAAGAGCGACTGGTCTTCAAGATATTCGGTAGCGAGGGAACAACAGGCGCAAGCACCCAATGCAGGATCACCACTCATCAGCTCAGGGCCGAAGCTGGCACCGTTATCGGCAGACAGGCGCACAAAGACGGTACGCTCATGCTCCAGACTGAGATCGCCCGCACCCCAGACGATGGCTACCTTATCACCTTGTGCGGCGATCTCGGCTCCCGCATCCACCCCTTCCATGTGGGCGGTCACCATGGATTGCTGGGGCTCGAACTGACTGCGCGCGGCATCGGAGCGGGCGTAATAGAACTTGTTTTCACGGGATGGATACCAGATGACGTGCACACGACCGGATCCATCCACGGCCATGCCTGCGCGGGCGATGGCAAATGTTTGCAAGGGAAAGGCCGTACTGGATACCTTCACCGGCGATCCGAAGCGTTGTTCTGACGGCAGATATTGCCGGTAATAGAGATTGCCCTCACGCGCACTCGGTTGGTTCAGACGCTTGCGGAAATACAACAGATGCACGTTGCCGTCTTCGGTAACCAGCAGACGCGGTTGCAAGCCGCCGTCCGGAGTAGGCTGGACGACAATGGCGGCACCGGCGACAGCGGGCAGTACTGCACCCAGCAGCAGGACTGCCAACAGCAAGGTGAATCGACGTAAGATGTGCGTAATCAGCAACATGCCGCCATCATACCCCAAGCGTCCAGCAATTGCAGAAGTAGAATAATGGCAGAAAATAGTGCAGACTTTACGCGCTCTGACAGGAAGCGCGCACCGCGTCAGTTTCCGTCCGGCACACATCGTCACCGGGCTCCATACACCGAGTCTGCCCAACTCACGCAGCCTGTCGCCGCAATGACTCGTGCTGGCGCAGGCCACGAACACTCGCAGGACATCGCCATGAACCGAATTACACGCCATTCTGTCGCACTGCTGCTAAGCCTGGGTGCCAGCCTGTTTTTGACAGCCTGTTCCAGCCCCGAAGACGGAAGCGACAGCGACGCGGTTGCTGCTTTCAATACAACCCTCGATGTCAAACAAGTCATGGCCTATGTGCTGGACCCCGCTGCTGACATCCTGTGGGCATCGGGAGGCTGGGTAATGGATGCCTCTGGCTACGAAGAGCTCTATCCGACCACTGACGAAGGCTGGGACTATGTGCACGCCGATGCTGCGGTAGTAGTGGAAGCCGGCAACATGCTGGCCCTGCCTGGCCGCGCCGTCGACAACGATGCCTGGATGGTCTACTCCAAGGGCCTCAGCGATGCCGGACTGCAGGCGATGGAAGCCGCCGCAGCTCGTGACAAGGAAGCCTTCTTCCAGGCAGGCGCCCAGCTTTACAGCGTGTGCACTGCCTGTCATCAGGCGTACAACCCCGATATCCTTTCCAAGTTCCAGAACGACTAGACCGGGCATCGGATGCAGCAATCAGCCCTTCACAAAATCCTGTTCACGCTGTCGCTGATTGCTGCCCTGGTCTTTCCAGGTCTCGCCTTCGCACACAGTATCGCTGGCGGGGACGCGAGTTTCGTCGAAGCCTCCAATGGTCCGGCCATCTTCCCCTTTATGTATCTCGGCGCCAAGCACATGGTTACGGGCTATGACCATCTGCTGTTCCTCGTGGGAGTTATCTTCTTTCTCTACCGACCACGCCACGTCGTACAATACGTCACACTGTTTGCAATTGGCCACAGCATAACGCTCCTCATAGGTGTGCTGGCCAATGTGCAGGTGAATGCCTATTTCATCGATGCGATTATCGGCTTGTCTATCGTCTACAAAGCGTTCGAGAACATGGACGGTTTCAAACGCTTGCTCGGCTTCGAGCCGAATACCCGGGTCGCTGTGTTTGTATTCGGCCTGTTCCATGGACTGGGTCTGGCGACCAAACTACAGGAATTCAATCTGTCCCCTAACGGACTGGTGATCAACATCATCAGTTTCAATGTCGGCGTGGAGATCGGGCAAGTGCTTGCCCTGTCGGCTGTCTTCATCCTGTTAAGCGTGTGGCGCACCCGCGACAGCTTCCTGCGCAACGCGTTCGTCACGAACACAGCACTCATGACCGGCGGCTTCCTGCTCGCCGGCTTTCAATTAAGCGCCCTGTTTCTGCAGAGCCCCTACTAGTCAGTTTCGGAGTCAGCCCGTGCCCCAAGTCGATACCGGCAACGCCCCTTCTCCCCGCACGATCATCATCGCTTCAGTCATCGCATTCGTCGTGGCGATGCTGGTGCTCTTCACCGCGATTCTGCCCGCCGAGTTTGGCAAGGATCCGCTCGGTACCGGCGGCCTGCTGGGACTGACCGCGCTGTCGAGAGGTGAGAATCCGGTGGAAGACCAACCGGTCGCACACAAGTCCGATGTCGTGGAATTCGTTCTCGATCCGTTTCAGTCCGTGGAATACAAGTACCTGATGGATTTGGACACCTCGATGGTGTTCAGTTGGGTCGCGAGCAACGAGGTCTACTATGACATGCACGCCGAACCTGCCGGCCTCGGACCGGAAGCCGCTGTAAGTTATGAGAGCGGCACGGCGGAGCAGCAGATGGGAGCCTTCCACGCACCTTTCACCGGCATACACGGTTGGTTCTGGGAGAATCGCGGTAGTCGCACCGTGGAGATACGGCTGTACTCTTCCGGTTTCTATGTGGACGCCACCGTGTTCCAGGACGGCGGCAGCTACGAGCGCGAGATCGCCTCGATTACCGACTGATCCGCGCCAGCCTCAGCTCGCCCAATCGCACGTTTCCCCGCATTTCCACCGCTTTGTTAACGACAGGCGTAAAAAAACCCGACCACCTGAGATGATCGGGTTTCTTGTTCTAACGAACAGTGACTACTGTTCGGTTTCGTCAGCACCGTCGCGTGGCGCGCCTGTACCGGAAGAACCCATGAACAGCTTGCGGCCGTCCGGGAAGGTAATGTCACGGCCATTGGCACGACAGGTCGGCGCACACAGACGGTCTTTGCTCTGGTAGCCGGTTACGATGATTTCGGTGCCGATCACGAGTGAGTTGCGGTTGATGCCGCGACGCAGCAAGGTGTTCGGTGTACCGCCTTCAACCATCCACGGACCCTGGTCACGAGTGGATTCAGGGTCGGTATTGTCGAGGTGGATCCAGGTATGCGGATTGATCCACTCAACGCGGGTAATCGGGCCGCCCAGACGCACCGGCAGATTGGCGTCAAACTCTGCTGAGAACGCGTGATGCGCCTCGGCTGCGGGCTTGATCGCAACCACACCGATAGCGGTTACAGCTGCTAATGCCAGTAATTTAGTCTTCATAATTGTCACCCCATCTAATAACTTGTGTGTTTTGAGCGTTTGGAAACTGAAAACTGGCGCTTCGCATGCTGCTCAAATCACTACAAGATTCGGTTAGCGATCAGTTCTCGCGCATTTTATACAAGGGCTCGCCTGATTTCCAAGCAAATGCGTCAAACCGAGCCCTTTTTGTCTCTATCGGCCTAGAATCCCAGTTCTGATTCGCGACCCTTGCGGTACTTGCCGTACATCAATTCTTCCACAAATTCGACGCACTTGAATTGAGGCAGCTCATAGCCTTCCTCGAGGCGGCGATAAATAGGCATCTTGATCGTCCAGGGACGCTCAAAAATCTCGGGATCTTCCATGGTGGCTTCATACTCGATCACGTTTTCACTGACCAGCGTGTAACGCTCGGTCACTTTCAACTGATAGGTGTGGTAATTACCGGCACGATCGAACCAGGTGCGGTCATCCAGGCCGGTGACTTCTACCACCCAGGTATCGCCATCCCAATAGCCATAAGACTGGCCCATCCAGGAATCCAGTGGTGCGGGACCCGGATCTTCGAGGAACACGTTACGCACCGCACCCGCGAAGGAGTAAGCGATGAAGAACGCGCTTTCGCTCTGGAAGATCTGGAACGGATGGGGAATGTAAGTAGCTCGCGGAACGCCAGGCATGTAGCACTTGATTTCCGGATCATTTTCCAGCCAGTTGGCCGCGTTGGCGTCACGCTGGGCCAGGGCAGCTGGTTTGTAGGGGATCGTACCGCCTTCCACTACACCAAAGCTGGCGGGGACGGAACCAACGGCACCCATCGCCACCACTTGGGGCGCAGGAACCGGGACGAAATCGCCAGGCACAAGCTGGTAAGCGGCTTTCGGTGGTGCGGGCTCCAGGTTGTCGTTCGCATTCATCAGAACCTGCCAGATGCCATTGAAGTCCGGCTTGCCACTGGGAGTGCGAGGAATACCACCCCCGCTGGACTCGGCGGCGCTGGCGACTTGAGTTGATTGCGACACGGTCGTGTCACTGGGTGAACACCCTGCGATCAGCACGGCGAATACGACGAGAAGCCCTTGAATCTTCATAATTCTACCTTTTTGCTTTAATTAGAATTTCTCTCCCTGCGGGAGCCACGATATAACCATCAAGGTGTGGGAGTGTCAAGCCAAAAGCGCCTGAATACCTAGGCTCCGGGGGGTTTTGACCCTTCCTTCCAGCGACCTCGCCAACGGGGTATTTCGTCACAGAAATGCATTCAGAGCGTTGCAGCAGAGAAGCAGGTCAACTACTCTCAGTGCAGCCCAAATTGACTCTCGAAGCCCCCCCGGAGACCAGCATCATGCCAAACCGATTCCCGCAACTGGCCAGCCTCATTATTTGCGCCGGGTTGCTCTCTGCCTGTGCCCTTGAAACCGGTTCAGAGGCTTTGCGCGCTCCCGGTATCAGCATCGCCTCACTGGAAGTGGACGGTCCGCTCGAAGTCCGGGCCTATACCTCCCTGCCCGATGTACCGGAGTTCGGTGCGGCTACAGTCTATTACCCACCCGCCATCGAGGGTCGCATGGGAGCGATTGCAATCGCCCCGGGTTTCACCGAGCGTCAACGGCACATCAACTGGTGGGGACCGCGGTTGGCCTCACACGGCTACGCGGTACTGGTGTTTGACACAAATGAACCTCGAGACAATCCCGGGGTGCGCGCCGACGCGCTGATCGCGGCGGTACGCCTGCTGAAAGCCGAGGACAGCCGGGTCGGGAGTCCACTGCGGGGCCACATCGACAGCAATAAGCTCGCCATCATGGGGCACTCCATGGGCGGTGGTGGCACGCTCATCGCCGCCAATGCCCACAGTGACGAGATCAAGGCTGCAATTCCCTTCACGCCCTGGCAGCCCGAGGGTGTATTCGATCACATCTCTGTGCCGACGCTCGTGATTGCCGGAGCGGCAGATCGAATCGCGCCGGTGGCCCTGCATGCCTGGCCCCATTACCAGACTATTCCGCGCACCACTCCCCGGGTCTATCTCGAAGTCGCTGGCGGTAATCACTTTATTGCCAACAGCGGACAGCCCGACAATGCCATGCTGGGTCGCTACGCGATTGCCTGGCTGAAGCTGTACCTGGATGGAGATGAGCGCTATCGCGACTTTACTTACGGTGATGCCCAGCAGGTCGACGCACGCGATCTGTCTCGCTACATCAGCAACCCCTGAGCCCACATCCGCCGCGGTTCAGGCCTTGCCAAGCTCATTCAGTTTATGACGCGTCACAACCGGCATAAAGATCAACAAACATAACAAAGTCAATATGGCTGCCGAGAAGAAAGAGACACCTGGGAAATAAGTCGATGCCGTCTCGGCAGTGTACACCGCGAAAATCTGCGTCATGAACACTGGCCCTATGATGGACGTGATGCTACTGAGACTGCTCAGTGCTCCCTGCAATTCACCCTGGGCATTGGCCGGTATCTGACTCGTCATGATTGACTGAAATGCCGGTGAGACGAAGCCCGAAATCGAGGCCAGCGCGAGCCAGGGATACAACTGCCAACCCGCCGTCGAGAATGCATAGCCGCAGAAGCCAACGATCATTGCCAACATTCCCACCACCCCTGCCCGATATGCCCCGAATGCCGGAATTGCCCAGCGGATCAGGAAAGCCTGCACGAGGATCATGAAGATGCCGGCACAGCCGAGTGAGAGTCCGATCTGGCTCTCTGACCAGGCAAATTTTTCGATCGTGTAATAGGTCCACGTGCTGGGCAGTGAGTTGTGACCGATCATGTACAGGAAATAGGCGGCCGCGAGCCCCAGCACGAGCGGATACTTGCGCAGTTGAAGCACTGCCCCAACCGGGTTGGCCCGGCGCAGGTCAAAGGCGCGGCGATGCTCCGGAGCCAGCGATTCCCCCATCACGAAATAGCCGTAGACGAGATTGATCATACCTAGAGTGGCAGCCGCGATGAACGGCACCCGTGCACCGAATTCGCCGAGAAACCCTCCCACGACCGGTCCGAGAATGAAGCCGCCACCGAAGGCCGCGCCGATCATGCCGAATTTTTGCGCGCGCTTGTCCGCCGGGGTGATGTCAGTGATATAGGCATAGGAGATCGACCAGGATGAACTGGCGGCACCAGAGATCATGCGGGCGATGAACAGCCAGATCAGTGAGGGCGCCAGTGCCATGAACGCATAGTCGATGGTGAGCGCCGCCAGCGAGAACAACAACACCGGTCGTCGCCCGAAGCGATCACCCAGATTACCGAGAACCGGCGCCGAGAAGAACTGCACCGTGGCATAGGTGAACATGAGATAGCCACCGATGCGCGCAGCCTCGGACAGACTCACGTCGCTGAGACTGATAATCAACTGGGGCATGACCGGCAGAATGATCCCGAACCCGATTGAGTCGATGAGCACGACACAGAAGATGAATGCGAGCGCATGGGGGTTGCGGGTGATATCGACTGGCATAGGTCAGACTTCCTTTGCCTCGACCGAGGCGCTGCTTGTGGTGTTCTATTGGACTTGATCTTGGTCTTCGTGTCGCTGTTGGCAGCGGCGATCAGCCCGCAATCGACCGCCAGTTGGCAGCCAGATACTCGGCCGTGCGCCAAGCCAGCGCCTGTGCTGTCAGTGTCGGATTGCGCGACCCGCTCGTGCCCATCACTGAGGCCCCCAGTACGCCGAGATTGGGCACCTCATGAGCGAATCCCCAGCGATCGACGACATTGGTGGCAGCGTTATCGCCCATGCGGGTACCGCCGTAGGCATGTGTGGATGCACCCATGACATTGCCAGGGCCTGATTTGATGATCTTGATGGCGCCGGCCTCCAGATACCACTGTTCCATCTTCGCCTGGGCGTAGGCCGAAATACGCTTCTCGTTGTCACCATAGCGCGCCGTTATCCGCGTCACCGGCTGGCCATAGGGATCCTTCACATTCGGATCGAGGTCGAGGTAGTTGTCGCGATAGGGCAAGGTCGTCTTCTGGATATAGGAGGAGTTCGTGCGATCGGCGTTTTTCATGATAAACGCCTTCCAGTCCGACCCCCAGTTGTTAACAAGGCCGAAGGTGCTCATCTTGGCCGCGCTCATGGGTTGCCGGTCGGTGTGGGCCCACAGGTTGGCGCCGCCGATGAAATCGAGATCCGCATGATCGAAGTTGTCATCGGCCCACTCGTCGATCGCGACCCCCTGTGCCGGCAGTCCATACCAGTTGTGAAGATCTCGATCGAACAACGCGGTGACCGGCGCACCCTGGTGATGCGACATATAGTGACGCCCTACCTGTCCGGCGTTGTTGGCGAGTCCGTTCGGGAAAGCCGCTGAGCTCGACAACAAAAGCAGTCGTGAATTCTCGTAGGTGTAACTCGCCAGCAACACCACTGCCGCGGGCTGGAAGAACACCTCACTGCCCTTCACATACTCCACACCCGTGGCGCGACCGTTGGCGTCGCTGACAATGCGAGTGACGCGTGCGAAGGTCACGACATCGAGATTGCCGGTCGCAATCGCCTTGGGTATTGAGGTGAAGGCCGTGGAGCCTTTGGCCTGCACATGACAGCCGCCGGTATTGCAGAAGCCGTGGTATTGACACGGCGGGCGTCCATCGAACACCTCGCTGGCGATGGCGGCAGGTCCCTGGAATGGATTCCAGCCGAGTCGGCGTGCG
>Ga0222714_10004035_pt1 | contig 14606 bp, 14 predicted proteins | sample C33_3DmetaG_FD_165048 | JGI IMG/M metagenome (GOLD analysis project Ga0222714, IMG submission 165048) | Estuarine water microbial communities from San Francisco Bay, California, United States - C33_3D | ecosystem: Environmental > Aquatic > Marine > Unclassified | place: USA: California... | reverse complement strand
TCTTTTTGGATGCTGAGACTGACACCCTGTTGAAACGCTTTAGTGAAACCCGGCGTAAGCATCCCTTGAGCAATTCTGACTTGGGCCTCCTTGAAGCAATTAAGCTAGAAAAAGAATTACTTGCTCCCATTGCTAATCTAGCAAACTTAATGATAGACACCAGCACTCTGACTTTACACGACTTGCGTGATATCGTGCGTGACAGGGTAGCCAATCATAAGCCCAACATCCTGGCCTTACAATTTCAGTCTTTTGGCTTTAAACATGGCATTCCCAAGGATGCCGATATGGTTTTCGATCTTCGTTGCTTGCCAAATCCCTATTGGGTCAACACCCTCAGAGGACTGACAGGGCTGAATAAGGAAGTTATCGACTATCTGGAAGCACAGCCTGAAGTTGAAAAAATGTATAATGATCTCAAGGGCTTTCTTGAAAACTGGATACCTAGCTTTGAGCGTAACAACCGTAATTACATCACTGTTGCCCTGGGTTGTACTGGTGGGCAGCACCGCTCCGTTTTCCTTAGCGAAAAACTAAAGAAGCATTTTTCCCAAACAATTAGTAATATTCAGGTTCGACACAGAGAACTAAGTAATTTCTAGCAGATGATCGAAGATAAAATCACAATCAGCAACAAAGCTGGCTTGCATGCCCGAGCTGCAGCAAAGCTAGTCGAAGTTGTTAACAAATTTGAATCTCAGTTCGAAATTGGTAGCGATGAGAAAATGGTCGATGGTAAGAGCATACTTTCAATTATGCTGCTCGCTGCATCCCCGGGAACCGTGCTTGATATCAAATTAAATGGCAGCGATGAACTTGAAGCTTTTACTGCCATTAATGACTTGGTTGAGAATAAATTCGGCGAAGAGTAAAACAGCAAACCAGAAGAATCCCATCAAGACCAGAACAGCATAACTACCCGTCTACTTTTTTTGCAACGAACAGCATAAATAAACTAAAAAACCCCACCACAAGTATCATTGCCAGCCACAAGGGTGTGCCTAGCATTGCCGGAAGATATCCAAGCCCTATTGCACTAGCGGCAACCAAAAGAGCATAAGGAAACTGAGTCCTCACATGATGAATATGATCACAGGATGTCGCAATAGAACTCATTACAGTGGTATCTGAAATTGGTGAGCAATGATCCCCAAAAATCGCACCATCAAGTACAGCAGCCAAACTCACAATAGTCACTAAACCATAAACCCCGCCATCCAGCTGAAATGCAATCTGGGATGTAATGGGAATAAAAATAGCCATAGTTCCCCAGGCCGTACCAGTAGCAATAGCGGCTGCAGCACTAAGAATAAACACAATTACCGGATAAATTAACACCGGCATTGAATCGCCCACTACTGCTACGAGAAATGGCCCTGTTTGCAGTTCGTTACAGATAACACTGAGCGTCCATGCCAGGATTAAGATTTGCCAGGGATAGAAAGCCGACTTTGCCCCTTGCTTAATTGCCCTGCCAATTGACTGCTTAGGCAAAGTTGCGATGACTATTGCGCAGAATATTGCCGTTAGCAATGCCAGCAGTCCTGCTATATTCAATACATGAACATTATTCTCAGAAGCTGATATAACCTCACGCCAGACACTCAAACTAAGAAGATTCAGAGGCTCTTCAGCAAGCAAGCCTAATCCTCCACCATCGATCCAGAGCCCCAGAAATAGCATAAAAAATAAAATCCCAAAAGGGTAGAATGCTGTAGACATTCTGATTCTGGCAGTTTTTTCTGGTTCTATATTGTCATTTACTTTACTTAGAAAAATTGCATCAGGAGCACTGAGCTCGCCCAACCTGCTTCGTCTTTCGGCAAGTAACATCCCGCCAAATTCACGTCGAGACCCGATATTCACAAAAATATACAGGATCATAAAGATGCAGTAGAAACGAAACCCAAGGGCATCAAGAAACATTGAATAGGCGTCTCGATCAAAACCCAAAGCGACACTCACTTCAGAAAAGATGCCGACTTCATAACCGATCCAGGTCGACATCAGTGCTATGCCTGAAATAGGCGCAGCAGTAGCATCCACGATAAAGGCCAGCTTTTCCCGACTCACTAGCATTGCGTCGGAAATAGGCCGCATGGAAGTGCCCACGATCATGACATTGGCATAGTCATCAATAAAAACCAAGAAACCCATGAGGCTTGTAATCAGCTGCGTTGACCGGGGTCCTTTAGCATATTTTTCAAGCCACCTGACTATAGCCAGCAAGCCACCCGATAGAATAACAATGCTAACCATGGTCAGCATCAACATAATGAAGGCGAGGACCGCTAAATTAAAAGGGTCGCTTATCACGTTCCAAAGATGAATACCCAGGGTATTGAGACTTGAAGTCCAGGCAGACACTTGATTAAAAGCGGGTGGGACATTAATCAATATACTGCCAAGAACAACTCCTGCAGCGAGACTCAATAATAAACGTCTGGTGGCAATTGCAAAAGCCACCGCAATAACTGGTGGCAAGATACTATACCAAACAACGCTACTTTCATTAGACAAAGGCTGAACAGACCATGCCATCACAGAAAAGCCCATGATCACGAGAGCGGCAATAACTATTTTTGATTTAATAATAGACATGAATATTATGGCTGTAATCCTTCTTTCTAAGGCTTTGCAGCCTTCACACTGCTATAATACCCACTTCTAATATCAGATGTCTTTGTGAAGTTTCTAAGAAAGTATGCTGCAAACGAGCGAAAACACAAATCAAACTCAGGAACAACTAGAAGCGCTTAGTACTGCGCTGGAAAGTGGCTCCTTTGTGCGTGTGCGGCAAATGCTCAATAAACTGCCCTCTCCCACTATCGCACATTTACTGGAATCATCACCACATAAGGCACGAGAAATACTATGGCGCTTGGTAGCCAAAGAAAATGAAGGCGATGTCCTAAATTTTCTTAATGAGGATATTCAAAGCGACATCCTTAATAAATTGAGCCCAAAAGAAGTGGCCAGCCTGACAGAAGGGCTTGAAACTGATGACCTTGCAGACATACTGCAACAACTTCCTGAACAGGTCATTAATGAAGTGCTTTTGGCCATGGGAGACCAGGACAGACAGCGTCTGGAGGCCGTACTTTTCTACCCTGAAGATACCGCAGGTGGCCTGTTAAATACTGACACAATTACAGTAAGGCGAAGTCATACTCTTGATGTTGTACTGCGTTATTTGCGCCGTCATAATGAAATTCCAAGCATGACCGATAATATTCTCGTCGTTAGTCGTGAAGACCGCCTGGTTGGCTTGCTACCTTTACGCAAAGTGTTGGTTTCAGACCCCAATCTCACCGTCAGCGAAATCATGATTACAGATTTTGAGGCCATCCCTGTCTCCATGCCCGATAACGAAGTAGCACAACTGTTTCAAAGAATGGATTGGGTTTCAGCGCCGGTTGTTGATGAAAATGGCAAATTACTGGGTCGAATCACAATTGACGATATTGTCGATGTCATTAGAGAAGATGCAGATCATTCATTCATGCGCATGGCCGGCCTGGGCGAAGATGATGATACTTTTGCGCCGGTATTCAAAACGGCAAAACGTCGAGCTATTTGGCTGGGTGTCAATCTGATAACAGCATTTTTGGCGGCTATTGTTATTAGTCGTTTTTCAGACACTATTAATGAAATTGTTGCCCTGGCTGTATTAATGACCATCGTCGCCAGTATGGGAGGTGTTGCCGGTAACCAAACCTTAACGCTGGTTATCAGGAGTATGGCTCTCGGTCAGATTGGTAAAACCAACTCTTTATGGCTAATGCGCCGTGAACTGGGAGTCGGCTTGCTTAATGGACTGCTATGGGCACTAGTGGCAGCCTTGATTGCTATTTTCTGGTTTTCTGATAACAAACTGGCCTATATATTTGCTGGAGCCATGATCATAACGATTATAGTAGCCGCATTATCAGGGGCCTTGTTACCCATTCTCCTGAAGAAACTAAAAATTGACCCGGCTTTAGCAGGAAGTGTTGTCCTAACGACTATCACTGATGTTGTTGGCTTCCTATCTTTTCTTGGCTTAGCGGCTCTGCTTTATTAAACCCTCATGGATAATAACTCCGAAGATTTTCCAATAGATACCGACGACCCTGTCAGCAAAAGTCAGCGTAAACGTGAGATGCTGGCTTTACAGGAGTTAGGCAAAAAGCTTACGGAGCTTAATACCTCTCTGCTTTTAAAGTGTCAGCTACCCGATGATTTATTAAGAGCAATTGAAGAATTCCAGCGCTTACCCAACAAACACGAAGCAAGACGCAGACAACTACAGTTTATTGGTAAATTAATGCGCAATACAGACACATCATTAATTGAAAAGGTGCTCAATCAGGATCAACACAACGCTAATTTAAATAAGCGTTTTTTTAAACAGCTCGAAGAATTGAGAGAACGACTGTTAGCTGGCTCAGAAGATGCTTTGCAACAACTTATTCTTGACCACCCGTCGATAGATATTCAATATTTGCGTCAGCTAATCCGCCAGACTCAAAAAGAACAGGATCAGAAGAAGCCTCCAAGTTCAGCTAAAAAGTTGTTTCAATATCTACGCGAACTCAAGCAAGCAGATTAATCATCTACAACGCTGATATTAGGACTGCTTAAACTACTGTTTAAATCCTGTACCGTAATGGCTACTCTTGCAGCAATACTCCGATATATTTCCGCAACCTTTCCATAGGCATCTGCAGCCACAATCGGCAAGCCTTCATCACTGCGCTCACGAATAGAGGAGTCCAGCGGCAAACTTCCTAGCACCTCTACGGCATAATCTTTAGCTATGCGCTCAGCACCACCTTTACCAAAAATATGCTCCTCATGCCCACATTCACTACAAATATGCAGCCCCATGTTTTCAACTACACCTAAAATTGGAATGCCAACTTTGCGGAACATTTCTATCCCGCGCTTGGCATCCAATAAGGCAACATCTTGTGGAGTCGTCACTATCACTGCGCCTGTAACCGGAACAGATTGCGCCAAACTTAATTGAATATCGCCTGTTCCTGGGGGCATGTCTACAACCAGATAGTCCAGTTCCCCCCACTGTGTGTCATTGAGTATTTGGTTGAATGCACCAACTACCATTGGTCCGCGCCAAGCCATGGCTTGATTTGGATCTACTAGAAAGCCAATTGAATGACAATAAATGCCGTGAGCAAAAATCGGTTTCATGGTTCGCTCGTCAATAATCTCTGGTCGGGTTCCTTCTGGCAAACCCAGCATTATAGGAATGCTGGGGCCATAAATATCCGCATCATATAAACCTACTTTCGCACCCTGGTCTTTTAAGCTTAGAGCCAGATTGACCGCTGTTGTAGATTTACCCACGCCGCCTTTGCCTGAGGCAACGACAATAATATTTTTTATACCTGCCAGGTTTGGACTAATGTCAGTTTGCTTTTGATTCATATAACTCTCTCACACTTTGCTTTCAGGGTAGTGAGTCTGTGTTAATTATTTTATTAAAAAAGGGGCACCAGGGCCCCTTTTTATATTCACATGAAGCGCGCTTTGAATTAAAGCAGTAAGCCGCCATAATTAACAAAAAACGGCGCAAACACTAAACTCAAAATTGCTGATAGTTTAATCAGAATATTCAGTGAAGGGCCTGAAGTATCTTTTAGCGGATCACCAACAGTATCTCCAACGACTGCCGCTTTATGTTCATCCGAACCTTTTCCGCCAAGATTCCCTGCTTCAATATATTTCTTGGCATTATCCCAGGCGCCACCACTATTGGAAGAAGCAATAGCCAAAACACCACCTGTTACTAGTGAGCCAGCTAACATCCCCGCCACAGCAGAAACACCAAACAAAAATCCAACGGCAAGTGGCGTACCCATAATCAAAACGCCGGGGGCGATCATTTCACGCAAGGCAGCCTTGGTGGAAATAGCAACACACTGTGCATACTGAGGGCGTCCCTGACCTTCCATGATGCCGGGAATTTCTCGGAATTGTCGACGAACTTCCTCAATCATGTCATAAGCTGCAGCACCAACAGATTTCATCGTCATCGCTGAGAACAGAAAAGGTAATACTGCTCCCATAAACAAGCTGACGAACACTACCGGGTCAAGCAAGGTAATTGATCCAATCAGATCATAATCGGCACCAAATTCAGGAAGCTCACGCATTAAGTTTTGTGAGTGGGTTAAGAATGCACTGAACAATGCCAGTGAAGTCAGGATTGCAGCTCCAATAGCGAAACCTTTACCAATAGCTGCAGTTGTATTTCCAGCAGAATCAAGAATATCAGTACGACGACGTACTTCCTTATCCAGACCGACCATTTCAGCAATACCACCCGCATTATCGGCAACAGGACCATAAGCATCAATTGTCAGGGCAATTGCTAAAGTACCCAGCATGCCCAAAGAAGCAATGGCAATTCCGTACATGCCAGCCAGCTCCCATGAAACAAATATTGAAATAGCAATGGCAGCATAAGGTAGAACAGTACTTTTATAGCCAAGTGCCAGACCAAATATAATGTTAGTAGCTGCACCAGTTTCGCAAGACTTGGCGATATCCTGAACCGGCTTGTATTGATCCGATGTGTAATACTCAGTTAAGAGTCCTACTGCAAGTCCAGCCAGCAAGCCAGAAAAGAAACACCAGTAAACACCAGTGTTTGAATACATTTCACCATTAATAGCAAAAGAATCCGGAATCATCCACATAGTCACAAAATAAAGCACTACTGCCATAATGCCACTTGAAATCATCAAGAGTTTCTTCAATGCAGGTGCTACTTGTTCCTCAGTGTGAACGCGCACCAACATTTTTGTTACAAGACTGACAGGAATGCCAACCGCTGAAATCATGATTGGATAAAGCATCGCATTCAAATCGGCAGAAAACGCTATTGCAGAAATAACCAGCGCTGCGCAAGTACTCTCAGCACATGAGCCAAACAAATCGGCGCCCATACCTGCCACGTCACCTACATTATCACCAACGTTATCGGCAATAACAGCAGGGTTACGGGGGTCGTCTTCAGGAATACCTTTTTCTACTTTTCCTACCAGATCAGCCCCTACATCAGCCGCTTTGGTAAAAATCCCTCCACCAACACGAGCAAAAAGGGCAATAGAGGATCCACCCAGACCAAAACCGGCTATAACTTCCATCAATACGTTATTTTCAACATCAGGCAACAAAGCGCCCATTGCCAGATAAATGATAATTAAACCCAGAGTAGCTAAACCAACCAGGGCAAAACCCATCACTGCACCTGAATTCATAGCGACAATAAACGCATCAGCAATGTTGTTGCGGGCAGAAACAGTCGTACGAGCGTTACCAGCGGTGGCAACTTTCATGCCTATATAGCCGGAAAGAATGGAAATAATTGCACCAAACAGGAAAGCTATCGCTGTAAAAATACCTTCACGAACATCTGGCGTATGTTGATCATCAATCAATAGCGCAATGACTATTGCAAAACCAATCATAAAATAAGCCAGGTATTTGTATTCCTGCTTTAAAAAAGCCATAGCTCCTTCAGCAATAGCCCCATGAATACTGATAAGGCGCCCACTTTCTTCCGCATCAAGTCCCAAGTCCAAAGGAATGCTTGTCACTTTTTTCATGTAATAAAAAGCAATGGCAAGCCCCAAAAGGGACAGGATAAAAATTAGTGCAATTGTCATCCAGAAATTCTCCGTACAAATTAATTAAAAATAGGTTGAAAAAAACCCGCGAACTTTACCACAACGCGATGAACAAACAAAGCAATGATAGGGTGCTATCCAGTATGACTTATTGAGTTTGCAGGGCGGCAGCCTGAGCTCGCAAACGCTCTAGTTGTTCGGCCAATTGCTCAAGCCGTTCAGTATCTATATCTTGCTCTAACAAGCCTGTTTCGGAATCCAGATTATTAAACTTCTCGCTTTCTTCACTAAGGGCAGCAGACATACTTTCTGCGGCTTCAAGTGCCTGAGTTAAAATGCTGTTAGCGGACTCTATGCTTTGGGTTTGTTCATTAAGCATTTGAACCTGCATGTTTAATTCTTCAATTCTGGCCTGTTGTCTGGCCAAGGCTGCTTCTTGTCGCAATTGTTCAGCTTCTATTTCGGCTGCTCTTCTGGCTTCTTCTGCCAGTCTTCGCGCCTCTCTTGCTTCTGCTTCTCTTCTGGCCTCCTCCTCTTGGAGAGCCGCTTGCCTACTGGCTTCTTGACGCTCAAGTTCTTCAATTCGCAAGCTCTCTAGACGAGCTAATTCAGCCTGCTCAGCGGCCATTTGCTGCTCTGCACGGGCATTTTCTTCCACAGCATTATTAACACAGGCAGATAGGAATGTCGCAAGTAGGACTACTGTAACTTTCAAGAAGCGTTGATTAAATTTCATATTCCCTTTTTAAGGCCGAAACAAGTAAGGCAGCGATAATACAGTAAAAGCCCACTATTTATGAAAATTTTTGTTGATAACTATCCAGAACAAACAAGGCTAAGTATACTGTTTGCTATGAAGTTTTTTAAATACACAATAAGCTCACTTTTTTTATTATTGCTCAGCTTACCCTTGCTTGGCTCATTCATCGTGCTTGAGGAAACGGCCACTTACCCCATGAACAGACAACTTAACCCTGAGCAAATAAGCAGCATTGAGGATATGTTAATCGAATATGACCCGCGTTATTTGTTCAACAATAATGATCAATCTATTGAATTAAATGAAGCTGAAAGCAATGCTCTTCTGGTCTACTTTTCTCAGCAGTTAGACAATAACAATTTTGACTGGCTTACCGACAGCAGTATGTCTGTTGAGTTATTACCCGATACCATCAGGTTAGTGGGCAGTTTTGCTATTAAACCCAATTTATTTGGGCGCTATTTAAATTTTGAAGCCAGCTTTAATGAATTAGACAACAAACTGATTTTGCATGAGCTTCGCCTGGGCGATCTTAAAGTCCCTGCCCTTATCTTCCGTCCCTTATTAAATTACAGCCAAAAAGAACTTGCCCGGAATAATAACTATCTGCTGATGAGCTCAATGCTGAGGTCTATCAAGCACTTAGAAATCCGCGAAAATTATCTGGGCCTCACTGTCAATTGGACTTCCGAAGATTTTGATCTCGTTAGAGAGGAGGCCCGTCGGCTACTTATCGACCAAACAACCCATAAGCAACTTATTACTTTCCAAAACCATTTAACCAGTATCACCACTGCTATGGCCCCAGAGGCCAGATCAATCAGTTTGAATGCCTTGCTGGTGCCGCTTTTCAGTCTTGCTTTGGAAAGTACCGGAGATCCCATTGAAGAAAACCAGGCAATATTATTAATTCTAAGTGCATTTTTATTGGATGAACTGGCTATTGAAGATTTAGTTGGGCCTGAATCAGCAGCAACAATGCCAAAACCACTTCGTGTTACTCTCGAATCAAGAGATGATCTTCCTCGTCATATTATTGCTTCTGCTGCGATTGCCGCTTATGCCGATAATGATATGGCTAATATCTTGTCTATATACAAGGAAGTTCATGACAGCCGGAGCAATTCTGGTTTCAGCTTTAGCGATATCACGGCCAATCAAATTGGTACTCGTATTGGAGAACTGGCAACTAGCAACCAGAATAGCGCCATTCAACTTCAACGTTTCTTTGCAGGGGTCGAGCTTGAAAGTGAATATATGCCACCAGTCGGTCGCCCTGATGGTATCAGCGAAGCTGAGTTTACCGCTCAATATGGCAGCCGAAGTTCTTATACGTATTTAAACCGACTAGCAACAATAGAAACGACTATTGAGCAATTGCCAATTTTTCAACGCTTTTAAAATTTCAGGGCACTAATATGGATAGCTTAACGGCCAGTCAAATTTCATCATTAACTGCGAGCCTAAAGCTTCTATCAAATGATTTACATGCGCAAATTGAGTTGGCCTCACCAGCCGCTTCTACAGTGATTCTGGATCAAAGTAAGGTTGGCCGCCTATCACGAATGGATGCAATGCAACACCAACACATGGCGGATTCAACATTACAACAGGCTAAACAGCGATTAAAGCTCGTTCAAAAGGCTTTAAATAAACTATCTAATGAGGATTATGGTTATTGCGAACTGTGTGATGAACTCATTACTTTTGGCTGTTTACAGGCAAGACCAGAAGCCCAGCTTTGTCTAAAATGTCAAAGTCAGCAGGAGCAATAGTGCTTTGCTAATTTGGCACTGATCTAAGTGGATAAAATTTTAGTCAAAGATTAGCTTAACTTGACTAGTATCTATACCATCGGAATAATGAATAAATATCTACTTTATTGAGGAATGGCAATGTCAGAACAAGATAATGATCAAAAAAACCAACGTAGAGATTTTCTAAAAGGTAGTGTTGCCATGGGGGGCTTTGCCATGTCAGGCTCAGCGGCCTTTTTATCACAAACAGCCATGGCACAGGATGAAGTTCTGGTTCCCTTTACTGATATGCCACCCGATTTCAAAGGACCACCAAAACAAGCCGGCGGTGTGTTTTTTCAGAACACCCAACTTATTGAAGATTTCTATTCGCGTAATGAAGATCAGTTCTATGTTGTGCAGCATTACGGCCAACCCGAGCTTAATGCCAACAGGCACCGTGTTCGTGTTACCGGCATGGTGGATAATCCTTTGAATTTAAGCATGGCAGATATTCGCCGCCGGCCAAAAGTTGAGATAGTTGCTGGCTTTGAATGTGGTGGCAACCAACAAGGTATTTATCATGGGCTGGTCGGAAATGCCTTATGGGGCGGTTGTCGTTTACGTGATTTATTACAGGATGCTGGCATTCAATATGGAGGTTCGGAAGTTGTTTTCTATGGTGCTGACCGCGGCACGGAAACGATTAGAGATACTGAAGTAGAGCAAAGCTTTGGCAGAGGCTTGAATTTTAATGAGGCTATGCAGGATGACATCATCCTTGCTTATGAAATGAATGGTGAACCTTTGCCTGGTGCTCATGGTTTCCCGATCAGGCTTTTAGTACCTGGTTGGTATGGCGTCACAAATGTTAAATGGCTGGAACAGATTCATGTCCAGGACAGGCGCTTTTCAGGCAGATTCCAGGCTCGGGATTATGTCACTTTAAGTCGTCGTGACGTTGGTGGCGTGGAACGTTGGGAAGAACGTCTTGTGACCAAAATTCGATTGAAGTCTGCAATTACCCGTGTCACCAGGACTGGCAATACGCACAATATCATGGGCTTTGCTCTCAATGACGGCACCCCGCTAAGGGCTGTTGAAGTTAAAATCGATAATGGCCCCTGGCAACCGGCAGAGATACAGCCAGGCGCTACCCGCTACTCCTGGAAATTATTCAAGTTCGCCTGGGAAAATGCGGCGCCGGGTGAGCATGAAATTGTATCCCGCGTTATTGATGTCAACGGCCAAATCCAGGCAACTCCGGAAGAGCTACCCGAAAAAATTTCAAGATGGGAAAACCCCGGTCAGTTCACTCGAACGCTGACTATTTCCTAAAACTGATCCCGTAAGGTGACTTCTTTATTATTTTATTTTCTAGAGAAGTCACCTTGTTATAGCTCTGGCGCATCTCACTAGCTGAGATTGCTACTAGCTTGACCGCACGTGTATCTTTTTAAAACTCATCAGGATAGAAAAGGTATAGTTACTGACAATATCAAACGCTTATCAAACTACTCACCACTGTGTTCCTGATAGAAGCCATTGAAATGCTAGCAAGCAGTGTCATGCTGCATCATTAAATACCGGCATGTGGATGTATCATTGCCATATTCTAGACCATGCTGAAGCAGGCATGATGGGTCAACTATGGGTTGGTCCTGCAGACTCTGGTGAGCCTGCTCCTGAGCAGGATCTCAGTGTTTTAATTGATATGACGGTCAAAGAAGAATAATCAATAACTCCCCTAGCTCCGAACTGGACTTCTATACCGCATGGAATAGGAGTATCATCCGCCCTCTTTTTTACAGCAATACTATAAAGTAATACCCTAGGGCGATGAAAAAGAAGCATTTCACAAGCACTATTTTGCATGCTGACCGTCAGGGCAGACCAGAGCATGGCGTACTGCATAAGCCAATTCATACCTCTGTGGCTTTTGGCTATGAAGATGCCAGGGAGCTGGCAGAAGTCTTCCAGAACAAGCGTAAAGGCTATGCATATGGTCGACAAAATAATCCAACCATAGATGCACTAGCCAATAAAATCACCTTAATGGAACAAGGACTGGACAGCGTGATTTTTGCCACTGGCATGGCCGCTATTGGTTCTACTTTACTGGCGCTACTTCGCTCTGGGGATCATATCGTCTCCAGCGCTTTTCTGTTTGGCAATACCAATAGCTTGTTTAATACCCTAAATAGCCTGGGAATAGAGGTAACTTTCGTGGATGCAACAGACGCATCAAATGTGGAAGCTGCCATAAAGCCCAACACCAAGTTGGTTTTTGTAGAAACCATTGCCAACCCGGTAACACAAGTCGCTGATTTATCAGCAATCGGGGAATTGTGCGAGAAAAGAAAACTCATATATTTTGTTGATAACACCATGACCTCACCTTGTCTGTTTCTGCCAATAACAGTCAAAGCCAGTTTGATAATCAATTCACTGACTAAATATATCGGTGGTCACGGAAATGCCTTGGGTGGCTGTGTAACTGACACTGGCTTATATGACTGGAGTAGCTTCGAGAATATTTACGATAATTATAAAAATAAAGACTCTTCGCAGTGGGGCATTACACAGATACGCAAAAAAGGGCTCCGAGATTTCGGGGCTGCTCTGGGGCCAGAAGCTGCCCACCATCTTTCTGTTGGCTCTGACACCTTAAGTTTAAGAATCAAACATGCCTGTGACAACGCCCTTGCTATCGCAAAATTTTGTGAAAATCATCCTAAGGTCAATAAAGTTTTTTATCCGGGCTTATCAACTCATCCTCAACATGAAAGGGCACGAGAACTATTCAACCATTTTGGTGCAATTTTTAGTATAGAGCTGGATGCAAGTATTGATTGTTTTGATTTTCTAAACTCCCTGGAGTTAGTGGTCTGCTCCAGCAACTTGGGTGATAACCGAAGCTTGGGAATTCCCGTTGCACATACTATTTATTATGAGATGGGTGCTGAGCGAAGAGCTTCTATGGGCATTCCGGAATCCATGGTTAGGTTTTCAATTGGTATTGAAGATCAAGCAGATCTAATCGCAGACTTCAAACAAGCTCTTGCGGACTGATGTTAAAAGCCATATGTGAGATAGATAGCATCCCGGAAGATGGCTGTCAGGCAATTGAATTAAAGCAATTAGCTTTATTTGCCGTAAAAAAGCGCAAACAAACTTTTATTTATATTAACCGCTGCCCACATATGCATGTCCCCCTAAACTGGGAGCCCAACAAGTTTTTAAATAATAGTGGTGATTTGATTCAATGTTCTACTCATGGCGCGCTATTTAATATCGAGACTGGAGAGTGTCTGCAAGGCCCTTGTCTAGGGCAGAGTTTGCAGGCGATTGCTCATGAAGTTAAGGATGGAAAAATTTGTATTAAAGAATCTGATCTGAGCAAGCAATAAAAAGCCTGACAAATAGTTTCCTGACTTGCAATAAACCAGTAGAATGCCTTGCTTTCGAGAATTCGGCCTGGATTATTTTTCTAGAGTCAGGAAAACAACAAGATCAGCACATTAAATATAGCTACAGGTAAACACCTAGTAGCGAGCCAGAAAGAGATAATGTAATGGTAAGCAAAAAAAAACCAGCTGCTAAAGCCAAAAAAGCAAGTCCAGCAAAAAAAGTGGCCGCTAAAAAGCCTGCTGCCAAGAAAGTGGTAGCCAAGAAACCTGCTGCAAAAAAAGCCCCGGTTAAAAAAGCTGCTGTTGCCAAGAAAGTGGTAACCAAGAAACCCGCTGCAAAAAAAGCCCCGGTTAAAAAAGCTGCTGTTGCCAAGAAAGTGGTAACCAAGAAACCCGCTGTAAAAAAAGCGCCGGCTAAAAAAGCCGCTGTCGCCAAGAAACCTGCTGCAAAGAAACCTGTATCTAAAAAGCCTGCTGCTTCCAAGGTCAAACCAAGCACTACTGGCACCCCCCTGGAGCTTGGCGAATTCACTCCTTATATGATCAAGCGGGGTGAAAAATACATGAACGAGGCTCAGCGAAATCACTTTAAAAAGATATTGCTGAACTGGCGTAATGAATTAATGGAAGAGGTCGATAGAACAGTTCATCACATGCAGGATGAAGCTTCTAATCCGCCAGATCCAGCAGACCGAGCAACCCTTGAAGAAGAATTTAGCATCGAGCTTAGAACACGTGACCGTGAACGGCGCTTAATTAAAAAAATTGATTCTACTATAGAGCTTATTGCAAAAGATGATTATGGTTATTGTGATTCCTGCGGTGTTGAAATTGGCATTCGTCGTCTTGAAGCACGCCCTACGGCCAATAAATGTATTGATTGCAAAACCCTGGACGAAATCAAGGAAAGACAACTGGGAGCCTAAACATCTCGGTTCCAGTTAAACGCAATATCTCACCATACAGAGGACGCTTTGCGCCCTCTCCTACTGGGCCTTTACATGCCGGCTCTTTAGTTGCTGCTCTTGCAAGCTATCTCGATGCTCGCTCAAATAATGGATTT
>Ga0222714_10004032_pt1 | contig 14610 bp, 15 predicted proteins | sample C33_3DmetaG_FD_165048 | JGI IMG/M metagenome (GOLD analysis project Ga0222714, IMG submission 165048) | Estuarine water microbial communities from San Francisco Bay, California, United States - C33_3D | ecosystem: Environmental > Aquatic > Marine > Unclassified | place: USA: California... | reverse complement strand
CCTCTTAATATAATTACAATGCCAAGATTCTCCACTATTCACAAAGACCACTATGAAACCGTGCGCAAAGCACTGTTAGAGAAGCGCGCCCTAAGCGCATCCACCCTCAATACTTATACCAGTTTATTAATGTCAATTTTCAAAAAACATATTGAGGAACATAATAAAGATGAACCATTCTCTATTGATTGGTTTAAACGCGTTGAACATATCAACGATTTGATTAAAGACGACTCCCTCAATAGTCGCAATACCAAACTTGCTGCCTTATCTGTCCTCCTAGGCGAGGGCAACGCATATTCCAAACTTATTTACCCCAATCGCCAAGCAATAGTTGCCGAGACCGAACAGAATAAGAAAACCGAAAAACAAGAGAAGTCATGGGTGTCGCAAGAACAAATACAAAAACTACTTGAAATGCTACGAAAGGACACCCTTCATTTATGGAAGAAGACTACGCTGGACGACCAAGACCTCCAAATGCTACAGAATTATATTATCCTCGCCTGCGTCAGTGGCGCAATGGGTTTAGAACCCCGCAGACTTACCGACTGGGTAGGCATGGAAATACGCAATTTTACCGACAAAGAAGAAGCACCAGTCAATGCTTATGCCAAGGGCAATTTCGTATTTGAAAACTACAAGACAAGCGAACAGTATGGCACCCAGATAATCAAATTGCCAATCAAACTCAATAACATCGTGAAGAAATGGATTGCTGTTAATCCAACCAACTATCTGTTCTTTGATCGTGATAAGAAATCAATATCCAATGTCACTCTTAACCAGCGTCTCAATCGCATATTCAGTAAAATAGGTGTTGATAATGTCGGTGTTAATATACTGAGACATTCTTATTTAAGCGAACTCTACAAGAACATACCGAGTATTGCTGAGATGAAAGACCGAGCATACAATATGGGACATTCCATGACACAGGCGTTGGAATATGTCAAGAAATAAATTCTGTCAATAGATAATATAATGGAAGTCTTCACCGCTTTTTTTTCTACAAACGGAACAGGAAATGGTGCGCCAATACAAGCACCCGCTGCTGCTAATAATTATGTTGGAATATGGGCAGTTAATTGGGATTCTCTGTTTAATTCGCGCAAATATGGGCAGTGCCGTGTCAAATTTGATTTTAGATCCAATTCATTTGCCGTAGGCGCAGAAACCAACAATACTCTTTCGGGGTCTTTAAGAACAGATTTATCATCTCAACACTCATCTGTAACAAACGGCGTGTGCCTTGGACTTGTTCATACTGTCAATGATGTCATTACTGCTGCCAATCATTTAATAGTCGGCAACACTACTGAAACAACAGGAGTTACTATTAATATTCCAACATACTCAAATACTTTAACAGTTAGATTGGTTCAAGCAGATGGATTCACACCCATTGCTTTATCTGACGGTTATCAATTGATGATGTATTTTGAGGCAGACGCAAAATCCCTCAATAGTGAATTGGGCAGTGACAAATTAATAAATGGAAAACCATTTTAAACGCACATTTTTAATATATTACATTATATTAACAATGGAAAGCACAACTAACGGTATTCAAACCATGGCAAATGTATTGACAGGTGTATTAGACGTATATGCCACAAACGCATACATTGAAAACTTATTTCTAGGCGAACCGCCCGTTGATATTACAATTACTATTGCTGCTCTAGACGCAGATATTACCGTGCTTGAGGGGCAGATGGTTACTGCCAATTCAAATATCGCAACGCTACAGGGGCAGATGACTACTGCCAATTCAAACATCTCAACGCTACAAGGGCAGATGACTACTGCCAATTCAAACATCTCAACGCTACAGGGTCAAGTAAGCACATTGGATGGCGAAGTTAATACACTCCAGTCCGAAATGAATACTGCGCAATCGGAGATTAACACTCTCCAGTCCGAAATGAATACAGCGCAGTCAGATATTAACACTCTCCAGTCAGAAATGAATACAGCACAAAGCGACATCAATGATTTACAATCAGATGTAACAGCACTCGGTGTAACTGTCGGCGCAACTGCCGCTACTGTTGCCGGACTGGTGATTTCACAAGCAGCACAAGATGTCACTATTGCTGGTCACACTACTTCTATTGCCGTATTAAATGGTGAAACATTCGTGCTTGATAATAGGTGTGATGCGTTGGAACAAAAAACAGCAGATATGTCATGGGCAACACTAAGTAAAACCACTTTTTCAACAAAAGTAAATATTGGCACTACTTCTGCTGGAGTTGAATTAAATACCACAACCCCATCAAAATTTGGATCAGGAATTGATTCATATTCACCAACAACAACTTTGGCAATTGCCGATGCTCAAACGACTGGGACTCTTACAATAGGCACAGAAGCAACTCGGACTGGACTTATAAACCTTGGCACCGGCGCGGCAGGAAAAGCAATTACAATCGGCAGTGCCAATTCTACTGTTGCCGTAAATGGTACTACAACGATTGCTGGGACAACCAATATTAATACCACCTCATTTTTACATACAACCATTGGTAATGGCGCACTAGGTGGCAATTTCACTGTAAATGCTGCCACTAATTCATATTCAGGAACTACAAATACATTTACAAGCACAGGAGAAACAGAAATTAATAGTGCCGCACTAGATATTAACGCAACTGGCGCTGTAACGCTTGATACCTCATCAACAATTACTTTGACAAGCACTGTTGCTGCGCCTACAATAGGCATTGATGCTACCTCACAACAAATAAGATTTACTGCCAATGGGGGTGATTTCACTATTGCTGTAACAAATCCTTTTGGAGACTTTATTGTTAATTCACCATTGATTACATTAACAAGCACAGGATTAACAACTTTAAATACTGATGGTTTGACTATTGATGCTGGAGCAAGTAATATTTTGATTGATACAGGAGGATCAACCACCATACAAAGCACAGGATTAACAGATATAACGGGCGGAACGATGAATTTGTCAAGCGCAGGTTTATTGGAAATTGATTCTGTCGCATTAGATATTAATGCCGGCGCTGGAGCAATTACTCTTGCCACTACATCAACAACTACTTTAACAAGCACAGGTGAAACAGAAATTAATAGTGCCGCACTAGATATTAACGCAACTGGCGCTGTAACATGTGACACTACATCAACAATTACAACAACAAGCACAGGATTAACAACTATAAATTCTGCTGGGTTGGATATTAATGCCGGTGCTGGCGCTGTAACATGTGACACTACATCAACAATTACTTTGACAAGCACAGGTGAAACAGAGATTAACTGCGCCGCACTAGACATTAATGCCACTGGAAATATTACCATGGACGGACAAGCAATAGCAATAACATCAACAGGGTTGGGAAATGATATTACAATTACAGCAGATGATGATATTATTATAGTAAGCAATCAAATTACACTGACCAATAACGTAATTGCGGCAACTTCTATTATTCACAATAGCGTAACGACAGGAACTGATTTGTCATTGGAAAATAATACCAAAGGCAGTTATTTAATGAGACTCAGTCAAACTGGAGGTGCTCTTGCTGGTCTCACTCTTGAAGGTGTGAATAATGGAATAAATACAATTAAATCCCTTGGAGCAGCATCAAATTTGAGATTAGAGTCTGAAAATACCTTGACCACCACAAGCGTAGGATTGACAACTATAAACACTGTTGGATTGGATATTAATGCTGGCGCAGGAAATATCACTGCTGACACAACTGGTCAAATAACATTAACAAGCACTTCAGACATGACACTTAATGGCGGCATTTTTGATATTAACTCCACTGCCGAATTATCTCTTCAAAGCACAGGCGAAACAGAGATTTCTTGCGCTGCTTTTGATGTTAATGCTACTGGAGCAATTACAATTGATACTCCATCAACAACTGTATTAACATCAGAAGGCATAACGCTTCAATGTCCGCTTACATCTTTATTTGGAATTAAACTACAAACTAATGAAGTATTAAATGATATTGAATTAACAACAATTGGCGCTACTTCAGATATACATTTGCTTTCAACGGCAGCAACAATCACATTAACCGCAGGAACAGAAGCAGATATTACATGCGCAACACTGGATCTAAATGCCAGCACAGCAGCAACACTAGATGCCCCAACAATCACATTGACAAGCACTGGAGCAACAGAAATTAATAGTGATAGTGTTACTATTGAAACAACAACAGGAGGGACTGATTTAACCTTGACAAATCCAACTACAAATTTTTTTGAATTAAATTGCCCCAACAATCTATTTACAATTTCATCAGCAGGAGAAACAGAAATTAATTGTGCCGCACTAGACATTAATGCCACAGGAGCAATCACCATGGATACAGATGATCCCATTACTATCACATCAACCTCAAACGGAATTACCCTGTCATCATTTGGAGAGCAAGATATTACATGTGGTTCGCTTGACATTAATTCAGCAGGAACTGCTACAATTGATAGCACTTCAAATATGTCTTTAACAAGTGGAGGAACACTTATTCTTGGATCAGGAGCAAATGAAACGGAAATTAATTGTGGCATTTTGGACATTAACGCAACAGGTGCTGTTACATTGGATTCAACATCAACTATTTCTATAACTGGAACGACAAATACTGTTCTTGGAACGACAAATATTAATGCCACTGGAAACTCAGCAACAAACATCGGCAATGCTGGTGCTGCGACAGGAAATGTAGTTATACAAGGACAAAATATTAATTTTGAGGCATACAGTTCTATACAATTAGAAGCAACCAATGGTTTTTGGACAAATGTTGGAGCAGGTAATTTTTATTACAGAGCATACAATGCTATTCCGCTTATTATTTTGGGTGATCAAACTGGCGGAATTGATTTTATGGAAATAGTGTCGGAGGCAACTGGTTCATTAATCAATGTCTATAGTAATCAACCTTTAACACTTTCCGCAGGCGGAGCAGACATAGTAATAGCAACATCAACAACAACGGTTACAAATACCAATATTACTTTGGTTGGAAATACAACTGTAACTGGAACTACAACTGTAACTGGAACTACAAATGTAAATACCACTGGAACGGCAGCAACAAGCATCGGCAACACAACTGGAGCATTAGCACTAAAAGGTTCAACCAATACTATTCTTGGAACTACAAATGTAAATACCACTGGAACGGCAGCAACAAGCATTGGCAACACTACTGGAGCATTAACACTAACAGGTTCAACAAATACTTTTAATGGAAATACCACTGTTAATCCTGACAACACTTTTAACATGATGCCCACCGCAACTATTATTCAAAATGTGAGTTCTACTGTGCCTTCAGGGTTTTTATATTGTAACGGTCAGGCAGTTTCAAGAACTGTGACTTATGCCCGTTTGTTTGCCGCTATTGGAACCACATTTGGCGCAGGTAATGGAACCACTACATTTAACGTTCCAAACTTTTTAGGTGCTTTCTTAAGAGGCGCATCTACACAAACAGTCGGCGGTATTGCTTATACTGCCGCCGCAGTTGGAACCGCACAACAGGACAGCGTTTTAGAAGCGTATAATGAGGGATATTGGACTGTTGATTCTGGAGGTGGTGGGTCAAGTAGGGTAGTCAGGTCAAGAGTCCAAATTACAGGCGACCCTGAAGATACTGGAGTAAATAGCACTACCAAGTTTTTACGACAAAACGCAACGGAAAATAGAGTTTTCAATCACGCTGTTTATTATTATATTCGCTATTAATATAATGGACATAAACACAATCAATTACACCGCAGAGAATCAGATTTTAAGCAATCTATGTTTGAAATATTACAATGAACCCAATGAAGAGCAAAAGAAAATAATATTTGCTGAGATTCAGGTTGCTTATTTAAAAAAGGAATCCGATAGAGACAAAGACAAATGAATATCTGACCACTATTTATATGTCAATCAAACCCATTTTAGAAGCATCTTACAAACCTGTGAAACAGGCGAAGAAAGACTATGAAAAACTCGGTTATAAATTTGACACTTCTCTATCGTCCCCCGAATCAAAGGTCTTTGTCAGTCCATCCGGCAAACCGTCCATCGCTTTCCGTGGTAGCACCACCCCGAAAGACTTCCTGATCACCGACCCCGCCCTTGCCCTAGGACTCGGCAAATACACCTCTAGATTCAAGGAGGCACAAGACCTTACAAAAAAAGTAGAACAGAAATACGGCATGGGCGCAGATGTCTATGGGCATTCCCTTGGTGGCAGTCTAGCATCCTATTCCGGCGCAAAAGGCAACATCATCTCCTACAATAAAGGAGTGGGTCTCGGCGATATTGGCAGAACGGTTCCTAAACAGGAAACCGAAATACGTAGATCCGGTGATGTTGTCAGTGCTTTAACCGCTTTGGAGCGTAAAAGTGACCCCATTGTATTGCCCTCTGTTGGAGGCATATTAGATACACACTCCGTGAAATATGCTCCCCAGTATGTATAATGTTCTGGATTGTTAGATACCTATTCTGGTTTTTTGAGCAGTTATATTATAAATGGGAGATCAAGAAGAACACTCCACCGACCTTGAAAAAATCTTGAATGACATACGACGCAATTCCGTGACTCTATCGGGTGCCCATAAAAAATCATATTTCAAAATGAAAGAAAAACTCAAATACTTCAAAATTCCAACTATAATACTTTCGGCGTTCAATAGTGTGTTTTCTGTTGGATTACAACCCTACATTGAACAGAAGACTATTTCCATTACAACCTGTTTGATTTCCCTTATTTGCGGCATCATCTGCTCTATTGAACTGTATTTATCCATTGAAAATTCCATGCGCTCCGAATACGATGTTTCAAAGAGTTATTATCTCCTCTCAATAGAGATTCAACGCTTTCTTCTTACAGACCGTAAAAACCGCTCCGTGGATTCAAAGACCTTTTTAACTGATTGTTATGGGCAGTATTGTAAATATTATGAGACCTCCAGATTACTTGAAAAGACCGTCCATGATAATCTTACTCCGATAGAGACAGAAGACAAAGTTGGTATTACTCCCACCGAATCAGTCCGTTTGATGACATTAAGCGCTGCCAATAATAATTCATCTTTTGATACTGTATAAATGGATATTATACCCTCTAGAGCAAAAGGCAAGAGATTCAAGGCAGTATTCGTGGATGGCAGACCGTCCATCAACTTTGGAAGCAAGGGCGGAAGCACCTTCATTGACCACGCCGATAGAGACAAAAGAAAAGCATATATTGCCAGACATAGAGTGAATGAGAATTGGAATGCCGTGAATGCCGGTTCGCTTTCTAAGTTTTTATTATGGGGAGACTCCACCTCATTATCTGCTAACAAAAAATCTTATGAACGTCGGTTTAACCTATGAATATCTTTTTTAACTATTTCTCAAAAATACATACAAACAATCTATTTGTATATATTAACAATGCCTTGTGGAGATAATGGAAGAGACGATTATACCCTTGTGGAATATTATGAACCACATTATGAAGGAGAATCAATAACATTCAAGAAGCGATTCAGAAATATACAAAATACAAAGATGCCCCTCTATCGGCAGTTCGTTGTTTTAAATGATCAATTCAAGAATACAACTCCGGATAAAAGAAGAATCATATACAACCAAATGAGAGAAATATCCTTGTTATTCAAAGATGATTATCACAATGAAACCGTCATCTGCGCATGTGGAAGGAATTATACAAGGAAAAATTATAGTCGGCATATCAAAACAACACTCCATGTAAAGTTCTTGAAATTACAAGAAGATTCTTAGAATTTTTAATGGATTTTTAAAACTGAGAAAAAAGAGTGAATCACTACTCATCATCAGAAAAAATTTCCTGCTGGGTATATACCATTATACCATTTATACCATTTTACCATCCCAAAAGGGTATAAAATGGTATAATGGTATATACCCAACCAGATTTTCGTTTTATGGAGGTGGTCTCCAAACGCCTTTTTTCTCATTATTGGAAATAAGTAACTTATTTTAAAAGGACACGAAGAATATGGCATTATATATCATAATCAACGGTATATGCCAGAAAAGACCCATAAATGCCCTCACTGCGATAAAATGTTCTCTCATCAACCGGCAGTATCTAGACATAAGAAGACCTGCCGAAATGCCATTATTGCGGAATTACAAGAAAAGACACAATTAGATGCTAGGATTACACAAGCAGAACTTACCATGACCAAGGCGAAAATGAACAATTTAGACTTGTTAAATACTGATTATGGAGATGTGCCCGATGTAGTTTCTTGGGGGAATGGACTTATATTTACCTTGAGGGATGTAGAGCGTGTTATTGAATACGGATCCAGAGAATTCATCAAATTGTTAGCAAACTATGTTGAAGCAACCCCACAGAGATTGAGACCTATAAAAATAATAAATAAACAACACACATCTGGCAGATTCAAGATGTTTATGAGAGAATTAGAAAATGGAATTCCAGTATGGAAGCAATACATAGGGGACAAAGGATTTGACGCGTTTATAAGATTTACAACCTACAAATTAGGGAATAGGATGCGAATGGTAAAGTATATTGGTGAATGGATACAAGCGCACCCAAGATATGAAATAGACCATTCAGAGGATGAAAAAGACTATTGGACATTGAGGCGCACTTTTGACGATCACTATGATGATAAAGTGGCGCCTGCCTATGCCTTGGACATAATGGATCAATTCTATTTCAAAAAAGGAATACAAGATGAGGATGAATAAATAAAAATAAACAGAAAATTATTTTTATTTTTTAAGCAAAAGACATACCGCCGCCACCTGTTTGTTGCGCAGAACCACTGCCAATACTTGACATTAAGTCTGACATTGATACAACCTTTGATTTTGAGGGAGCAGTAGATTCAAAACTACTTGAACCACGAATATCACTTGTTTTTGGTCGGGAAATCCCAAATATATCTTCTTCATATCCAACTTTTTTTCCTCTACCGGCGCTCCCTGGCGGGATAAATCCACTGCCTCTGTAATATTGTTGAGACCTAGCAAGTCCTTCGCCTTCACTAATTGCGCCCATGGGTTCATCTAATCGCATTAATTCGCTTGGAGCGCCCATTACTGTTTTTGATTTTGTAGTTCCTTTATCAGATCTTTCTTTTCGCACTCTAACTGGTTCTGCTGCTATTCCGCCCTGTAATGAACCCATTCTTGCTGCTCTAAGTTCGTCACGAGGTATAACTTCTGCCACGGGTTCTCTAATTCCTTCTGCTATTGGCGCTGGCACAGTGGGTGGAGGACGAATCGCGCCAAGACCTTGTAGCAACTGCCCAATATCAAATTGAGGTGCTTGACTCATAGGCATGGGAATAAATGATGTGCCCCCGCCCCCGCCACCGGTGCTAACCTTCACATTAACTGACTGTTTCTGTTTCTGTTTCTGTTTTTGAGTATATTTTCGCTTCTTAGGGGGCGCGCGTTTCTTTTTAACTGGCATTATATAGTCTATCGGGATAATTTCTCAAGGACACCCGTCTTTTTCGCAAGTGCTAAACCGGCACCAACTTCGGGGGCAAATACAGCAGTGCCCATTTGGACATAGGGGTCAGAGGCAAATCGCGCCATACTTTTAACGCCACCATGGAGTCTTGATGAGAGGTCGCCTTTCTTACCAAACATTTGTGAGAAATTAGATTTTGAATACATCGGGATTTATATTATATCAAAACAAATTATTCTTCGTCTCTATCATTGACAATGATTTTATCAAATCCTTTATAAATATTTCTGGCGCCATTGACATTAACGGCAATCCAGTCGTTCTTCTCTACGAATGCGATGTCAATTAGTTCTTGATACTTGTCTTTGTCTAGTTGAATGACTTCATCAAATATCTTATTTAATTGGGACTTGCCGACATTGAAAAGAATAAGATTGGTGACTAGTTCTCTTAATGATTTTGCTAGCGCTTGGAAATTTTGTTGGAGTAACCACACGGTTGTTCTTAAATGTCGCATCTTGGTAATGATGCGTCCTAAATAATGGAGTATTCTAGGATCTTTTAAAGCAGTTTGAAAGTCGTCAATAATTAGGAGCGAGTATTCTTCGTCGTCACTATTCTCTTGTAATTTGTCATAGAGGGCGCTTAGATTTTCTTCTGTAAGCGTTTCGTATAATTGATCATCAGGAAGATACTTACCATAAATATCGTTATCAATAGATGCGCGACTATTAAATGGTATAAATACATATATATTGTGGAAACACTTCTTGTAAATGCTCTTTACAAAATTGGTAATGAGAGATGTCTTGCCAGATCCCATTTTGCCGACGATTACATTGAAGGAGGTCTTACTGAAAAGATCGGCAATCATGGGGTATTTTAATAGTTTTTCATCAATACAATCGTCGCAGTTCATCTTAACAACCGACAATTTCGGTTTTGGCAGGATTTCTAGTTTCATTTATAATAATATCATATTAAAAAAATCTGATTGATTGTGGAGGTTGTATTTGAAATCGTGCTGGTGGTTCGTTGTCTCTATCGGGGGTGTCGGTTTTCGGTGCTTTCTTTTTTGTTTTTTGAATGACTGGTTCTTCATCGCTACTTTCTTCAATGTAGATGACTCGGGGTTTCTTTTTAGATTTCTCTTTCTTGGTTTTTTTAATAATAATTTGTTCTTCTTCACTGGAGGAGTCTTCTATTTCTGGTTCGGGCGCGGGCGCGGATTTCTTATTTGATTTTGACGCTTTTTTAGGCGCCTCTATCGGAGGGGCGGGAATATCTGCTGGGCGTATTTCGCGAATAATCTTCTTGGGTGGTTTCTCTTTGACCTGTTCTAGGACTTCTTCACTCTTTTTCATGACATCTTCTATTTTCTTTTTTTTATTGGCATCGCGGATATCGCGCATACGCTTCATTTGTTCGGCAATTTCTTCTTTGGATTTAACCCTTTTAGGTTTGGTCTCTATCGCATCGCTTAAATCCTCTTTGTCTGGCATCGTATAAAATAGAGAATCATTTTATTTTCATATATTATACGGATATGTCAAACATAAGCAAACTCAAAGAAAAACAAGTAGAAGAGCAATTAGATCGTCTTGTAGGAAGTGCCGACCCTGCTTTAAGACAAATATTGAAACTAACGATGACAAATACAGAGGTCACTGATGAGATAAAACATATATTAAATGAGCAACAGAAGGCGAATCTCTATGAGGCAGTATGTTTGGAGCAGGAGTTGGAGATGACGATGGATGCGCGTGGCAATATTGTGCCTGTGAATGGAGGAGTTGAAAAAACAATTGTGATGGGTGGTTCAGCGCCATCGGCGATAGAGATGAATAACAAGAAACCAGACGGTTATAAAAACATTAATTTTTCTGGTGCTATTATAATACACGACGATGAATCAATTACAACCGCAAACGCTTAATACAACGGATCATCCGTATCATTTGGTTCAGGATACTAAACAGGTTCATTTATCAACGAAAAGTGGTGCTGGGACAATTCTAAATGGTGAATTTAAATCATCGGTTGCCTTTTCGGTTCCCAACTTAATCCATGCCGAAGATGATATTGAGTATATTCTATTTAGCATTCCCTACGCTGTGATTCCAAATTCATATTATATAATCAATGATACAAACAACAAACTTGTAATAACGGAGAATACATTAACAACGATATATACATTGCCAAATGGAAATTACAATGCCACAACATTTAGGACTGCTATTCTTGCTCTATTGCCATCGCCGAGATGGTCGTGTTCATTAGATAGCACAACAAATAAATTTACATTTGAGAATACGACGTATTCATTTACATTTACGACGGCATCAACGATTGATTTCATAATCGGTTTTAGCGATGCGGTGTCATCAACATTAGTGGGTCTTGTAAATACACTGACGATGCCAAGAGTATGTAATTTCATGCCGTTGCCGAGAATATGTATCCGATGTTATCAATTGTCTCATAGTGTAATGGCATCGGCAGAAGTTAGTGGATCAACCGGCGATGTTTTAATAACAGTGCCGAACAATGCCGTTGCGAACGGTCAGATGGTATTTAATAATTATTCACAGGCGAAATCATTATTTAAATTGAATAAACTTCAATCGTTTGTTGTGAATTTAACAAATGATGATGGGGCATTGATTGATTTTAACGGCGTATCATCTTTTTTTGTTTTTCAGTTTGATATTTTTAGGAGGCATGTTCCGAAACCGCCATCATTGAGGGACATTGTTAATTATGTTGGTTCAAAAAATTTTTAGTCTTCTCATAAATTATAAACTATGTCTCTTCCATCCCCTATTGGACTCCCTGCCGAAATGCGCCTTGGCGATTTAGATCTGTCTTTGCCTGCTGATGCCCGCTCTTATGCTATTAAGGTCGTTCCTAGTAATGTTCAGTCAGTGGCATCGCCTGCTATCAGTATGATTGCTGCTACCTCTTCTGCGCCTACGACTCTGCCGCAGTTTCCTTCGCAGACTATTTATTTTGATTTACCTGCTGCGAGTAGTCCATCAACTTTCTTAGATGTCAGATTCACGACTCTATCGTTTCAGGCAACATTAACTATTTCTGTTGCGGGCACTGCCTCTGCCGGTTTCGCATCTGCGAATTTAAGAAACGGTGCTTATTCCTTCTTTGACAGAATGTATATCACTGGACAGTCCGGCAACATTGTTGAGGATATTAACGAGTTTGGTATGGTGAATGCCCTGTTGTGCGACCTTCAACTTAACTCTGCCACCCGTGATACTCTTGCCCTCCAATACGGTTTCTTGAGTGATCCTGCTGCTACTACTGCTCAAGGACATTCATGGGCGGGGTTGGCAACAAACGTGACTACTATTCCTACTACTACAGTTGAGACCCATTCGTATAGTATTCCTTTGTTGTCTGGGTTGATTGGTGCTGGTGCGGATAAGATGTTTAACATCGGCAGAACCAGTAAGTTACAGGTCGCCCTACAAACAAGTAATGAATTACCGATTTCTTTGGTTTGTAACGGCACCACTGCTATTGCTGCTGGTTCATTTGTAATTACTTTGAGTAATTTTTCTATCCAGACTGAGTATATTGATATTGGAGCGCAGGCACTTGCTATGTTGGATGCCACTCTTATTGATGGCAAGGCATACAACCATGGTGTGTCTTACAAGGTTGCTGGTGTAACAATGTCACAATCGCAGGGCAATCAATCTCTATTGGCAGGTATAAGAGGATCTTCTGTAAAATCTTTATTCACGAAATTCGTGGATGGAGGTGCTGTTTCAACTACCAACAGTTGTAATGGAAAGTATGATTCTAAAAATCCCAGTCTTAACTCCATCAATTATAATATTGGCGGTCTTAGATATCCTAATGCTCCTGTGAATCCTCTATTGGCGCCGGCAAACGTATTCAGAAATCTCCAACTTGCTATTGGAAGTTATAACAACGCTGGATTCCAGTCTGCTATTATTCCTGCCCAGTTTTGTAAGTTGTCGGCAGGCGGTGCGGCACAGGCATTAACTGTTGGTGCTACTCAGGACTATAACTACAGTTTGGGGTCATCTTTCACTGCCCTATGTCAATTCATATATGGAGAAAATCTTGAAGTTTGTATGAAAAGGGGACTTATGTCAGGTTTGAACTGTAATAGTGCTCCGGTGTTTGTTGAATTAAACGCTGCTGTTGCTCCTACGAATATTCAGACTGCGTATGTCTTTGCTATGATTGACATGGTTGTAATTCATGATACCCGCACCGGTGATATCCAAGTGCGCATGTAAGAAAAAAAACATAGGGGCAAGTGCCCCCGTTTTTTATTTTTGATTAATTAATTTAAAATATAAAACATACAGGTTATAATAATAATAATTTATATTTTCATCAAGAGTTTTACCAACTCGTGTTTGTCCTTACCTGAGGTGCCTTTGACACCATTGTTTTTACAAGCGTCCTTGAGTTGTGCGATAGAGACGCCTTCGTATTTATATTTGCCATCTTTGGTGAGATGCGTGCCCTTCATACCCAATATTTCAACGCCGGATTTATTCCATCTATGTGTAGAATCAAGAAAACAATTTTGCCAACTACTAGATTCGGGGCGCCAACCCCACCGAGTGGCAAAATACTTCTGTTTATCTTTGCCTTTGAAATATGTTCTGTCATAGATTATTTCACCATCCTTTGTTATTTCTACTTTTGTTTCTCCAAAAATATTGCCGACTGTGTAAGTATTTTTTTTTCCACCATCCCAAACATTATTATGAGGACAGGAACCGAATCTTTCAACACATCTCAAATCAAATGATTTAAATTGTGTATTGGGATTGACAGAGTATGCCTTGACAAACAAAATATGCTTGTTTATTCTAATCGCATTATCAAGGGAGCAGACTCCGGCATTAATCTCGGCAATGACGGCATCATATTTGGAATCTCTTGAAATTGGTTTCTCTATCGGGGTCTGTTCAACACATGGTTTAATTTTGACAATTGGGATTGGTTCGGGGGCACCGCCCTTGATGATGATGAGGTCTTGGTCGTCTGGGTTGAATGATTTATTTTTCTTTTGTTCAAAAAGTGATTTCATGGTATCAAAATCATCATT